>Ga0182030_10017919_pt1 | contig 13630 bp, 9 predicted proteins | sample 812S3MmetaG_FD_121299 | JGI IMG/M metagenome (GOLD analysis project Ga0182030, IMG submission 121299) | Permafrost microbial communities from Stordalen Mire, Sweden - 812S3M metaG (Illumina Assembly) | ecosystem: Environmental > Terrestrial > Soil > Wetlands > Permafrost | place: Sweden... | reverse complement strand
ATTCGCAAAAATTCTAATAATGCCATTCTTTTAAAGAACTGGCGCAGCCAACCGTAGCTCGTAAGAGCGAAGGCTGGTGGGCCCACCTGGACTCGAACCAGGGACCTCTCGGTTATGAGCCGATTGCTCTAACCGACTGAGCTATGGGCCCATGAAAAATCTACCTATAATGTATGCTAAATTAGCTTATTTGTGAAGCTGATTTATTCTCCATCGCTAAATATTTGTAAATTTAGTCTCAGGGCAAAGGCAATAATAACCATACTAGAGCTTTAAGCACAGACTGGCAGCTGCTCATCGAAGAATGATAAAAATGCGTCACAAAAAAGAAATTTATTTTTTATTTCTGCGAGGCCTCTATCCAAACGTGAAACAATGGAGCCCCTTCTCAAAAAAAGGATTTGTATTTCTTGATTATTGTCGGGCCCATAAGTTGTACTTGCTCGCCAAAGCTTTCCTAACCTTCGAAACTTTAGCGAAGTAGGCAGCGAAGACAGAGAGCTGGGCATCGCGTTAACAACCCCGACTTATCAAGATTGCTAACGCGATGAATAGAATGTTCTATTATTAACCAATTATTCCAGTTGCTGGCGGCACTTGGTATAATGGATTGGAAAGCGGAATCTTATTAACCAATGCATCCAATTGTCCAGCCGGCAATATTGCACCAAAGTATTGCACTGATTGATATGTTGGATCATTGCTGCCATCATACCAACCAAACACGAGATTACCCGTCACTGGATCTAAAGCCATCGATTGGAATCCACGATTTGCAAAATTAGTCGTTGCAATATCGATAGGATCGGACCACGTTTGGCCATTATCTCGTGAAATAATAAAATATAATCTTGCATTTTGCGAGTAGTCTGGATATTGTGCTGAAAAAATAGCATAGAGAGCTTGTCGCGCATCATCATAAATAATTGATTGCGGACTGGTGAAATAGCCTAAAACCGGTTGAGATTCTGCAGGCGAAATATCCCAGTAGTCACCTATAGCATTCCAGATAATAAATTGCCAAACTCCAGCATAATTTTCAGTGATAACCCCAGGTGATTTGAATATTATTCCCGCTGGTGTAATGTAGCTACTGAATAAAGCAGCAGTTCCCTGAGTCCAAATTCTACCATCAATAGAAGCAGCAATATTAGCAACTGTATTGACACTTGATAAGCTCGTCAATTGTGCAAATGAAGCAGTTCCATATGATCCCAGTCCAGTAATTGGAATAAATCCAACTGCAGGAACATAAGTGCCGGTACTTAAGAGGCTATAATCGCTCACAAAGTTAAGACCATAATTACCTAAGCCATCTCCGCCAAAGCAATATTGAGGGTAATCATAATATTCAAAAGGAATATTGGTCGGAAGAGGTGCAGTATAAGCAACAGAATAGGTATCGCCACCATCGGTGCTTACCCAGAACGTCGGCTGATCGATAAAATTGCCGAGATTATCATTACGATTTGTAGTGCCGTACCAAATATTACCGAATTTATCAGATTTGACGCCTTCATTATCACCAAAAGCACTTGGGGTCCCTGTTGGTTGAATATTTGTTGGACCATTGATTGGCCAGGTTTTACCGCCATCAAATGAAACAGCGCGATAAGTCTGTTCCGTATGTACAGTATGACTTCGATCAATAACGCCATAAGATACCACGATATTATCTGGATTAGTACGATTGATAGCAACCGCAGTATCCCATGATTGTATATTTGGCCCGAAATTCGTCAAATTGATTGGTGAGCCAATAGACAATGATCGATCGGCATTTATCTTACCAACAGCAACAAAGGTATCCATGGTTCCGTTGGTTTTATCAACTTGATTTGCATTACTTGCCCAAGCCCATGCTGCAACTCCACTAAACGCATCATTAACATGGCTATCACGAATACCATCACTCGCAGCTCCGCCAGTAAATTGTGTGGTATTGGTGAACCCTGGATCAATAATATAATTATTACAGAGCGTTACCCTCGGCTTTGTAATATAGGTAATATCAGCCGGCATAAGAATTTGAGGCCCCGTCGGAATAATATTACCATAGGTACCCGCACATTGTACTACTACAGCACCAGCATTGGTCACTGAAAGAATGTAGCCAACTGGTGGAACAGGTAACGTCGATGGCAGTTGCGCAAATGAAAAGGGTAAACTTGCGCCATTATTTGATGCAGCTACAATAGAGCGATACACCAAATCATTCGGGCAAATATCTGACGGCAAGAACCCATCTGAGGTATAAAGATATCCTCCCGGAAGGCCCCCTGCAGGATATGTCGGATCCTCAGTACTTACCTGCCCAGTTTGGAAATTAATCAAAGGAAATTGTATCGTTACCAAATTCCCTTGTTTAATAATATCAAGTGTCACCCAGAATTGAGTTCCATCAACCGGAAACCCCAAAGAATCCGAAAGTTGCAATTGAATATTATGTTTAAAGCATTGGACATTGTTATAGACATCTTTTGCAAAGTTATAACCAGGAATCAGTGTGGCGGCAAAAAAGCCAATGTACAAAAAGAATGGTTTATAAAAGATTCTCATCATTACTCCTTATTTTTTTTGCATCGCGTTAACAACCCCCGAAATTAATCAAGATTACTAACGCGATGATTCAATGTTCTACTCGAACAGTTTCCATCCGTTCGCCTCCTTCGACTCGTTCCACTCGCTCAGGACAGTAGGCTAAAGTAGTCGAAGGACCCGAACGGGGTCATATATTTCAAAATTAACCAATTATTCCCGTTGCTGGCGGCAAAACATACAATGGATTAGATAGTGGTATTTTATTAACCAATGCATCCAATTGTCCAGCCGGCAATATCGCACCAAAATATTGCACTGATTGATACGTTGGATCATTACGCCCATCATACCAACCAAATACCAGATTGCCGGTGACCTTATCTAAAGCCATCGATTGAAACCCACGGTTAGCAAAATCACTGGTAGGGATATCAATTGGATCTGACCATGTCTGCCCATTATCACGAGAAATAATTAAGTATAGTCGCATATTTTGCGAGAGATCTGGATATTGAGCTGATACGATAGCATAGAGAGCTTGACGCGAATCATCATAAATAATTGATTGCGGACTGGTGAAATACCCGCGAACAAGTTGAGATATTGTATTTGCAGCTAAATACTGTACTCCGGCTTGATTAAAGACAATCGTATCCCAAGGGCCAGCATAGTTTTGATTAATCGGACCTGGAGATTTGAATGATATTACTTGAGGTTGAATGTAACTGCTTGCATATTGAGGTCCATCATCAAGGTTTGGTAGCCCTTGAATCCAAACCCTTCCATCGGAAGAAGCAGCAATATTAGCAACGGAATTGGTATTTAATAGACTTGTTAAGTTTGCAGAGGAAGGTGAACCATAAAGTCCCAATCCGGTAATCGGAATAAAACCAACTATTTGAAAGAGATCACCAGTGCCCAAGTTAAAATAATCTACCACGAACCAGAGGCCATAATTACCATTTCCATCTTCGCCAAAGCAAAACTGAGGAAAATCATATACAAAACCGGCTGCGGGAGCAGGCGCAGTATATGCAACAGAATATGTATCGCCTCCATCCGCGCTAATTAAGAAAGTTGGCTGATTAATGAGATTGCTGGAATTATCAAAGAAATTGGTGTACGAATACCAGAAGTTACCAAATTTATCAGCTCGAACACCGGGGATATCGCCAGCTGTGCTTGGAACGCCTGTTGGTTGAATATTCAAAGGTCCATTCAAAGGCCAAGTATTGCCACCATCAAAAGAAACGGCACGATAGGGAATAAGTATATTCGTCGTAAGATTGAAAAGACTATAGGATACAACAATATTATTTTTATTTGTTCGATTGATTGCAATCGCTGTATCTGCAGCTAGAGAATTGGCTTCAAGATTTGTCAGCTGAGCCGGCACTCCAACCTGAAGTTCACCATTATTATTAACTGTACCGATGGAAACAAAAAGATTCAATATGGGGACTGTTTTATCTGGAATGTTAGCATTGCTAACCCAAGCCCAGGCAGTAACGCCATCAAAAGCATCATTAACATGAAAATCACGTAGTCCGATAGGTAATTGCGTGGTATTGGTGAACCCTGAATCAATGATGGTATTTTTGCAAAGCGACACCTTGGGCTCTATGATATAGGTAATATCAGCAGGCATAAGGATTTGAGGGCCAGGAGGAATAATATTACCAAAAGTTCCAGCACATTGAATTGCTATGGCGCCGGCATTAGTGACTGAAAGTATGTATCCCACAGGAGGAACAGGAAAACTTGTCGACGCAAATGAAAATGGCAAACTTGCTCCATTATTCGATGCTGCTACAATAGAACGATACACCAAATCATTGGGGCAAATATCAGGCGGTAAGAAACCATCAGAGGTGTATATGTAGCCACCAGGCAGAAGAGGAGGAACCTCAGCAGGATTATTTGCTGATGGGCCAGTTTGAAAATTAATTACCGGAAATTGAATTGTTACCAGATTTCCTCTTTTAATTATATCGAGCGTTATCCAAAATTGAGTACCATCAACCGGAAATCCGAGAGAATCGGAAAGTTGCAGTTGAATATTATGTTTAAAGCATTGAACATTATTAGTGTCTTTAGCCGCGCTTGAAGAAGGCAGCAGGCCACCAATCAAGCTTACACTGAAGAGTAACTTCAAAAGAATTTTCATCATCATCCTCAATTAATAATTATATTTGAACCCAAAGGTCACCGGGAATGCCAATTCATTTCCAATGCCAGGAATGAAAAGCGTTGAAGCATCACTGAGGATTAATGAATCAGTAGAACAGACGCCAAGGGCTCTGGCTGATTTAGGACCGCAGCATGCAACAACTTCAGCTGTGATTACAAAAGACCATGCACCATTCAAGCAAAAATCTAAACCAACTTGGCCGCCACCGGCAAATACGGTATTGCGTCTAAAGAAACTATAATCAGAAGATTCAAAATCGGGATAGCAAAGCACCCCATTTGTTGCAGCAACAGAACTTGCATACACTCCTTTATGATGCACAAAACCAAGTTTGCCACCAAGGAAGAATGATACGCGGTTGCACCATCTTCTATTAAAATAATAGCGTGCACCAACGTAGCCATCATATAATTTGTATTTACTTAAATTAAGGCTAAGCCCGCTGGTTCCCAAGGCTACATTACGATCCTTTTTAGTGCTTGCACTCGCATAATTAAATTCTACAAAGAGATTCGTATTAGATGATGTTGCATAACTTACTTGACCGCCTACTTGGTATGGCACGTGATAGATCTTGCTAAATTTTGGCAGTTCACCAATATCATTTAATACCGTTGTTGATAAACAATTAACGGTATAAAAATCATTGCGCTGTCTCCATAAAATAGGCCGCACTCCTGCGCTGAATTGCAACCCCCATGAGCATTCATAAAGCGGTTCGCATCGGCACTCAAAGCAACTACTTTCGCAACGATCTTCACGATCATCGAAAACATTGAATGCGTAAATGTTACCTGCTAATGCACAGGCAAGAAAAAATATTATGCTGAATTTCTTCATGCATACTCCTTTAAATAGAGGTTATAAATGGACTGTTTACAAATTGATAAGAAAAAAGGCACGCCGATCTGGGATAGCGATAATATATTATGCAAATTTTTAGAAGGTAAATTCTTAAAGAAATAGAAGTGAGTGAGTGAGTGAGTGAGTATAAATGAAAATTTTTTGCATCATTATTATTCTACTTCTCTCTTTTAGTAATGCGGCTTCATTTCTATTTTTTCAAATTAGTCAGAAAACTTAGAAAGTGTCAAATAATTAAATCGTCATCAAAAAATCTTTGAGCCGCTCACTATAGCCCCATTCATTGTCATACCATCCTAATACTTTAACCACATTACCAACCACATCAGTAGATAACCCATCAATAATTACCGAATGGGAATTTCCACTAAAATCGCTCGAAACGAGTGGTTCTTGTGTAATAGATAAAATGCCTTTCAAGTTCTCTTTTGACGCCTTGGCAAAGGCATCATTAATGGCAATTGGCGTAATCGCGCTTTGTAGATTGATAGTTAAATCTATTAATGAAACCGTGGCAACCGGCACACGCAATGAAGCAGCCTTAATACAATCGCCCAGTTCTGGCAAAATCTTTGCGAGCATTTTGGAAGCACCGGTAGTTGTAGGAATAATGTTAAGAGCGGCAGCACGAGACATACGCAAGCTTTGAGATTCAACATCCAAGAGCACTTGGGAATTAGTATACGCATGCACCGTGGTCATAAAGCCATTTTTAATGATAAAGTGATCGTGCAACACTTTGAGCATGGGAATAAAGGCATTAGTAGTACAACTGCCTAAAGAAACTATTTTATGCTTTTTATCATCAAATGTGTGATGATTCACACCGGGAATAATACTCGCATCTTCACCATGTGCAGGCGCCGTAATCAAAACATGCTTGGCCCCTGCTTGCAAATGCAGATCAGCTTTTTCACGCTTGGTAAAAGAACCTGATGCATCAACTACCCAATCAATATCATACATACCCCATTTACAGGCGTCAGGCTCCAACTGAGTCAAAATTTTTATTTTTTTTCCATCAATAATGAGCATGTTATCTTGCATAGCAATATCACCCTCATATGTTCCCATAATGGTATCATATTTAAACATATGGGCAGTAAATTCTACTTTGGCAGGGCCAACATTAATGGCAACGACTTCTAATTTTTTACCTGCATTCTTATCTTGTAGAATTGTCCGTAAAAATGTGCGGCCAATTCGACCAAATCCATTGATTGCTATTCTCATTACCAATTCCTCACCTTTTCAAGAATCTGTTTTTCTTCTTCATCACTCATTATCGGCAATTCCATAATAATAGGCACATGTTCCAACTGGTTATGCATAATCAGTTGCCGCAGTGAATCACCCAATACCCCCGCACCAACTCTTTCATGTTTATCAATACGCGATCCGCATGGTTGCTTAATATCATTTAGATGTATCAATGCAATAGCCCCAGATCCTAGCGTCTTGTCTACCAATGCAAGAAACTGAGTCTGTGCATGCGACGTTGTAATATCATAGCCATAGGCAAATGCATGTGCGGTATCAATGCAAAACATAATTTTCTCCGGGTGATCAAGCCGTTCTTTGAGATGCAAAAAATCCTGCAAATCGCCACCAATAGAAAGCCCCGCATGAGCAGTATTTTCTAAAACAACTTTTATTTCATTTTCTGTTTTTAATAGTTTATTAAGATTGCGCGCCATCACACCAATACCATCCCGTTTGTGATGCCCTTTTTTTGTGGAACCCGGATGAACTATGATATGGGTAAACGCAAGTTTTTTAGCAAGCTCTATTTCTCTTAAAATAATTTTATTATGCGATTGAGCGCTTGCGAGATTAATCCAATAAGAGCCATGCAGATAGAGATTTTCAAATTTATTCCGCCAATCACGCAAAAAAACTTGGATATCCTCATCAGAAATTTTCATAAACTGATTCGATTCTTGCTGAATAAAAAAACATTGAAATATAGGAATCTTTAACGCAACAGCATGCTGCGCAACTTCAAAAATTGTCTTATTTAATCTAATGTGCAAACCTATATTTCTCAAAGTCTATTCCTAAGCCAAATGTAATGAGTTTCTATTAAACTATAGGTCTGTAATTTTTTTGGCAATGAGTTAAAAAAAATGTTTGATCTTATGCATAATTATTTTAACATGAGCTCGATCTAAAAACTGTGAGTCCAAATTGATACAGGCCGCATGGTTCGAGCCTACTCCGCCGTAGTTCTATTCAAAGCGTCTTGGCTTTAGCGTAGAGGCTACGAAGGCCGGATACAATTTCTGACCAGAAGGCTCGAAATCACTCACCACGAGCGGGAGTGATTGTTCTCTCTAAAAAATTTTTATCATAATATGCGCTTAATAGCTCAATAAAATCATTTTTGATGCGCACCAGATTATCTGCTGAATCTGCTTCAAAACGCATACTTAAAACTGGCTGTGTATTTGATGCCCGCACATTACCCCAGCCATAGGGTAATGTTACGCGAATACCATCAATCGTAATAATCTGTACATCAGTACGCTTTTGAAATGCATCTTTGAGATACTCAAGTATCATATGCTTTTTTTCTTCAGGACATTCAAGTCGAATTTCTGGAGAACTATATTTTTTGGGGAAAATTTTTATCAGCTCATCAAGCGATTTGCCGGTTTTATGCATAATCTCAAATAAGCGCATCATAGCATAAATACCATCATCATAGCCAAAATGTCGGTCTTTGAAAAAAAAGTGGCAACTGAGCTCACCACCAATACGCGCATCCGTTTTTTCCATCTGTTCTTTTATTATCGCGTGACCACATGGCGAAATAACCGGTTTTACTCCCCATTTTTCAAGCAGCTCGATAAGTCCAAGCGATGCTTTAATATCAAATACCACAGAAGTTCCAGGATATTTTTGCACTATATCTTTGGCAAAGACAGCCAATAATTGATCTCCCGGAACTAAAAATCCAGATTTAGTCATGGCTGCCATGCGATCACAATCACCATCAAGGCCTATGCCCACGCTTGCGTGTGTAGTAGCAAGAGTATTTTTTAAATCACGCATATTTTTTTCCACCGTCGGGTCAGGCTCATGATTAGGATAACTCCCATCAACTTCAGGATAAAGCAGGGTTATATCTTTCCACGCCATGGTTTTAATGAGTCCTGGCAATATCGTGCCTCCTGCTGCATTGCCACAATCTATAGCAACAGGCAATTGCATACCAACCAGCGATGAAAAATGTTTTTTGAGCCATGCGATATAGGTATCATTGAACGGTAATTCTTGAAGCGCGCCTTTTTTTGCAGAGAGAGATAAGAGTGTGTGAGCGCGATAGAGATCGCGAATTTCTTTAATTTGAGCCCCCCAGATAGTTTTTGTACCCAAAGATATTTTGATACCATTATATTCTTTAGGATTATGCGATGCGGTTATCATAAGCCCCGCATCAACCGGCAGTTCATATAATGCAAAATAAAGCACCGGGGATGGGCAAATACCAACAAAAATGACATTTAACCCACAATCGCGCAATGCCTGAACCATCATATCTTTTATTGCAGGGGATGATATACGGCCATCCATACCAACGGCAACTGTTTTAACGCCAGAGTTTTTCTGCATAAAATAAAAGGCGATGGCACGCGTGAGATCATAGACTTGATCTATTTTAAATTCTGAACCAACTTTACCACGGATATCATATTCGCGAAAAATTGAATCATTCATCACGCCCTCATCGCCTTTTTATACTAATATCAACTATACTTGCAATAATTCAACATCAAAAATCAATGTTGCATGTGGCGGGATTGATGCGCCGGCACCGCGTGCACCATAGCCAAGCTCAGAAGGAATAATCAGACGTCGTTTTTCTCCGACTTTCATTCCCATTACTCCTTGATCCCATCCTGCAATGACCATACCAACACCAATTACAAACTGGAATGGTGTACCGCGATCAACGCTGCTATCAAACTTAGCGCCCGGAGTAAAATTACCCTTCTCATCTTTCACGCCAAGCCATCCGGTATAATGAACCGTTACCGGTTTACCTTTCTCAGGTGATTTCGCTTTTGGATCTTGAGCAGGCTTGAGGATTTCATACTGGAGTTTTGGAGTTTCATTTGTTGTTTTCATAGCGTCTTTCGTTTGATTAACAGGTTTTTTTGTATCATTCTTTGCTTCACTGCATACTGCATGAATAAAAGATGCGCTTAACAATAAGCTGAGCGCCAATGGCATACCATACATTTTCATAGTTTTACTCCTTAAAAATTATTATTTCTAAAAAATTAGTATAACAATTTTTTAGTAAAGACCTAGGCTAAAAAAGTTATTATTTGATACTGTCAAAAATATGTATTACCCGTTATAATGTGCTCAAACAATACACATTCATCTATTGGGTAGGCAATGATTCCTCTAAAGCTTCAAATTAAAAATTTCTTAAGTTACGGCGCCGATATACAAACTATTGAATTTGGCCAATATCCGCTGATTTGCCTTTCGGGTAAAAATGGACACGGCAAATCGGCACTCCTTGATGCAATTACTTGGGCCCTCTGGGGGCAAGCGCGCAAACTTGCCGGTAATGCAAAAGCGGATCAAGGCTTACTGCGGCTTGGCCAAACACAGATGATGGTATGCTTTGATTTTGAATGTGGCGGCCAGATGTATCGCATCAAACGTGAATTTATGCAAACGTATGGCAAACCGGTTGCAATACTTGATTTTGGTATTTTAGATCGTGCCACCCAGCAATTTGTTGCATTAACCGAAAAAACTATTCGTGATACACAGGCTAAAATAGATAACATGCTTCATCTAACCTTTGATGCATTTATTAATTCAGCATTCTTACGCCAAGGCCAAGCAAATGAATTTTCCAAAAAATCAGCCAAAGAACGCAAAGAAGTACTTGCCTCTATTTTAGGGCTCGATCGTTACGAGAATATACGCAGGCTTGCAAGCGAACGGATTAAACAATCAAATACTTATAAACAGCATCTAATAACGCTCAACACTAAACTGGAACAAGAGCTGGCACAAGCACCCATAATAGAACAGCAATTACAAGAATTACATGCAAAACAACAAGAAATCACATCAAAAGAACAGGCAATTGGCTTAGAAAAAAAACAACTCGATAATGATGCGAGCATTCTACAAGAAAAAAAACAAAAGCTTGCAATGACGCTCTACCAACAACAGCAACTCATAAATGAGCAAGAGAGTGTACGCAATAAATTAAGGGAACACTTTGCACAATGGCGCTCAATCCATAGACAGCATTTGAAGAAAATCGATTATGCATCACTTGAGCAACAAAAAAAAGAAACATTAGATGCTATTAAAATGCATCAACAGATTCTGCAAGATCAGCTCACACTGCGACAAGAGTTTTTGACCCATAAAGAACAAAGCACCCGTTATGCGCAGGAATTTCACGAAAAAAAATCACACGAAATTAATACAAAAAAAATTGCCATTGAACGGCTCATTGCCGAACAGCATCATTTAGCAACTAAAATCAATGATGCACATACCTTACAAGCTCGCAATGAACAAGAAAGCTCAAAATACACCCAAGAATTGAATACTCTCAATAAACAGCCAATAAAAAAAAATGACTATTCTACCCTAGAAAAACAGTTTGAAAAACGCAAAGAACATTATCAGCGGTGGATTGCGCTGGCAAATATGATTAAGGCAGAATTAGGCACCATCGATCAGAAAAACAAACTGGTACACGATGAAGAATCGCCCAGTTGCCCACTCTGTGAACAAAATCTATCAGCATCCCGTAAACGCTTTCTAAAAAAGAAATTTGAAGATGAGACATTGTTTTTGAAACAACGTTTTATTCGCTTAAGTAACATTATTAAAAAAATAAAGAGCATTCTTATTGAACAACATGCCATAGTAGAACAAGCTAAAAAAGATGAACAACAAAGACAAATAGAAGAACTGAAAATACAAGAACTTTCAAAAACAATCAGTAAATATCAAAGTGAAAAAATAGATATTATTGGCGCGCTCACGAAATATCAAGAACTACATACCATTCTTCAATCAACTATTCTATCAGAGCAAAAGTCACTGGAAGAACTGTTACATTCAAGCAAAAAAGAACTTGAGAATTCACAAACGTATCAAAAAATACAAAAGAACCTTATCGAAATTGAACAAAAAATTGCAGCACATAGCTATAATCCAGCAGCACATGAAAAAGCCACACAGCAACTGAGTCACATAGAAAAACAACTAGCGCACTATAAAGATTTACAAGAACAACATCTTTTTCAAACACAACGAATGGCAAACATTAGCAATCTCTGCGCAGAACTTAAATCACTCAAAAAACAAATACAAGCACTGGTAACAGCGTTACAAGATAAACACAGTCTAGAATTACAACAAAATGCTCTCGCACAAAAAAATAAAGATTTAGATGCAAGGATACAAGAACTAGCAAAACAAAAAGAAGAATTGGTACATGGAAAAGGGAGCTTAGAAAATCAACGCCAAAAGTTAGAACAAACAAAACACGAACAGGCAGTCCAAATAAAAGAACTCAATACCTGTTCAGCTATAATCGATGACTATCAGGCAATCGCCCAAGCCACCGGCAAAGATGGCATTCAAGCATTACTTATAGAGGATGCTATCCCAGAAATAGAACATGAAGCCAATGAACTACTGGCAAAGCTCACTGATAATCAGACACAATTATTCATCGAATCACTCCGCGATCTAAAAAAAGGCGGCACCAAAGAAACGCTTGATATAAAAATATCTGATGCCGCAGGCATTCGCCCATACGAACTCTTTTCTGGTGGTGAAGCCTTTAGAATAGATTTTGCCCTTCGCATAGCAATTTCAAAGTTACTCGCTCGCAGAGCTGGTACTTCTTTGCAAACACTCATCATTGATGAAGGATTTGGATCCCAAGATGAAGAAGGACTTTCACATATTATGGATGCGATTTATAAGATTCAAGAAGACTTTGCAAAAATTATCATTGTTTCACATTTAAGTAGCATGAAAAATCAATTTCCCGTACACTTTGTCATCGAAAAAGGCCCGAATGGAAGCATGGTAGAAATCATGGAACAAGGTTAAAGGAATCATATGTTTCGATTCAAGCAAAGTATCTTTATAAGTATTCTTCTATTTAATGCATCACTGGCATTTTGTATACCTAAACCGCAACTTAATCGCAATACTCTGATCGATGCAGCAACTTTTTTAGCCACTCGAAGCGCATGTTCTTTTGTCCATGAAGCTACTCACACATTACTTGCAAAATGTTTGATTAAAGAAGGCTCAGCAAGCTTAAAATCAAACTTGCTAATTAACCCTTCATTCAAATTTACTTTTAACACTGAAAAAACAAAAATTGCTTCCCTTGCGGCAATATATGCTGCAGGGCCTCTGGCTGAATTAGCATTTAGTAGCCTAATCCTACAACTGAGAAAAAAATTACCTCCAAACATGCCCGGAAGTAATGGTATATGTTGGGGAGCATATTCTGGCATTGCAACAAGCCTTGCTCATGCACTGCCGTTACAGTTAAAAATAGGCGGATTTAAGATTTCAAGCGATTCACAAAAAATATTAAATTGCCACAAAGAATAAACCCTCTTTACCGAGTAATACATGAAAAATAAAATTATTATTATTTTATTATTAGTTGCGCCCATGCAAGGGCAAACAGATAAAAATCAATCTAAATCAATAGCAAAAGATTTATTAAAAGCATATGTGACCCATGTTACTGCTGTTGCAGCCCATCAATTAACTTTGTATACCCTTGCCAAGATTGCATTAAAATTGGGGGCAGCCGTTCAACCAGGCCAGGCTACGAGCGTTGATATTTCCGTATGGCCAGCAGGCTTAGGAGCAACTGTCTACCCTCCAGAATTTCAGAACAGAGCAATTAATGCAGGAATATCTGCATTTGCACCTCTTTGCGCATTGGCAGGATGTGCTCTTTTGGGAAAATTCAAGTCAGATAAGATTACGAATAGTGTCAGATAT
>Ga0182030_10017917_pt1 | contig 13630 bp, 11 predicted proteins | sample 812S3MmetaG_FD_121299 | JGI IMG/M metagenome (GOLD analysis project Ga0182030, IMG submission 121299) | Permafrost microbial communities from Stordalen Mire, Sweden - 812S3M metaG (Illumina Assembly) | ecosystem: Environmental > Terrestrial > Soil > Wetlands > Permafrost | place: Sweden... | reverse complement strand
GGATCCTCGTACAGTCGCCAGTCGCCGTCCTCGATCTTCCACAGGGTCGGGACCTTGACAGTGATCTCGCCGGGAGGAAAGCCGGCTACCACCAGCGGCATGGTGCAACGGACCAGCGCCTTGGCGTGCGCGAGGTCCGAAAATTCCACGCTCAGCAGTTCGAACGAGCGGATATCCGGTTTTGGGCCCGCATAGTAGTAATCTTTGGTATCGTCGGCGATCCAGCCTTCGGCTTTGCGGTAATCCTTGTTCTTCATCATGGTGTAGAACTCGTTGACACGAGCCCGCAAGGCCTGGTCCACTTCGGCGGGTGGTTTTTCAGCCAGTGGAGTCACGGCGGGCGGGACGTCCGTTTGGGCGAAAGCCGCCGTGCCCAGGAGCAGCAACAAAGCGATTCGGCACATTTCTTTCATTATAAGATTTGTGACGTAACGGGTGCGCGGAGGTACCGGCTCAGCACTTGAAATCCTGGAACGTGGAGTGCCGGTCGGAACCGTGCTCCAGCGCCAGGTCGCGGCGTTCGTAGTCCAGATGCACCGCCGACACGATCATCAAGGCATTGGGGACCTGCATACGGACGGTAAAGGGATGCGAAGGGTCGCTCTCGACGCCGGGAAAGAGTTCCGAGAGCAGCAGGTGGCGGCAGGCCAGCGGCGGGAAATCCGCCAACTGTTTTTCCCCCGCCAGGCCCTGCGGGCCGAAGAGCTGCAGCTTAGGCGTGCCGGTCTGCTCGTCCTCGAATTCGATGTTCATGATCGCCAGCACGCTGTCGCGCTTGCGGTTGGAGGCCCCGCCGATTATATGGGCGCCGGAAACGATGTAATCGGTCGCCAGGCTGCCGCGATCGGCCACCGTGCGGTAGGATTTCGCCGTGGCCCCGCCGGGGCGGAAGTGCGTGAAGGCCACGCGTCCCCATTCCTTGGCCATCACTTCCATTTTGAGCAGGGAGTGCGACGTCTTGGGAATGGTGGCCACGCCAAATCCGCCGGAATACCCGTCGGGCAGCGGCAGACCGCGCGCGTCGATGCGGCAGCTTTGGAATTCGGTGAAACGCAGCACGCCCTGGTTGGCCAGTTCCGAGGGCAGCACCCGCTGCGGAAACTGGTCGTCGCGATTGGATACCCAGGCGATCCGCCCGTCTTCGGTGGTGACGAAGGGCATCAGCCAGAGCGCCTCTTCCACCCACCGGCTGGAGCTCAGGTACATCCGCGAATCGAGTTGCACGTTGCCGGCGCGTAGCCCGCGGAACAGCAGCGGCGAATACAACAGCGCCTGCGCCGGGAACGAGCGGTTGGGCCCATAGGGCGTCTCACGAGCCGGCTTCACGGGGGCGTCGGCGCTGAAGTGCAGCGGGTGCTCGACCGTAAAACTGTTGCCCTGCCGGCCCTTCATCAAGGTATAGGCGAAGGGCACTTTCTCGCTGTCGTTGTGCACCACCACCACGCCGCCATCGGCCAGTTTCGGCTCGGCGAGCGGCGCGATGGCCAGCGCCTCGCCCGGAGTGGCGGCGTCCTTCAGATCGGCCATGCTGTAGAGCTTGGTCTGGTGCGGAACCAGGCGATAGGCCTTCTGCCCGACGGTTCTGCCCAGCCGGTCGACCACCCGGACAGCGCCGAAGGATTCCTCCTCATTGGGATTGAAGAGCGCGAACGCGCAGTGATATTCCGAGAGCGCCGGGAAGGGCATGGAATAATTGAAATGGCCGGCCACCTGCTGCGGCGGCGCGGGGTGGGCGTGCACGTTGTCGAAATTCCCCGGGAAGTTCCAGCGCACGAAGCCGGCGCTGAACAGGTCGCCCGCGCGCGGAACCTGGTGGGGCGACGGCGCCAGGCGTATTTTCGCTCCGCCGAAGAACGAGTTGCGCTTCGCCATGGTCTTCATATCGAGCAGCGTGGGCCGCATGGCGGGGATTTCGAGTCTGCCGTCGTTGTCGAGCTTGATTTCCTTGCCGGTCTCGTCGAAGAGCAAAATCTGGTACTCGGTGGCGTAGTGCTGGTCGCGGTAGCCTTCCACTCCCGGAAAACAGGTGGCCGTCAGCAGCAGTTGGGTGGTGAGTTGCTGGGCCGGATCCACCACCACGAACGGCGCCGCCACGTCCAGCCAGCAGGCTTCGGGGGAAGCCTGGCCGGGCGTGGTGTCGGCGCCTGCCATTTTGGCGGTTTGCGGATATTGTGGCGCACTTTGCGCCCGCTCGGCCGCTACAAAGAACGAACCGGCCAGACCGGACAAAAACGTTCGACGATCGATGGTGAACATGCCAACCCCCATGGGATTTTCTATAGGCAACCATTCTACCTGACGCAGCGGAGCCCGTGGGACCGGGATGACGGCGTCCGATACTCTTCGTCCAGGCGACCGGTGAGCGCCGCGCGGCTGAGCGGACCGCCAGCGCCACACGAGCGTGGGCGTCACATTCGGCGCGCAGCCTCCGGCCGGCACGAAGCCGGCGCAAGCACCGCCCCACCCCGGGGCACGGCATCTTCGCCAAAAGCGGCCGGGCCAAACGCCGGTGTCAGGGGAGTCTGGAGATTCTTCCCGGCATCTGGACCTGGCGGCCGGCAGTTTCAACGGCGCATTGCCGTGCGACATTCCAGCAGTGGTTGGCCCTTCGCGGCCGGCGGCTGGAATCGAGACGGCGCACGGAATGTCGCGGGTGTCCCAGGCAGGCGCTGTAGCCAATCGCGTCACCGCCGCGAATTCTCCCTGGGGCAGCACTACAGGCGCATGCGGTTTCCGCCGATACTCTGGGTGAGCGCGGAGACATGATCTCGATTCAACAGAATCTTACCGACCTGGAGAAATCCCATCAGATGCGAACGATGGCGCTCGAATGCTACCTTTCCGCCATCAACGGCATGTCGCAATACGCCGTGGATCTGAACGCCACCATCACCCCTCCACACCGCAAGTACCTTTCCGATCTGGCGGCCGAGGTGGCGGAATCGTCCCTGGAAGCAATGGCCGAGAGCCGTTCCACCCTGCGGGGGTTATTGCGCGACTACCGCGACCGTGCCGCGGATTATCTGGGTGGTCTTCGCGACCAACTGGGTTCCACCGCTCAAGCGCTGCAGGAAATGGTGGAAGGGCTGTCGCAGTGCGACACCGACCACACCTCCAAGCTGCGCGGCGCGCTCGTGCGTCTGCGGGAAGTGGTGAAATCTCTCGAAGGAGGGGCGTTGCGCGCCGTGGTGGCGTCCGCGGCCGACACCATCGAACAGAGCCTGGAGCAAATCCGCAAGCAGCATCAGTTCACCGTGGCGCAGTTTCAAACCGAATTGCGCCTGTTGCACAGCCGGATCGACTCTTTGGAGAGTGCCGCGTCGGTCGACGAGGGAACCAAGTTCTCCAACCGTCGATTTATCGACGAATACATGGCGGCAATGCCTGCCGGGGGCAGCGCCTCTTTTCTGATCGTCAAGGTGCGCGGGCTGGCGGAGGCCAGAGCCAAGTTTGGTGCGCCGATTGCCGACGACCTGGTGGCCACGTTCGGGCGGCGCCTGCGCAATACCCTGCCGAAAGAAGCGGTGGTGGGGCGCTGGAGCGAGCAGGATTTCCTGGCCATCGTTCCGGCGAGCAAGACGGCGGCCGGGGCACTGGTGCAGCGGGCAACGGACCACTTGTCGATGCCTTACGCCTGCATGATCGGCGGCAAGGTGGTGCGCATTCCCCTGGTGGTGACAGTCGAATGCCTGGCCGGCACCGCCGGGGCCACGCCGGAAGCAATCAAGGAGCGGGTAGCGGCGGCGTTCGAATAGGGTCCGACAGTGAGATAATGCCATCAGGGTTGCGGTGTCACTCTTAGTCAATACTTTCTTCGAGGAACGTGTGCAGGATCTCTTCAATCTCGCGGCTCGCGTGGAAAAAGCCTTCGGTTCGGCCGGCATCGAGTACCGGGTGGTCGGCGGCCTCGCGACCTATCTCTATGTGGAAGAAGCCGAGCCGGACGCCGGACGCCTGACCAAGGACATCGACATCGCGGTCCGCCGGGAGGACCTGCCCAGAATCAAAGAGGCCGTGGAACCGTTTGGGCTGGTATACCGGCACACGGCCAGTCTCGACATGCTAGTGCAGAAAGGGCAACCGTCGGCGCGCCGGGCGGTGCACATGTTATTCGATGGCGAAAAGGTACGCCCCGGGGACGCCGAGCCTGTGCCCAAGCTCGGCGCGGGCCGCACGATCCAGGGAATCCAGGTCACCCCCCTGGCGGACCTGGTGACCATGAAGCTGATCAGCTTCCGCGCCAAAGACGAAGCCCACATCAAGGACCTGGACGAACAGGGTCTCATCACTTCGGAGATTGAAGCCGGCCTTTCGCCGGTTCTCTGGGAACGGCTGGCGCAAGCTCGCGCCCGCAATTAGGGCGCGGTATGCTGCTGGAAACCGATATCGGGCGGCACGGTATTTTTGCCGTTCATTCGCCGCGTCTTTCGTGACAGGCGCTAAGCCCTGAGGGTGTTCACACCCGCAGCGCGCCGCCGGCAATCAGGGCTTCCAGCGCGGCGATGTCCCCATAATACGGCCGGTCGCCTTCCCAAGGCGGCGAGACGCCGCGGATCCGCCGCCGGGCTTCTTCGAGCGGCGGGCTCGATTTCAGCGGCGCCAGCAGATCGAGCGCCCGCGCGGCGGCCAGCGTTTCGATGGCCAGCACCAGGCGCGTATTGCGCACCACCCGCTGCAGTTTACTGGCCGACGTCATCCCCATGCTGACGAAATCCTCTTTATTGCCGCTGGTGGTGATGGAACCGGTGGAGGCGGGGTGCGCCAGGACGCGGTTCTCGGCCACCAGGCTGGCCGCCGTCACCTGCGCCATCATGAGGCCCGATTCGAGCCCCGGATTCCCCGCCAGGAACGGCGGCAGCTCCTCGTTGAGCGCCGGGTTCACCAGGCGGTCCACGCGCCGTTCCGAGATTCCCGCGAGGGCACACAGCGCCACCGCCAGGAAATCGAGCTGGAAGGCCAGCGGCTCGCCATGGAAATTGCCGCCGGAAAGAATTTCGCCTTCGAATACCAGTGGGTTGTCGGTGGCCGAATTGAGTTCGATGGCGAATACCTGGCTGGCGACGGCCAGCGCGTCGCGCACCGCGCCGTGCACCTGCGGCGCGCAGCGCAGCGAATAGGCGTCCTGCACGCGCCGGCACGTGATGTGCGATTGCCGGATCTCGCTGCCATCGAGCAGGCGGCGCAGGCCGGCGGCGCTCTCCAGTTGGCCGGGATGCGGGCGCGCCGCGTGGATCCGCTCGTCGAAGGCGCGCGGCGTGCCGCGCAACGCGTCGAGCGTCATGGCGCAGATTACGTCGGCCGATTCGGTCAGCGTCTGCGCGGCGTCCCACTCCAGGCAGCCGATGGCCAGCATGGCCTGCGTGCCGTTGATCAGGCTGATGCCTTCCTTGGCCTGGAGCGTTACAGGTTCGATACCAGCGCGCCGCAGGGCATCGGCGCCGGGCAGGATGAGGCCCTCGAATTCGGCCTCGCCTTCGCCAATCAGCACCATGGCGATGTGAGCCAGCGGCGCCAGATCGCCCGACGCGCCCACGCTGCCTTGCGAGGGGACCACCGGAGTGACCCCGCGACCGAGCAGCGCACAGATGCGTTCGGCCACCAGCGGGCGGATGCCCGAGAAGCCTTTGGCCAGCACGTTGGCGCGAATCAGCATCATGGCGCGCACCACCTCGCGCGCCAGCGGCTCGCCCACGCCGGCCGAGTGCGAGCGGATTACGTTGCGCTGCAGGCGTGCCAGATCGCCGGGCGGGATGCGCACGTCGGCCAGCAAGCCCACCCCGGTATTCACCGCGTAAATGGGCTCGTCCCCCGCCGCCAGGCGGTCCACCACGGCGCGCGAAGCGTTCATTCGTTCGAGGGCCGCGGGCGCCAGGGTCACCTCCGCGCCGCGCGCGCGGGCAATCGCGCAGGTTTCGCCGATGGTGAGGCTGTTGCCATCCAGTTGGAGAGCCACCGTCAGCGCCGCTTCTGGCGGGTCGCGATCAACTCTTCGATATTGACCAGCTCCGTCGGATAATCGCCGGTGTAGCAGGCGTAGCAGTATTCGTGCTTGTCGTCGGCCACGGCCTTGCGCAGCGAACCGAGCGACAAGTACCCCAGCGAATCGGCCTCCACGAAGCGGCGGATCTCTTCCACCGTGTGGTTGGAGGCGATCAACTCACTGCGCGTGGGCGTATCGACGCCGTAAAAACAGGGGGAGATGGTGGGCGGGCAGGAGATCCGCAGATGCACCTCGCGCGCCCCCGCCTGGCGCACCATGCGGACGATTTTCCGGCTGGTGGTGCCGCGCACGATGGAATCGTCGACCAGCACCACCCGCTTGCCCTGCAGCAGAAACGGCACCGGATTGAGCTTCAGCTTCACTCCGAAATCGCGGATGGCCTGCGACGGTTCGATGAACGTGCGGCCCACATAGTGGTTGCGGATCAGCGCCTGGCGGAACGGCAGGCCGCTCTCCGACGAGTACCCTATGGCCGCCGGCACGCCGGAATCGGGCACGGGGACCACCAGGTCGGCATCGGCGGGACATTCGCGCGCCAGCAGCATCCCCAGATTTTCGCGCGATTCCTCCACCGAGCGGCCGAAGACCAGCGAATCGGGGCGCGAAAAATAGACGTGCTCGAAAATGCACTGCGAGAGCGGCTGCTTGGGCGCCCAGAACTCGCGGGTGATGCCCTCCGGCCCCACGATCACCATCTCGCCGGGCTTCACATCGTGCAGGTAAACCGCGCCGATCAGGTCGAACGCGCAGGTTTCCGACGCGAACACGTAGCACTTGCGGCCGCCCGAAAAGGCCATTTCGCCGACCGCCAGCGGCCGGAAGCCGTGCGGGTCGCGCGCCACGATGATGCGGTCCTGCGCCAGAAATACCAGGGAAAAGGCGCCTTCCAGTTGCAACAGCGCGTCGCGCAGGGCCGCCGCCAGGGTGCGCTCGGAGGAATGCGCCACCAGGTGGAGAATCACTTCGGTATCGCTGGAGGCCTGGAAGATGGCTCCGTTGCGGCCCAGTTGGGCGCGCAGTTCAGCGGCGTTGGTGATGTTGCCATTGTGCGCCACCGCGATTTTGCCCTTGTTGCAGACCACCGCGAACGGCTGGGCGTTGAGCAGCACGGTATCGCCGGCCGTGGAGTAGCGGGTATGCCCGATCGCCAGTTCGCCCGGCAGGGTGGCCAGCACGCCGCTGGTGAAAATATCGGCCACATGTCCCATGGACTTGTGGGTGTGCACCTGGCCGCCGTCGGACGTGCAAATGCCGGCGCTTTCCTGGCCGCGATGCTGCAACGCGTACAGCCCCAGGTAAGCCAGCTTGGACGCTTCCGGGTGGCCGTAGATGGCCACCACCCCGCACTCGTCGTGGAATTTATCGAACATGTTTATCGCACATACGATTCGAAGGCCTGTGTGTACGCCGTCTTCAACGCCGCGATTTCCCAAGCTCCCAGCGTGATGGTCCGCTGCCGGATTTCCAATCCCTTCTCGATTGTAACCCCCACCACCGGGGCCTCGATTTCGTACTTTTCGGCGATGGCCGCCACCTTATTGGGGTGGTCCGTCGAAATCAGGATGCGCGACGGCCCTTCGTGGTACGCCAGCATCTCCGGCCGCAAGTCGGAATCGAGATCGATCAGCGCGCCAATCTGGTTGGGGCCGAAGGAACATTCCGCCAGCGCCACCGCCAGCCCGCCATCGCTCACATCGTGGGCCGATTCCACCAGCCCGTCGGCAATCATCTTGCGGACGGCGAATTGCACCCGCTGTTCGTACTCCATGTCGAGCGCCGGCGGCAGCCCCCAGAGCTCCTTGATGAACTCCTTGGCGTACCCGGTCCCTCCGAAGCGCGTGTCGTCGCAATCGCCGATGCCGCCCAGCAGCACCACTTTGCGGCCCGCGTTCTTGAAGGGGATGGTCACCGGTTCGGCGGTCTTGAGCGTGCCCACGATGCCCAGCACCGGCGTCGGATAGACGCCTTCGCCCAGGGTTTCGTTGTACAGGCTGACGTTGCCGCCGGTGATGGGCGTGTCGAAAAACGCGCAGGCTTCCGCGATGCCCTCGATGGCCTCCACCAGTTGCGCCATGATTTCCGGCCGCTCAGGATTGCCGAAGTTCAGGCAATTCGTGGCAGCCACGGGCCGCGCGCCCACGGTGGAGAGATTGCGGCAGCACTCCGCCACCGCCAGTTTGGCGCCCTCGCGCGGCGAAAGGTAGCAATAGCGGCCGTTGCCGTCGAGCGACATGGCGATCGACGTGCCGGTCTCCTTGATGCGCAGGATGGCGGCGTCGGTGCGCTCCGGGCCGGCCACCGTGTTGGTGCGCACTTGGCTGTCGTACTGCTCCCAGATCCAGCGTTTGGAGCAGATGTCCGGCGCGGCGAGCATGGCCGGCAGGGTGCGCTGCAGCTTGGTGGCGGGATAGTCGGGGATCAGGCCGGCGCGCGGCGGATGGGTGTAGGGGCGGCTGTAAAGCGGCGCCTCGTCGGCCAGCTCGCGATTGGGAATTTCGGCCACGATTTCGCCGTGATGGCGCACGCGCAGCTTGCCATCGCCGGTGACCGCGCCGATTTCGACGGCCTCCAGGCCCCACTTGCGGAACACGCGGAAGACTTCCTCTTCGCGGCCCTTATCGGCCACCAGCAGCATGCGCTCCTGCGATTCGGAGAGCATGATCTCGTAGGGCGTCATGCCGGCGGCCCGCTGCGGCACGCGATCCAATTCGATTTCGATGCCCACTTCGCCGCGGCTCCCCATTTCGCAGGTGGAACAGGTGAGCCCCGCCGCGCCCATATCCTGAATCCCCACGATGGCGCCGGTGTGCATAGCCTCGATGCAGGCCTCCAGCAGCAGCTTTTCCATGAAGGGATCGCCCACCTGCACGTTGGGCCGCTTCTGTTTGGACTCTTCGGTAAACTCGGCGCTGGCCATAGAGGCCCCGTGGATGCCGTCGCGCCCGGTGCGCGCGCCCACATAGATGACCGGGTTGCCCACGCCCGCCGCTTTGGCGTAGAAGATCTCTTCCTTCCTGCAGACCCCCAGGGCGAAGACGTTCACCAGCGGATTGCCGTCGTAGCACGGCTCGAAGAGGGTCTCGCCGCCGACTGTGGGGACGCCGAAACAGTTGCCGTAGTGGGCGATGCCGGCCACCACGCCGCCCAGGATGCGGCGATTGCGCGCGCCGGTCGCGGGATCGTCCAGGCGGCCGAAACGCAGCGAATCGAGCACCGCGATGGGCCGCGCCCCCATGGTGAAAATGTCGCGCAGGATGCCGCCCACGCCGGTGGCCGCGCCCTGAAACGGCTCGATGAAGCTGGGGTGGTTGTGCGACTCGATTTTGAAGGCGATGACGTAGCCGCCGCCGATATCGATGATGCCGGCGTTTTCGCCCGGCCCCTGCACCACCAGCCGCCCGCGGGTCGGGAGCTTCTTCAGATGCAGCCGCGAGCTCTTGTAGGAACAGTGCTCGCTCCACATCACGCTGAAAATGCCCAGCTCGGTATAGCTCGGCTCGCGCCCCAGGATATCGACGATCTTGGCGTATTCGGACGTGGTGAGCTGGTGTTGCGCGATCACCTCAGGTGAGAGTGTGGTCATGCCTGTACCACCGCCTGGAGCACCGACTGAAACACCGTCAGCCCGTCGTTCGACCCCAGCAGCGCCTCGCTGGCGCGCTCCGGGTGCGGCTGGTGTTGCGCGATCAGTTCGGGTGAGAGTGTGGTCATGCCCGCACCACCGCCTGGAGCACCGACTGAAACACCGTCAGCCCGTCGCTCGACCCCAGCAGCGCTTCGCTGGCGCGCTCCGGGTGCGGCATCATGCCCATCACGTTGCGCTCGCGATTGAGGATGCCGGCGATATCGTGGAGCGATCCGTTGGGGTTGCCCAGGTAGCGGAACAGCACGCGATCTTCGGCCTCCAGTTCGTCGAGCGTGCGCGGGTCGGCGAAGTAGCAGCCTTCGCCGTGGGCGATGGGCATGCGGAGCACCTGTCCCTTGCGCGCAGCGTTGGTGAAGGGCGAGTTGTTGGTTGCGGTATGCAGCCGGACTTCGCGGCAGATGAACTTGAGCCCGCGATTGCGGATCAGCGCGCCGGGAAGCAGGCCGGCTTCCACCAGAATCTGGAAGCCGTTGCAGATGCCCATGACCAGTCCGCCCGCCGCAGCGAACTGACGGACCGCTTGCATCACCGGCGAGAACTTGGCGATGGCGCCGCAGCGCAGGTAATCGCCATAGGCGAAACCGCCCGGCAGAATCACGGCATCTACGTCACCGAGCGAGTGCGAATCGTGCCAGATAAACTCCGCCTTCTGCCCCAAATTGTGGCTGACGGCATAGAAAGCGTCGTGGTCGCAATTGCTTCCGGGAAAAACAATGACGCCAAATTTCATGAGCTTGTGGTGGGGAACTAAGCTCCAGTTTAGCAGAGGCGCGAGGGCGCTTCATCGGCCTCGCGCATCGTCCAACTGGTAGCTTTCGCGGTAGCGCAGCGTTACCCCGGGCCGCGTGGTGCGCAGGCGGATTTCATGCACCCCGGGCGCGGCGTCCGACCCCACCATGAATCCCAACGTATAGCTGATTTTGGTATCTTCCAGCGCCAGGCGCATGCCTTCGTCCAGGTCGTTGCGATCACGGAACGCCGTGCCCCCGGTCCGGTCGGCGAATTCCTTCAAGGTGCCGCCGTAACTGCGTGAACTGACGGACAACCCGCGCGCATCCACCGTGTAGACGGCCACGTCCGCGCGATTGCATTTGCCGATCAGCCGCTCGAAGTCCTGCGCATATGAGATTTCGGCCTCGCCCGCGCCCGGTATCGCGCTCTTATCGAGCACGATGGGAAATCCGTTGGAAACCCAGATCAGGCTCTTCCGTCCGGGAATGCGGGCCAGTCCATCGGCCACCTTATCCAGAGTGTGGAGCGTATCCTCGATCTTGATATTGAAGTGGAAGATCTGCTCCTCCACGGTCAGTTTGGGCGTGAGCGTACGAGCGTCGTAGCGGGCGAGCTTGTTGGCGGGGCCGTCGTCCGCGTCGTACGGCTCGTCCGGCGTATCGGCCAGAGCCTGCAGGATCGAGGCCGGGTCGGAGGTGAAATCGTGCACCAGGTGCGGGTCGTGACCGAGAAGATACAATCCCACCATCTGCCTCGGCTGGAAAGTCTTCAACAACTTGTTGACGTTGTCGCGCACCATCAGGCGGTCGGCGAATTTGGGATTCAACCAGTCGAGCAGAATCAGGGCGTATTCGCCGCCTGACTCCGCGGACGCGCCATCGGCGGCGGGCAGCGTGGCGCCTTCCGACGCGAATAAGGCGATGGGCCTGGGCTTGCGGTTGTCCTGGAGTTGGAATTCTTCCTTGCGCAGATCGGTGACCGGGTCGCCTTGGGAATTCTCCGCCACCACCCGCACCTGTACCAGCCTGGCGGTAGTGCGAATCACCGTCTCGGGGCGGTCCTGAGCCGCGGCGGTCATCGCTACGAGGGCCAGGGCGTGAGCGATCCTCATACTGCGGTCACTGCCTCTTGTACGTCTTCTCAAACTTATTCCGCTGGTTGTACACCGTAAACGTCCCGTCTTTCTCGACGGTCACCTTGAGCCAGTCACCGGCGCAGTCTTCGTCGATGTTGGCGATGAACGGGTCGGGCGAATTGTGGTCCTTGCCGGCGGCTATCGCGTAGTGCAACTGCCAGAAATCCTCCAGCCCCGGGCTGTCATGGACGGTCTGCCACACTTCCGCCGACCCGCCTTTGCGCGCGCCGTTGTTCATGATGGCGACTTGCGGATGGAGCGCATCCACCAACGCCGGCGAATTGGCGTCCGTGCCGTGGTGAGAAACCATGAACAGTCGCACCGTTCCGAGCTTGTTATCGGGGCACACCAACCCGTATTCCTTATCCCCGGACAGGTCGCCCAGGTCTACCGCGCGGAAATCGCCGTAGGTCACCACCATCCCTATGGAGCGCGCGTTTTCGGTCTGGTCCGGTGAGGCCGGTTTGAGGCCCGCGCACGCCGGATTCGGCTGGTCCGCGCCCGTCAGGGGCGACGCGATCAGGGCGCCATCCGAGGAAACGATCTCCACGTCCAGCCCCTTGACGGGCAGCTTATCGCCCGGTTTCACCACGATGTGCGTCCCCTTGTCGCGGACCCTCGAATATTCGCCGTAGAGCACTTCGGCGGCCTGGCCGGTCTCGGTGTCGACCCCGTGGTCCACGAAATTCCGGATGGTCATCTTTTCCGCAAGCTGCGGGACCCCGCCGGCGTGGTCGGCGTGGAAGTGGGTGACCACCAGGTAATCGATTTTGCGCACGCCGGCGGCTTTGGCTGCGGCGGCGATGCGGTCGGCGTCGCGGTGGTTGAATCCCGGCCAGCCGGCGTCCACCAGCATGGAGTCTCCCGAGGGCGAAACCCACAGGGTGGCTTTGCCGCCTTCCACGTCGATGCAATAGATTTCCAGTTTGCCGGCGGCCGGCAGAATGGCCGCCAGGGCGAGCAGCAGAATCGCCGGACGTAGCTTCCACATGGCCAGAATGGTAGCATGGCCGCGGCAGGGGAGCTTGCCGGAACAGATCCGGCTCGCGTAACGTAAAGAAAGATAGATGCCTTTTTGCAGCCAGTGCGGGAACCAGGTAGGGCCGACGCAAGCCTTTTGCCGGCAATGCGGCGCCGCCCAGCCGGTGGACCCCTCGGCGGCGGGCAATCCGCCAACCCCGCACGACCCGTTATCGGGGATCAGCCCGCGGACGGCTTCCATCCTGTGCTACGTCCCGGCAATGGGCTGGATTGCCGCGATTATCGTGCTGGCATCGCAGCGCTTCCGCTCCATGCAGACGGTCCGCTTCCACGCTTTTCAGGGTTTGTACCTGTTTGTGGCCTGGCTGATGAACGATCAGGTGCTGCGGTGGGCGCTGGCGCCGATCGCGCACTTCCATCTGCACGATTTGGTGAGCCTGGTGCTGTTAGCGATGTCCGTCTTTATGATGGTGAAGGCTTCCCACGACGAGGCGTACTCCTTGCCGCTCTTCGGAGAGTTGGCGCACCGGTCGATCACCGAGAATTAATTAGGCTTGGCGTGCCGCGCTCGCGGGAGAAAAGGAGGGACAAAAAATTAGTGGCCCCGAGCTGGGTATCTCGGGGCCTGCACTCAGAGAGTGGCGGTGGGAGGGGACTCACCGCCAGGGATGCTGTCTGTGTTGTTTTTATATTAGCAATTTAGGGTCTGGTTGTCTACAACTATTTCGCATTTTTTTGAAGTTTTTTTTTCGAATCTCCCATCGCATTGAAATTACGCCGCTTACGTTCGGTCTTGCGGACCGCCTCCGGCTCGATTAGACTCCTTGGTAGCGAGGTGCCCGTGAAACGCTCGTGCGTTCTTCTTCTCTTCGCCTCGGCGGCATTCGCCCAACTGCCGCTATTGCCATTTTCCGGAGGCGGTGGCGGATCCCGAGAGGGCGTGTTCCAGGGAAACGCTACCTTTCGGCTCCCCCTGTCCCAGTCTTCCGTGCTGACCAATGCACCCTATTCAGGCCAGCAGACCAATCAGCTTTCCCAGACCCTGGCTGACGGTACTCACATCACCCGCACCCTGGGGATGAACCAGAAAGCCTGGCGCGACTCGCAAGGGCGGGTTCGTATGGAACGCTCTTTC
>Ga0182030_10017916_pt1 | contig 13632 bp, 14 predicted proteins | sample 812S3MmetaG_FD_121299 | JGI IMG/M metagenome (GOLD analysis project Ga0182030, IMG submission 121299) | Permafrost microbial communities from Stordalen Mire, Sweden - 812S3M metaG (Illumina Assembly) | ecosystem: Environmental > Terrestrial > Soil > Wetlands > Permafrost | place: Sweden... | reverse complement strand
TTTTATTGATTATTTTTATTATTAAATAAAATACCTTTAATTATAAATAAAATATAAAATCTTAATCTTTTAAATATCTTTATAATTAAAATTAATTTATTTAATAACAAAAATCATTAATAAAAAAAATTATTAATCATTCTTTTCTATTTAGTATTTGTTTTCATAATATTCTAGTTTTAAATAAAATAATTAATTAATTAATGTTTTTCAATTTTTTAAAAATAGGGTGAAAAAACAGTATCTCGCTTAAAGTGGCGGCGAGCAGTGGCCACGACTCTTACTTGTTCAGCCGCCTAAAGAAATCACCATCGGCCGCGCCTTTGTCCTAGTGGGTAATTAGATTTCTTTGTGTATCCTTTCAAAGGTATTAGATAATGGTACAAGACACATTATTCCTAACTTAGTTTGAAAGTATTGAAATGAGTTTCACTTAAATTATATATAAACTTTAATTTAAATGTAAATAAGTTTCAATTGATAATTGATGTGGCAATAAGAGCCCACGGTTATTATGATCACAATGTAAATTACGTAGTAATAGAACAAAGCTTTGTGTATATGCTTAAGAGGTCTTAGATGAGAGGTTACATAAGCCTGGGTAAAATTAGAGGTCTGGGTATTATAATATTAATATTTAAGGTAAGTGTAAAGCTCATATTTAAATAGAAAATATTCCCTACTAACGTCCATCCCTATGTGCCGAAAAACCCTATATATCAAAACGACTTCATAGGCTCAGGGTCTCAAATATGTATCTTGCAAACATATAAAGTCATGATAAGTTTTCTATTGTTCTTTAGCTATTTTCCTACAAGTATTTGGATGTTAGTACGAATATATTGCGGTCGTTGTAATTTTATTGATTGTCCCGTCGACGGCGTTGAATGTCGCTTTGGTTGTTTCTCTCTGCTCTATTATGACTATGTCCCGGAGAAAGCTTGGGCTCCTTCGATTCTTTTATCTTCCAATCCCTCTCGACTCTCTACTTTCTCGCTAGCTTACGACGTTCTATCCGTGTATATATGTGTATCTATACATCGTATAGTACATAGTTGTTTTTGTACAGATGGCTGTATAATATCTTATAAAAAAAAGTATTTAGTCATTCCCGTCAAAAGTTACTATGTTGTAAGAGGTTTTAGTAGCTGACTTGTACTATTTTCGCTTGTATCAGCGAGAGTGGAACCAGACTAGTCACCACGTGTCTTTATTTTGTATTCTGTTGAGTTTCAATGGTGTTTTTTGCACTATTAAAAATTTATCTGTAGATCGTAACGTCTGTCCCGGTGTCGCAAGCCGCCCTCCACCGCGAGCTGCATTTATAGTTTAGGCCCCCAAAGTCCCCCCTTTACAAGTCTATAAGAATACGGTTAATATATCACTACTCGATAGCCCTTTCTCCTCCAAAAGACTAGTATACATTGATAATTACGCGGTATTAGCTGTACTATCGATCACTCCGCCGACACCATCACTCGCTGCTTCAGCTGTTCGCCCCTGCTTAATTACGACTATTAGAACATCTTCAAAGTTCGGAGCACTAGGGGAAATATATACAGAGAAGAAATATAGATCTGAGGTTTAGAGATAATTTGCCTTCAGGGACGTATATTCCGAGACTTTCGCCGGGCGGAAGGAGGGGCCTCAAGAGCGAGGTGATATTGCAGCGCAGGTTGAAGTGCATTAGCGTACTTAGATAAAACCGTATTTAGCAGTATTATATATGGGGCACTACTCTCTTTTCAGATCACCTTGTAAAGATGTGGCGCACCACCAAAGATTTTCTAAGCACAGCTCCGTATGAATATGTACCCACTCCACGTGATCGGAAAACGAATATTCCTATTAATGAGGATAGCTGCATAGAACATACGCACGGGAATGACCACGATTCTTTTATTGTGCAATATTGTTTTTCCAGAATGGACATCATCACAACTAAGTTGGAACTGTCAAGCGCGTGACTGCAGAGCGGTGCCCCGAACAGCCCGTCCAAAGAGCGGTTCGTTCTTGCGCAGAACAATCCGCACCTAAAGAGCCACCGTCACCGACAAAGCTCGATGGTCGAGACGGATCTGGGGAAGATGCAAGAAAATCGAATAGTGGATGAAAAGAGGCTGCCGGGCCACGTGCCGCCCGGGATGGAGCAGCAAGGTGGTATGTCAGGTGTGCTGTACAGCAGGAGGTTGGAAGGACTGAAAGGTAGGTAGGGCATGGTCTGAAAAGATGTACGATGAAAAGTGGTTCGCTTCCATTTATATGTAACCTTCCTGATGCCGTGCCGAGATGGCACCGGCGGGTTTGGGGTTATTCTTCTTTCGCAGCGCAGAGCGGCTAGCGATGGACCCTCTTGGTGCGCAACGCATTGGTCCGCGCTCTTTCTTTCGCATCTGGCATTTTCTTGGAGCACAGAAGCATGGCCTTAGCTTGTCTTGGAAGCGAGTTGTGGTCTGCCTTTGAGCGGCAAATGGTCATGGGGATTTGTACAAAGAGCTGGTTGCGTGTACATAATACTTAGGTAGCAAGGAAATCTTCGACACAGTCAACACAACACTCCCATTCTCTCTTCCTTTCCTTTTCCGTTTATAGATTCTCGACTGTCATTTTAGCAGTTCAAATTCCTTTGGCATTTCACTTCCCTCAACCCAGGCCCTTACGCCTTGGGCGAACAGTTCTGGGAGTTGCAAGTCCCACAAGTGAACTGCGTCCCTCACCACGAATGCCTTGCACTCCGGATTCGTGTTCGCGAGCACCTTCCCTGTTTCCCTCGTCTGCTCAACATTATCTTTCTTCCCGCCTGCCACGATAGCGATCCTCACGCCCCGGATCTCAGCAATGCGCTCTATGGTCATCTCAGTACACGCGCCGTACCCCGACCTCAGCAGCTCCATGGAATGGTTTCTTCGCATCTCCTCTCTGAGCCTCGGAAACGGCTCTATGCCGATAAAAGACCAGAACATCCACTCGGTAGTGAGCTTGCCCGACAGGATCTCGATCCCGCCCATCAGGCGCGGGCGCGAGATGAACCATTTCCTGTACCCGCTCAACGGCGCGCACCCGGTGCAGAACAGGCTAAGCACCAGCTCCGGATACCGTCGCGCAAACTCTAGCGCTACGACACCGCCGAGCGACAGGCCGACGACGTGCGCCCTGCCGCCCGCGACTTTGGTCGAGACGAGATGGGAGAGCGCGTTGACCGCGTTGTCGAGGGTGAAGGGGAGGATGTCCCTCGACCCTGAATGCCCTGGCAGATCGACGAGGATGAGATCGTAGTCCTTGGAGAGGAAAGGGGTGGTGTGGGAGAATTCCATGCGGCAGGTTGAAAGGCCATGGAGGAAGACAATGGGGGCATGGGACGGGTCTTTGCCATTGGGGTCTGGCGAGGGGGATAGACGGGTGTAAGAGATTTCTAGGTTTGCCTCCTTGGGGCTGGATTCTTGGGAGGACATTGTGTTGTTCCTAGGGAGGACTTGGTGAAACGGAGTATGATCAAGTCTAGGCTTGGGAGGAAGCTATGCACGTTAGTGCTCTGATTGGAATTCGTATTGTCCTAGGATACTATGACGTAATGGCGCATAAACCCAAATTTTGAACTCCATTGGCAATCTTACATAACAATTGCAGTATTAAGTCCGCGTGGTCACGTTTCGCGAGGCTGGACTGTTGACGAGGATAACATGGTGGCATAGGTAAGGTAGCTGCAAATAGAAATATAATTCGTTTCATAGGCCCAATCTTTGACAATCCTTCGTTAATATAGCGAGACGGAGCCTGGCTATAATTCGGGCGGCTTACTCATAGAGGAAAAAAGGGGTACCGTAAGGGGTGTAGTTCAGGTGCAATTTTTTCTAGAAGGTCGACCTTTGCTCCTCAGGCATAATCTTTCGCAAGGCCTCAACTCACACCTTAGCAGATTCCATTTTTGGGTTAGCATCACGTGCTGCAATCGACGATCGCGGGCGCAGTCCACGATCATGTTCTTTATTCCGGGTTGGTAGTCCTTTATATTATCCTAGATTGATTAAATAAGTTAGACTAATCCCTAATCCTTATCATTTATATAATCCGTTACCTGTCTCTCAGTCCGGATTTCTTGCTTAGTTATAGCTTCTCTACACCCCTCGCCATTCGTGAGCATGCATGCGTAACACTCATAGCTTCGTACCCACGATATATGAGCGATAACATAATACGTTCATATTTATAGACTAATTCACGGAACTGACTCGTAGCCTAAAGCACAACTGAAATCGCAAGGTTGTGAGATAGACCTTGTTCCATTTAGAAAAAGCTAGGGCGTCCTCTTGTGTTAGGTAGCTAAGAGCAGTTAAATGCCTTACGGGTTAACATATCAGCAAGGAGTAGTAGTGTATAATATGCTCTTGTATTAAATGACGAGCTCTTTAAGTGACCGGATCTATGCTATAAATCGTGATCTCATGGCTCCCAGATCATCTCGCAGATCATGAAAGGGCTCCCTTTTATTGTATGAAGTTCCTTGAACTTGAACTTCACATCTGCCATTTCAAAAACTTTTAAAATCTCGTCCAGGGTCCGGACCCTGCCATTGGTATTCACCAATACAATCATGTCCACCCGTCGATGCTCCAGCACATCCACAGTAGAATCCGTTCCCAGGGCCTGCCACTTCCGATCGCAAATTAGCAACCTAGCGCCAGGTTTCAGTGCCGGAATTAGCTGTCGGAAAATGTTCGTGAGATCCTTATCCGACCAGTTAGTGATGCACTGGCAGATGAGATACGCATCTGCATCTTTGACCGGCTGCTCTAGGCGAAAATCGTGGGACATGAAGTCGACGCGAGCCTTTAGCTGCGCATCCGCGGCCACGGTATGTTTTCCTTGTTCCGAAGCTCCTGGAAGATCCTGCACGACGAATTTCAGGGTCGAATAGGCCCGTGCAACGGGAATGATGACTTGGCCATTGCCGCCACCCATATCGACCACTGTACTGTTGCCCAAATCCTGCCAAGGATATAGAGCGGTAATCTGCGTTTGCGAACCAGCCTGAGACTCGCCGACCCAGCGCATCATTGATGAAAATCGCTTCATCCGTTCTGGGAACTGATGCAAGTAGGCATAGAAAGGCATGTCAGTATTGTAGGCATAGCAGCATGCGCTATGATTACGCTCATCGGAGCCTGGCCACTTTTCCATAGCTTTAGCGATATTCTGGCAACCAACGCCCATATCTTCGAGGTAGCAGCCTACAGCATCAAAGAGATCGGAATCTGTAGCTAGGAGCCGGGAGTCAACGGTGTGGGAAACGTAGCCTACTTTTGGCTCGTAGAATAGATGTAAGACCATGGCGTGGCGAAGTACACGAGTGAGGAGCTTTTCGTCGACATTGCAGGCTTTGGCGAGGTCCGCGAAAGAGATGCTGTCGTCCAATGGGACATGTTGGGCGACGCGGAAGTGATAGATGACTCGGATGCTCATCGCATCATAGGGCTGTATATATACCCGTTAAAAAAGACAATTGAATCCAATGACGGTAATAATGCGTACTGCTAATATGATACTAGAAATTCTGCCGAAATTGAAGCTATTTGCCCCTCTCGCAAGAGCGTTTAGCGTTTCTGTCATGTCAATGAGCTCCTTACGGTCGGCATCATCAGCAGGGGAAAGCCCAGAGAGTGTGTCATCGAAGAATGTGGGGGACTTTGGAACAGCGTTTTGGAGTTTCTTAGCTTTCTTCAGAATCTCTTCTGCAAGCTCAACCAAGGTTGGCACGCTGTGGCTGACTGATGCCATAATCATGGAGGGTATGGACTCTCCTACTGAGAAGAAATGATATTCTGAGGTTGAAAAGGAGGAGCTTATCAACTATTACTAGGCAAGGTACTCTTTGTAATTGATGAAGAGGATATATGGAATTGTCCTCGGGTAGTACCGTCTAGCCCCAGGAAATGTACTTATATTAAAACAGCAGGACCAGAAGCGGGGTATAAAATCAATACAATAAGCGCTGCAGCTGAACAATATTGTGATACGAGGGCGGATGCGAATACGGAGTTGAGGCGGGATCGGGGTATCAACAAATGCAGCATGATCAGGTGAGGTCGCATACAGCCTATGAACAGTGGCGAGGCGTTATACGCCACATCTGAATATGATTGGCTTCCCTCCATACTACTCGAGGAATTAAGGCTCTCGACATAAGTCGTATGGAAAGGTTTTTAGGGGGGTTGTATAAGAAGTACGCGGGGAAGCATCGAGCTGCAGGACAGATCTATGTTAGTGGAAGATCGAGATGTAATACATAATAGAGATCGAAACGGTCCTATTGATCTTGTCCCAGACATCCAAGTCCGTTGAGTAGTTTTAGCGAGCCCTTCAAGTATGCCGGGCGCTAATGTCAGCCACAATGGAAACCCTCCTTTAGACACAACTTTCGCTCCTAACTTCTTGCTAATTGTGCTCCGGTTTCGCTGTCCAAAAACTCGTTCTTCTTTACACTTTATTGCTCAAAAGCAGCTTTATATTCAAGTCTATTCAAAAACTACAAAATTTTAGCGGCTTAAGAAAGCCAGAGAAGCTACAAGGCTGCCGATACTTCAGCACCTGGAAAACAATTTTCCGGCTGAAATTCAATCAAATGTCAAGTAATTAGACGCATCTATTCGTTCATTGCAGAAAATAGGCCCCAGAATGCCGTCTCTAACCTCTTTGAACAGCTCTCAGCAAGTCCTCCGAAACCCCAATCTACCCGGTGTTCGACAGCTTGGCTGGTATCCAAGGCGCTTATACTGGTAAAGGGACCTCTCGAGCAAACTACTACTTCTCCTTCCAGCGCTCCGGGATCGAGCGTGATGTCCTAGACCGGAATCTGCACTAATATGGTCAAGCCATTGACTTTAATCCTAACGACGTGACCTGGCCTAACGGAGGTTGGCCACATTCTAGAGAAGCTATCATTGCATAATCTCACGAATGGGTCACAAATTCATACACCAAGGGTAAAGTTCCAGTCTCAATACCCACTGCAGAAGCGGTTGTGTATGATGCTATTGTCACGAAGTCGTCAAACTATGTCCTTGGGGTTCAGGGTGCGGATTGCCCTTCGGTTTTCCTCTATGATGCAGAAGCGAGGGTTATTGGACTGGCTCATGCAGGTTGGAAGCCTGTTGTGAGAGGTGTGGTAAAAAATACTGTTAACTTGATGAAGGATCTGGGAGCTGTGCCTTCCAGATTGAGGGTTTTTGTGGGACCGGGAGTAGGTGATCGGTTGAATGAATTTCAGTGGGATGAGGCCATGGAACCCCGTGTGCGAGAAGTCTTTGTTGCTGCCGGACGAGAAGACCTTCTTACAGATCCTACTATTCGCCATCGAATGAGTAAGGAGGAATGCGAAGAGGTGACAGCTGTGACGGGGAGGGAAACCAGAGGAGGAACAGCCTTGATGTTGGCAACTTTGATCGTCAGGGATCTCATATATAATGGAGTCACGAGGGAGAGGATTGAAGTATCTGAGCATTCCACAATTTGTGAGATCTGGCCTACTATGAGCAATGAAGCAGATGTTTACCGTTATCACTCTGCGAGAAGAGATACCGGCAAAGACCTAGAGAGACCTGGGTTTGGGGTGAATTTGTGTATTCTCTTCCTTGGGAATCAGCACTGATTGGCTATTGTATGTTTTACTTCAGCGTTTCCCGAAAACATATTGCAAAGCTAATGGACCGTCAGGTTGTTGAAACCGATGCGTCCACTTGGAATGTATGTACAGTCACTTGCAACATCAACTTCGTTCTCTTTTGTCTGAAATAATTGTGAGCAAAGGCCACCTCATCCCTTTTTGGCATTGACACCATAGCTCCTCTGTTGTCCCGTGTACTATGAAGTACTATCTAGGCAACCTCTATTAAGGATTATTGTATGACACCCAGCCACTGCATTCTGTGTACTTGACCGACATCCCTACAAGGGAAAGGCCCCAAATACAACTAAAAATCCAACCGAATTGCAAAATATAGCGCCGCTAGGTCTAGTGACTGGCATGTGACGATGCAATCGTCCCAAGGTACTTGATATATATCACGTGATGTTTACTCCAAGGTCTACCTTCTCTTAAATCTTAAATTCACAATGTTCCCAATCATTTAGTTCAAGGTCGAGTGCACCAGCGCGCGACGCCAGAAACCCATCTAGGAAGTTTCTAAAGCAGGTTCCTCGACTTTTCGAGTCAAGAGAAATACATAAAATCAGGTTCTACCTGCTCCAGGAACGCGAAGGCCCGTGCGACCCCATCAAAAACAAAATTGACTCTCTAATTTCGATCAAAATCATTCCAGAGTACACAAAATAGACAGATTTCATAGCAAATACTCTATAAAACCCTAAGTACTCGCATTAATAAGAGAAATCTGTTGAGCTAATCACCACCGCAACCTGTTAACAGTTACTAGTACACAGGCCCTGTTGATGTGGCCAATGCGTCAAGCCTAAGTCTGCCTTGGACGTTTGATTCAGCCTTGTGAGGCTGAGTATTGTCAACGTATTTCTCTCTAGCAAGGGCAATCTTCTTTCATTCTTAAGTTCTCTCAACCTGCTTTCCCGTATGCAAAACAGAGCTGCGCTTGATATCACGACTGGAGCTGGCTAGAGTGGTCGAAACATGGACGGACTCAGCCTTGCCGCGAGCGTCATCGCTGTCATTCAGCTCGCCGGATCATGCCTAAAGCTCTCCAGAAAGTTTCTAGGTCCTTCTGAATTCGGCTCATCCGACCTAAACTCAATGACAACCGCTTTGTATGGATTCAATGGAGCAGTAAAATCTTTCCAGACACATCTCGAGATTTACGAAGACGACGAAGCGCGACTCAGCAGTCTAGAATACCTCAAGCCCATACTCAAACAATGCAAAGAAGCGCTGCATATTATCGAAGATACTGTGGGGAAAGGTAGCTTTATGGGGAAGTACATTATAGGACCAAGGTCTGATTACAAGCTAAAGACATCGCTAAAAGCTTCGGACGGAGCCAAGGAGCTATTTATGCTAGCATTGCAGGCCGACCAACAGTATTCTCCACTCCCTCCCTTAATTCTCCTATTTCTAATTATCTTTTACCTAGAACGATTCTCCACGGAGTAGAACGATACATCCGCAACGTAGCAGAAGACCTTCGAGATATCCACGATGTCATTAAGAATAACGATATAAGGCTGGATGGATTAAATAAAGAGCAGAACAAACATTTCAGACAAGCTGGTGTTTGGCAAGAGGAGGCTACTACAAGTCTAAAAAGACTTCACGAAGATGGAGACACAACGTATCAAGAGGTCAAGAGAGTGAGACGAGAGCAAGAAGATTCGCAGCGTCAAACTATTCTCGACTGGATTACCCCGATCGACTACGCTCCTCAGCAGCACGATTTTATCACTCGGCGGCAGGAAGAGACTGGCCAATGGCTTCTAGACTCGGCAGACTTCCAGGCATGGCTAGAAACTGACAAACAGACATTATTCTGTCCAGGAATCCCTGGAGCTGGGAAGACAATTCTCACATCGATTGTAGTTAAAGAACTTACTACACGGTTTTCCAAGGACTCGACTATTGGAATTGCGTATATCTACTGCAACTTCCGAAAGGAACAGAAGATTGAGGACTTGCTCGCGAGTTTGCTAAAACAGCTAGCTGAGGGCCAGCTGTCTCTACCAGCTATCGTGAAAGAGCTTTATGATCGACACAAGACGAACCGGACACGGCCCTCCCTCGAGGAGATTTCTAGATCTCTCCAAGCTGTTACTACATTATATTCAAGAGTCTTTCTTATCGTTGATGCACTTGATGAATGTCAAGTTTTTAGCTGCCGAGAAAGATTCCTATCAGAGATGTTCGGCCTCCAGGCTACTCACGGGGTGAATGTCTATGCAACCTCAAGGTTTATCCCGGAAATTACTACGAAATTCCAGGGGAGCACATCTTTAGAGATTTGTGCAAGCAAGGAGGATATAGGTAGATACTTGGAAGCCCACATGAGACACCTATCGTCATTCGATGACTGGGACCGACAGTTGCAAGATGAGATCAAGGTCGCAATAGCAGACGCTGTTGATGGGATGTATGTTGCGAGCTATTATTTAAGAAAATCGTCTTACTAACCAGCTCATAGGTTTCTCTTAGCGCAGATCTACCTCGGCTACCTTGACGATAAGACTACATCAAGAGCTGTTCGGAGCGCCTTAATGCTGTTCCGGAGGCAAAGTCCAGGGTCAAGTGAAGATCAGAAGCGCGAAGTGTTAGACAAGGCATACCAAGACGTAATGGAAAGGATCAATAGACAACAGCCAGGTTTTCGTCAACTTGCCGAAAAGGTCCTATCGTGGATCACTTGTGCTAGGAGGCCTTTAACTACGTCGGAACTTCAACATGCTCTTGCTGTAGTAGTTGGCGACGCAAAGCTTGACGAAGATAATCTCTGCCGAACCGAAAGAATGGCCTCAGTATGTGCTGGGTTAGTTACAATCGACGAAGAAAGTGGGATTATTCGATTGGTCCATTATACAACACAAGAATACTTGAAGCGAACGCAAGATAAATGGTTTCCAAACGCAGAGGCTAAAATCGCAACAATTTGCGTGACTTACCTTTCGTTTGACACCTTTGAAAGCGGGTTTTGTCGAACGAACGACGATTTTGAGAAGCGGCTTCAATCAAACAAGCTATACGACTACGCTTCACTGTATTGGGGACATCATGCTCGAGAGGCTTCGAATTTGTGTCAAGGTGTTATCAAATTTCTTCAGAAACAAGCCCAGGTCGAGGCGTCAAGTCAAGCACTAATGGGCGATAGGCGAGCGCTAGATAGTCAAAGATTCCCAATGAAAATGACGGGACTGCATTTAGCAGCATACTTTGGGGTTGATGCTACAGTTCAGTTGCTACTCGCGACTGTGGGAGTCGACGCCGACTCGAGGGACGATAATGGTTGGACACCGCTGTCGTGGGCTGCTGCAAATGGGTACGAGGGAATTGCCCAGATGCTGCTTGGTCAGGATGCTGATGCCGACTCAAAGAACGATTGGGGTTGGACACCGTTGTCGTTGGCTGTCGAAAACGGACACGAGAGGGTTGTTCAGCTATTGCTCAATCAGGGAGTCGATGTCAACTCAAGGGACGATGATGATTGGACACCGTTGTCGCGGGCTGCTGCAAACGGACACGAGGAGGTTGTTCAGCTGCTGCTTGATCAGCGCGCTAATGTCGACTCGAGGGACAATAGGGGTCTGAGGGATCACGTGATATGGACCGCGACACGCACTAGCGAAGGGTATATATTCGGAGGCTAGAGCACTCCTAGATAGACACACACAATAAGACTCCCTTTAATAGACACGACTCACGAACCCGACCTCTCTTCTGGGTCGGACACCATTGTTGTGGGCTGCTATAAATGGGCACAAGGGGGTTGTCCAGTTGCTACTCGACCAGGGCGCTAATGCTAACTCGAGGGACAATTGGGGTCAGACACCATTGTCGTGAGCTGCTATGAATAGGCACGAGGGGGTCATCCAGCTACTGCTCGAGAAGGGCGCTGATGTGGTCAATTAATTCATCATCTTCATATTCTTATAACTTCGATAAAGAGGGGCCTGTGAAAGCTAATGTTTATATATTATTCCCAATGGAAACATAACAGATCAGTGAATCTAAAATATTCTAGCAGATAACCTTTTTAATCCTTTGCTCGCATAATCCTGATACTCCCATATGCTTATCTTAGAGTCTCCTATATGCAATTCCCAAAGAAGTTGATCTAAGGTTTTGTGGGTAGTTGGAGTAGGGGAAATCTATGAATGCACAAGCCTCAGGATGTGCTGCAAAGTTTAAGTGGGACAAAAATGTCGGATGCTTAAGCAGCGACAGTCAAGCAACATTACTTGCCACCACAATGAAGCTTAAATACAACTTCAAAGTTAGACTACATGCGCGTAAAATAGATGCAGAAAATCAGATGTGTAGTGCGCAGTGCGATGCCAGGCGTCTCGTCGGGGAAATCTCTATAGCAGGTGCCTTGATTTCTCTGCATGTGATCCTCCAAAAGGGCTTTTATTCATCAGAACATCTGCAGTAATGTGACTGACCAAGGCTTGTACGTCCATATCAAAAAAATCAACCTTCTCTAACTTTGATCAAAATATCTGAGTAGGTAGTAGATCGCTAAGGCTATCAATCGATGCCGGTTTTGCGGCCCGTTGAATTGCGAATTATGTTATTATTTGTAATTTAATAATGGGAAGAGTTGGGATTAGTTGCAAGAATGTGAGTGTGCTGCTTTATTTGGGGAGGATCCTTCCTCAAGCGAGTAATGGATGGAATGAAAATTACAACGTGTACCGGAGGGATAAAAGTTATCTAGAATTGGGAGGGGATTTTGGAATTATAGTATTTAGTTGTGCTGAGAGGAGGAAATTCACGCGTATGTTTAGAAATAATGTCAGTGTTTGATAATAATTCACTGCTTCATCCTGTGATTTTTATGAGTTAGATATTTTATTGATAATATCCATGAGATAAATAATTGTACGCTGGATAAAATACACACTGTGATCATTGCAAGAATACTATATCTTCTGGCATTAACAAGCACCCTTGTCTGCTTCTGATGCAGGAGATCCAAACAGAAGTTCACTCTCACCACTCTAGGTGGAGATCGGGGTTCCCAGTTATACTAGCCCATGGATTCAACAAACCATATATGCTGAGGGACTTCTCTTACTCTTGGCAAGAATATTGGTATGTATTATGAATAAGTAAAGGAGGTGTAGAGGAAAGAAAACGAGTCTACGCGCTCCATTTTAAGTGAGTCTCCCAAAAGCCAAGACAGGAGCATAACTTAAATCCCACATATTGCAAAGCAAAGATGTGTGCAAAACAGTTCTTGGAATAAACGTCACTACTTAGAAGTTCATCTAAAGATTTGTTCGCGCCAACTCCCTCCAGCGAATTCACCCTCAGAATCGCAGCAGGCGAGATATCAATATAGGTGCTTTTCATGGAAAGAGTGAATAGGGAAACACGCGCAAGGGAGATCGATATCAATTTCCAATCTCATCGCACAATCGACTCCATACTTCTTGTAACAAAACCACAACTCCTCAACACCCTCTTCAAAACCAACACAAGCCACGACACCTCCAACAGCCCAAAACACCTACAGACTACACACTCCCACCCTGCGATCCCGACTCTCCAAACCGCACGCCGATACAAAACCCAACACCCCAATTCCCACTCTGCACTCATCACAAACCCCAAACCCCAAACCCCACAATGTCTCAAACCACCGACCTAAGCTCACTCTGGGACCAATTCGCCGCAAACTGGCACATCCACCTCTCCGACATCGGCAAAGGACCATGCATGGCGGCGTTTCTCATGGGTGCATTCATGGGCTTCGTTATGTTCTTTATTTCGTATCATGTGCTTGGATGTGTGTGTCAGAGGAGAGGATGGGGATTTTGAGGTGCGTAGGGTGGTGGGTTTGCTTACTGTTGGAGGAGGGGGAGGGGGGGGAGATAAGGGGTGGAGGGGGTAAGCTAATGGAGATTGTAGATCGTTGAAAAGGTGGAGGGGAGGGGGGATTGTGATTAGGCCTGGGAGGGAGG
>Ga0182030_10017915_pt1 | contig 13632 bp, 11 predicted proteins | sample 812S3MmetaG_FD_121299 | JGI IMG/M metagenome (GOLD analysis project Ga0182030, IMG submission 121299) | Permafrost microbial communities from Stordalen Mire, Sweden - 812S3M metaG (Illumina Assembly) | ecosystem: Environmental > Terrestrial > Soil > Wetlands > Permafrost | place: Sweden... | reverse complement strand
CTTGCCGCACGTTCTCGGTGTCGTCGAGGATCGTGGCGACGTCGGTCAATTGGATCGGGGCGCCGTTCTTGTATGCGATGATGAGCGGCGCATAGTCGCTGCTGGAGAGCAACTGGTCGTTGGCGCCGATCTGGTAACCCTGCAGCGCTCCGTCGAAATTACCTTTCGCCTGATTGACATTGGCGGCTACGATAGCAGTGCGCAGATCCTCAAGGTTGAGACCGTAAGAGGCCATGGCTGTGGGATTCGCCTGAATCCTCACAGCCGGCTTCTGCCCGCCGCTGATGCTGACAAGGCCGACGCCCGGCAATTGCGACATCTTCGGCGCCAGCCTGGTGTCGGCCAGATCCTCCACCTTCGACAGCGGAAGCTCCGTGGAAGTCAGGGCGAGTGTCAGGATCGGCGTGTCGGCGGGATTGGTCTTGCTGTAAATGGGAGGGGCCGGGAGGTCCGCCGGAAGGTACGTGCCCGAGGCATTAATGGACTGCTGCACTTCCTGTTCGGCTATATCGATACTCAGACTGAGGCTGAATTGCAGCGTGATTACCGAACTTCCATCGGAGCTGGTGGAGGTCATTTGCTGCAGTCCGGGGACCTGGCCGAATTGGCGTTCGAGCGGGGCGGTCACCGAAGACGCCATCACGTCCGGGCTGGCGCCGGGATAGAATGTCGTCACCTGAATGATCGGGTAATCCACTTCCGGGAGTGCCGAAACCGGCAACTGCGTATACCCCACGGCGCCTGCCAGCAGGATGCCCACCATGAGCATGGTTGTGGCGACCGGCCGTTCAATGAATATGCGGGAGGGATTCATAGCACTTTGCCTGTGACGCCGCATCGTGGGACTTGCTTTAGCTTGCCCAGCCGAGCGCAGCTCGCCAGCGTCTCAGTCAGCTGGCTTGTGACGTCCTTGCCGACGTGGCGCAGGCCCTCGTGCCTGCCGGCGCCGAGACCCCCTGAGGCCGTGGAATTTGAGGTGAGCCTGTCTTCGTGGCGCAGGCACTCTTGCCTGCCGGGTCGAGACTCGTCTCGACCCTCTTCGGGAGTTACAGCAGGCGTGGGGAACGCCGAGATGAGTCTCGGCGCTGCAGACACGAGTGTCTGCGCCACGTCCGTCGTCACAGAGCAAGTCTGACTCACTGCAAATTCCACGGCCTCAGGAGTTCTGAGACTCTTCTCCGCGCGGGCGATCTCCGCTCGGCTGGACAAGCTGAAGCGTGCCACACACTGGCGGAGCTTACTTGGGAAACTGTGACGCATTCCAGCCTCCCCCCAACCCTTCGATCAACAGCACGCTGGCCGACAGGCGGCGGTTCAACAGAGTGATCGCCGTCACGTCGGCGCTTAACAGCGTCGCTTGTGCGGTGATGACCGCGAGATAATCCACGGTTCCCGATTTGTACTGCACCGTTGAGATTTCGAGAGCGCGATTGGCGGCCTGGATGGTTTGCTGCACCTTGTCCGCTTCCGCCGCTAGAATGCGCAGCGCGGCCAGGTTGTCCTCCACCTGCTGCATCGCCGTCAGCACGGTTTCCCGATAGGCGGCCACGGTCGCGTCGTAGGCCGCCTGTTGTTCCGCCACCACGCCACGGCGGCGGCCGGCATCGAAGAGAGTGTCCGCCAATTGGGCCCCGACCGACCAAAAGCGGCTCGGCCAGGTGAACCATTTGGCCAGGCTGGAACTTTCCAACCCGCCGCCCCCGGTCAGGCTCAGATTGGGGTAAAAGGCCGCGATCGCGATCCCAATCTGCTCGTTCGCCGCAGCCACCTGCCGCTCCGCGCTGGCGATGTCCGGCCTTCGTTCCAGCAGTTCCGACGGGACGCCCAGCGGCACCGAAGGTGGCAGCGTCTTCAGCGTGACGGGCGCAATGGTCAGATCCGCGGGCGCTTTGCCGATCAGGATGGCGATGGCGTGTTCAAAGGCCGCGCGCTCCACGCCAAGGTCCATCAGTTGCGACTGGACAGCGTACAGTTGTGTCTCCGCCTGGGCAACATCGAGATCGGAGGCAACTCCGGCGGAGACCCGGTTTCCTGTCAACGTGACATATTCCTTGTAGGACGCCTCAGTGCGCGTGAGTAACTCCGCTTCTCCATCGTTGCCGTGAAGTCCGAAATAGTCCTGCGCCAGTTCAGCCTGGTAGAGCAGCCTGGCATTTCCCACGTTCGCCGCCAGCGACTGGGCAGTGGCGGCGCTCGCGGTCACGCTGCGGCGGATGTTTCCCCACAGATCCGGCTCCCACGAAATGTTGACGGGCAGGGTAAAGCTTTTTCGGGTGCCCGAACCGCCCGCTGTGCTTCCGGTAGAGCTCGTCCCGCCTGCGAAGGTGGCGCCCGGAGCAGTGCTCACGGTGGGTGACAGCGCGGAGCGAGCCACGCCGACGGCAGCCTTCGCCTGGCGGTACTGAGCCTCGGCCTGGAGCACATTCTGATTCGAAACGTTCACTTGCTCTTCCAGCGCGTTCAAGGCAGCATCGTTGTACAGTTCCCACCAGCGGCCTTTTGAGTACGCGTCGCCGGGCTGCGATTGCTTCCACCCGGCCGCCTCCGCTTCCTTGAAGTTTGACGGCGGCTGCTCCTTGAACGACGGCGGCGCGACAGCCGAAGGCCGCTTGTAATTGGGTCCTACTGCGCACCCGGCGGAAATCAGCAGCAGGGCGAGGGACGCCGCAACCCGGAAGTTCGCCGACAACCTCATTTGGCCTTCGTTGGCCCGTTCGCGGCGACAGGCTTCGCAGGTGTGATCTGCGTACTGACTTTGCTTCCCGCCTGCAGTTTGTCGACTCCGGTCATGACCACGACTTCTCCCGGAGCCAGCCCCGAAGCGACTTCCGAGTCCGTGCCTTCCGAGGTGCCGATGACGATCGGACGCACCTCCACTTTGGAGTCCGCGTTCACAACATAGACATAAGTCGCTTGCGAGTTACGCTGCACCGCGGCGGTCGGCACCAGGGTTACGCCGCGCTTCTCCTGTACCAGCAGTTTCGCGTTTACGAACTGGTTGGGATACAGCGTTCCCTTCGGATTCTGGAATGTCGCTCTCAGTTTGAGTGTGCCGGTGGTCGGGTCGACCTGATTGTCGAGGGTTGTCAGCGATCCTTGCGCCAGCTTGGTGGTGCCGGCGCGGTCGTAGGCATCCACTGCGAGCGACTGTCCCGCGGCCACCTTCTTGAGCACTACTTGCAGCTGGTCTTCGGAGATCGTAAAGATGGCGCTGATCGGATCCATCTGCGCGATCACCAGCAATCCGTTGGTGTCGGAAGACTGAACGATATTTCCGGCGTCCACCAGCCGCAGCCCAATACGCCCGCTGACGGGAGCGGCAATCTTGCAATATGCTAAGTTGACCTGGGCGCTCTGGATCTGCCCCTGGTCAAGTTTTACGGCGCCCTCGTCCTGATGGACGGTGGCCTGTTGAGTGGCGAGTTGTTGTTCCGGTCCGGCTTTCTGCTGAACCAGTTGTTGATAGCGGACCAGGTCGATGCGCGCATTTTCCAGGGCGGCCTGATCCTTCATCAGTTGACCCTGGGCTTGCGTTAATGCCGCCTGATAGGGCCCGTCATCGATTTCCGCTAACAAAGCACCCTGCTGAACGGTGTCACCCTCGCGATAGCGCACGTTCATCAATTGCCCGTCCACCCTGGTCCGAACCGTGACCGTCGCGAGGGGCGTGACGGCGCCAAGCCCCGAGTAATATACCCCGATGTCCCCCTTGCGGGACGTCGTCGTCACCACCGGTATGGGAGGCGGGCCCGCCGCTGCCGCCTTCGCCGCCGCGGCACTGGCGTTCGCACTCGTGATCTTCGACCACACAATATACCCGACGATGCCGACCACCAGAAGCGCGCCTATCCACAGCCACAGCTTGTGGCGATTCCTGTGAGCAGGCGCGGGTTTGTCGGACACCGCATTTGGCCCGGGCGCCGAGGGAACGGCCACCGCCTCGTGCGTTTCGGGAGCGTCTTGCGTCGTTGTCGTTGAACTATCGAGCATAATTTGAAAAGTGCAGAAGCTGCACCCGGAAGTGCGAGAGTTGCCGCCGCCCAACGCGACGGGAGCGAAAACCAGTCGATAGGTCCGGGTATTCACCGATCACGATCCGATCGCTTGATACCCCAACAGCACGCGTCTGGCCAGTGCACTCGGCTTTTTGGCATCCTGACTCGCTGAGAAGTCTTCGTGAGGACCGGGGGTGCTAGCCCGAGCTTCGCAAATCTGGCAGATCAGGGTGTTGACGGCGAAGCTCCGCAGGCTTCTCATGCCAACGGTTCCGATCGTGATGCTCGTGATGCAGGTCATAGATGAAACAGATCATGCAGACACCTCGTTTCGTCGGACGAGCCGATCTATGTTTCGTCGGACGAGCCGATCTATGTTTCGTCGGACGAGCCGATCTATGGCAACTCCGCCGACGACCAAAATGTGCCGCCGATGAACGCGAATAAACGCCGATGGAACGAAAAAGCTGTGCTTATCGGCGTTTATCCGCGTTTATCGGCGGCCAAATACCGGCCTTCCGAAGTCAGCTCAAGGCCTGCAAACAGATGGTCAACACCTCACGCCCAGTTTCCCGAACGTGATGTTTCATCTAGTTAGTGGATCGCACCTCAGCCAATGTTTAAGGCCCCTCAACGAATGCAACGATTCTGGCTTTGCGAAAATACCGCTAGCTGCCGCCTCATCCACGATGGGTGTTACCCTGAATGTAAATGACATCGGGAATCCGCAGCACCATTTTGTGGCCCATTGTCTTATTGCTTGTCGCCCCGCTGGGGCAAACATTAAGATCCGCAACCATCGCACCGCCCGAATACCGCCTTCGCTTCTATCACACCCATACCAACGAGCGGCTCGACATTGTCTACCGGCGCGGCGAGAGCTACTTGCCGGAGTCTTTGGCCAAACTCGACCACTACCTCCGCGACAGTCTGACGGGAATCGAACATCATTTCGATCCCCACCTGTTCGATCTGCTCTACGATTTAACGTCGTCGGTTGGCGATGCCGGGGGCGAGATCGACGTTGTTTGCGGATACCGCACCCCGGCAACCAACGAATTCCTGCGCAACCGCAGCGCACACACAGGCGTGGCTCTCCACAGCCTCCACATGCTGGCGGAAGCCATCGACATCCGGCTGCCGGGAATTGCCACCGCTCGCGTGCGCGATGCCGCTCTGCAACTGCAACGCGGCGGGGTCGGCTACTATCGGGACTCCAACTTCGTCCACGTCGACGTCGGGCCGGTACGCCACTGGTAACGCGCCTTCCGCTTTTCACTCAGGGTACGGATAACCTTTCGCGAGAGCCCGTTGGAGGGCTGCGTCGTGTCCGTAGATATCGTCGAAGAACTGCACCACCCCATCTTCCAGCACGATAGCGGTGAGGTAGACGATCAGGACTGGGATCGGGTGGGTGAGATTTACCTTCAGGGTCTCGCTACCGTTCATGGCTTCCTGAATGCGCTGCGGGTTCCAGCCGGGATTGCCGCGAAGCACCCATGCGGCCAGTTCCGCGGGTCTTTCCAGGCGGATACAGCCGTGACTGAAGTCCCGCCTCGACTTGGCGAAGAACTCGGGGGCAGGAGTATCGTGCATGTAAATGTCGTAGGTATTGGGAAAGGCAAATGACACCAGACCGAGTGAGTTCTTTGGGCCGGGGAGTTGCCGGACGAATAGCTTACCGGCCTGGAGTTGCCTCACCATGTCGTGCGTCGCGGTTCCCGTGCCGACAGCCTTTTGTTGGCTATCCACAATCTCGAGGTCATTCTTCGCCAGATAGCCGGGGTCCTTTTGGATGTGCGGAATCGTTTCCCCTTTAACGATAGAGGGCGGGACCTCCCAGTATGGCCGGAAAGTCACATAAGCCATGGTATCGGCGAACACCGGGGTGTTGTGGGCGAGCAAGCTACCACCAACCACGACGTTCATCGTCACGGCGACATTGAAGTCCCGGTCGTAGGCGCGAAGACGGAATTCCGGTATATTGGCGATGATCGGCGAGTTCCGATAGGACTCCGGAAACCACCGCCATCTCTCCAGGGCCAGTTGCATTTGTTCTACCCGGCGGCTCAGCGGCACGTTCAGGTCGGCTAGGGTTTGCGCGCCAATGCGCCCGTTCGGATCGCGCCCATGGCGGCGTTGAAAGCTCTTGACAGCGTCCACCAGCGCAGGGGAATAGATCGTTTCATCCGTGGGACCGTCGGCGTCGGGTGGCAGGTCGCCAAGCAGCCGGAGCAGACGCGTGAGCCGTGGCACGCCGGGATAGCCGTCGCCCGGGCCGATCGCTCTCTTCACCGGCGGGAGTTGCTCGCCATCGTCTTTGCTGGCGAAGTCCGCGTACCGTTGAAGAGCTTGCAGGGTACGCCGGTAGCCGGGATATGGCGGCTCTACAGGGGCCATGACGCTGGCAACGTTCGGGGCGTTTACAACCCGGTCTTTGAGGAATTCCGCCAGGTCGTATTTCTTGGACTCCTGGTCGAACGCGAAGTCCAAATGCTTCGGATTCACCTTGCCGATGTGAAGGTCGGAGATATATCTCATCGCACCAACCGTCAGCGCGAGATCGAACTTCACGGCATCCGTCTCCGCGGGTTGCCCCGTCGCGGGTTTGAGCAGAGCAAGGCGAGCGCTCCAGAGGGATCCGTCATAATCCTCTGCGGCGAGTCCCTTCTTCCCGGCCAGGAGGAGCAGCGCGATCATTTGCCGCGCTTGTGGAGTCGGCTCCAGATCCTTGACCCACCACAAGGAATCTCCGTTGAAGTCGTAGAACTTTCTGACGTGCTTGCCGTAGTCGGTGAAGTCGGGCCAGCGCAGATCTGAATTGCCACTGCCGATGGCCGTGCGCAGCGAGGCCTGACCGCCCGCGCTGAGGCCTGCCGGGTTAGACGCGACGCCACTCTGAGGAACGGGCGATCTTCCTGAGTTCGAACAACCTGCCAACATTCCCACCGAAACCATCGCCAGCAAGGCAGGCCAACAAGTGCGTGCGTTCCTCTGGAACAGGACGCTCATAGCGCCCTGTCTACGCCGGGACAGCTGTGAACCAGTAGCCGGCGCGGCTATAGTGCCGGTGGACGTTCTCTTCGTACTCGCGCGTGATGAGTGTGTCTTCCGTGTATTCCGGAGCCTCGCGAATCTTGTCGCGGGTCAAATCGAGGAAGATTTTCGATTCTTCCCAGCTGATGCGGTCGATCCAATCCGTGGCGATCAGGACCCGTTTACCGGGCCACCAGTTTTGCGTATCGACAACCAGATAGCGAATCACCCATGTTTCGTCATCCACCACGAAATCCTCGATGTGGCCGATCTCGCCATCCAGTGCCTGGATCGAATGTCCGAGAACATCTTTGGTACTGCGCAAGTGAGGATCGTTGGTTTGCTTTCGACTGGCCTCGGACCATCCAGCGGTGCCAGGATGCGGACTGTCGACACTTCCCCAAACCTCAGAGCCGTCCCAGTATGCCGGCCAACCGTAGAAAGAGTAGTACTCCATTTCGTACTGGCGCGAGACCGGCTTTTCGCTGTTCCACGCCGGAGCGTTCTCAATCTGCTTTTTGGTCAGTTCCACCGGGATGATGTTGTTATCCTTGCGCACCGGATCGAGCGCATAGGGCGAAATCAAAACCCGGCGGCCGGTGAGCCAGTTGCCGGCATCCGCGACCAGATATCGTACTGTCCAATTCACGTCCTCGAAATAAAACTCGCGGGCATGGCCAATCTCCCCATCGAGGGCGCCCAGCTTATAACCGTTCAGTTCTTTGACCTGTCTTAGCATTGAATTCCCTTATCCTTGGTGGCGATACTGATGGAAGCCCACGCTCGCGCGACCATTTCTCGCACGGCGGAACTCTCGCACGGGCTACAAGGGCACTTCGGGGGCCGTAGATTTGCCGGCCATCACGGAGTTGCTCTGCCATCGCGGAGTTGCTCTGCCATCGCGGAGTTGCCAGCCATCGCGGAGTTGCCAGCCAATGGCTCGTCATTCGTTACGGTGCTATGCGTGCAGTGTCAACGCGCGGGCGGACTCATACCGGTCAAACGCCGCTCAGGCGCGAAGTCAGCAAACGCAACATCTGCACTTCGGAGTGCACAATCGAAAGGATTCCGTATGCCGAAAGATCCAACAACCGGGCAAGAAGATACGAAGTTCTATCTCATCGGAGGTGGAATCGCGTCGCTGGCGGCCGCGGCCTTCCTCATCCGGGATGGTGAAATTCCAGGCCGGAACATCGTAATTCTGGAGCAACTGGACCGCTTGGGCGGCAGCCTCGATGGCGCCGGATCGGCCGAGGATGGCTATGTCCTCCGCGGCGGAAGGATGATCGAGAGCAAATACCTCTGCACCTACGATCTCTTCTCGTCGATTCCGACTCTGGACGGCACGAAATCCGTCACCCAGGAGATCTTCGACTGGAATAAGCTCATGCAAACCTCGTCGAAGTGCCGCCTGGTGCGTGGGGGACACAGAATCGAAGCTCCCGAATATGGGCTCAGCGAAGAGGACATCGAAGGCCTGGAGCGCTTGGCCATAGAACCGGAAGCGATGCTCGGCAACCGCAGCATCGCGGACCAGTTCCGCCCCACTTTCTTCGAGACGAATTTCTGGTTGATGTGGTGCACTACCTTTGCATTCCAACCCTGGCACAGCGCGGTGGAATTCAAGCGATATCTGTTGCGATTTACGCACATGGTCGCCGGTTTCAACCAACTGCACGGGATCATGCGGACAGTCTTCAACCAGTACGACTCGATGGTTCGTCCGCTGCAGAAATGGCTGGCAGAACGTGAAGTGCAATTCGAGTTGAATCTCCGCGTAACCGATCTGGTGCTGCGTGAGGAAGCCGGCGAGAAAAAGGTGGACCGCATCTTATACACCCGCAGGGGCCTCTCCGATGAAATCAAGGTCGGCAACGACGACAGTGTCATCGTCACTCTAGGTTCCATGACGGAGGCCTCTAGTCTCGGTTCCATGGACACCGCCCCGGTGCTTAACGGGAAGGCCGAGGGAGGCGCCTGGACACTGTGGGAAAAGATAGCTGCCAGCAGGTCCGAGTTCGGGCACCCGTGCACTTTCACCGATCGAATCGAGCAGTCCAAATGGATTTCCTTTACCACCACGTTGCGCGACCGGACTTTCTTTCGACTGCTTCACGACTTCACTGGCAACGTACCCGGAGAAGGCGGACTGATCACCTTCGCCGATTCGGCGTGGCTCGCCTCGATCGTATTGCCTCATCAACCGCACTTCATCGGACAGCCCGAAGACGTGGAAGTCTTCTGGGGCTACGGTCTGCTTGTCGACAGGCCGGGCGACTTTGTGAAGAAGCCAATGTCGGCCTGCTCCGGCCGGGAGATCCTGAGCGAGGTTCTGGGCCACCTGCGCATCGAAAAAGACGCCTCGCGAATTCTCATGACCTCAACCTGCATTCCCTGTATGATGCCGTTTATTACCAGCCAATTCTTAACGCGGGAAAAAGGCGATCGACCGCAGGTGATTCCAGCGGGCACGGCAAATCTGGCGTTCACCGGCCAGTTTTGCGAACTTCCCAACGATGTGGTGTTTACCGTGGAATACTCCATCCGCAGCGCCGCCACGGCCGTCTACAGCTTGCTGGAGTTGGACCGCGAACCGCCAGCCGTCTACAAAGGACAATACGACCCGCGTGTCTTATGGAAGGCGTTTAGGACGCTGCACGAAATGACGGTTTAACGAAGATGCCTGTCGATCTCACCCGGCAACTTTTCATTTTGATGGTCCTGGCGATGCCGATTGCCTCAATCGCCTGGACCGTCACGCACGAAGAAGTCTTTCGAGAACCTCGCGAGTGGTGCCTCTCCAGAAGCAAGACCTGCCGCCGCGTTGTCCAACGAAAATTCTTCTATCTTTTCACGTGCGAGTTCTGTTTCAGCCACTACATCACGGCCGCCTTCCTATACATCACGCGCTTCAGGCTGCTGTTCGACGACTGGCGAGGCTATCTGGTGGCGGGATTCTCTCTGGTGGCGGTGGCCAATTTGTACATGAGTCTTTTCGGAAGACTGCGGGGAGAAATCAAGGAAGAGAAAATGGAGACCGCACTGGCCGAGGCGAAATGCCGCCGCAATCCATAAGTAAAACATCTATTTCTATTAGTACTCAAAGAAACGAGGAAATATGACAAAAACGGCTCTTGGTCTATTTAATACGTCGGATACAGCAGATGCCGTGGTGGCACTCTTGCTGACTTCTGGTTTTTCCCGAGCTGAAGTGAAGCTCATCAATCGGGCGGACTTCGATGCGCGAACCTCTCCCGAAACCGACATCTTGAAGCTCGGAGGTGTGCCGGCGGAACACGCCGGCCGCTATTGGGATGCGGTACGCAGCGGACGGACGCTGATCGCAGTCTCTACCGGCGACCGGGCGGATCGCGCCATCGAAATTATGGACGCCGCGGGCGCGTTGTACCTGGAAGAGTCCATCGCTCAACCCCTGGCTGGCGCAGCTCACGCGGCCGCACCCTCCGCTGACCCGGGGTTCTATCCTCGCAGGCAGGCGGCGCAGGTGTTCGAAGTTTCGTAGGACTGCGGCGCGGCGACAACCGCTAGTGTATATCTGCACAGTGGGGCAGCCAATCCTGGCTGCAGCCGGCTTTTAGCCGGCTCCTCGGCTTTGCCATTTCGTGGGGCAGACTTCAGTCTGCGGAGGGCTTCAGCCCGAACTTCTTCGGCTTCGTCTATGGCCGGTGCGCAGGTGCAGAAGCCCGAGAAATTCGGCGCACATCGAAAACGGCGGCCTGAAAGGCCGCCTGCAGGAAAGATTGCCCGCCGCACAGAAAGCCAAAGCCGAGCAGCCGGCTCTTAGCCGGCTCTTTCAAGGAAACGAGCAGTCTCCAAAGGCCCCCAAGGGCCGCCTGAAAGGCGGCTGCAGCCAGGATTGGCTGCCCCACTGGCGCTTGCGTTAACCGTTGGAAATTCGGGACGCACTACGCTAACGAGCGGTACTGCGGGCCAGACGGAGCGATACGGTTTGTGGGGATAGACGCTCCGCGGTCACGCCGGGCGGGAGTTTCAGGCCGGGCGATTCCAGCCTCACCGTATGCCAGCCCTCGCCCAGTCCGCTCAAGTCCACGTGAGCTGTCAAGCCGGACATCACCGGATTCATCACCCAGGAGTTCCCGCGCAGTTGGACACTGACGGTGTTTACGGGTTGATTGGCGATGTACAGGCCCGCCGGCACATTTGCAAACTCCACCGGCGCGATGACGTCTTTGACCGTCGTCCCTCCTCCTAAGAACGAGACACCCCAGATCAGACTCGCCAAGGCGACAGCAGAAAGCCGATATCGGATATTGGCGAACAGTAACCGGCGAATTCTGACCAATACGGAAACGGGCCGCTCCGGGTGAAGGCTGTAAAGCGCTTGCCGTAGCGCGCCCTCATCTGGGATCGCATGGATAGCTCGCCCATCGATCACCACCACTTGTCCCCGCTCTTCCGACGCCACCAATACCAGGGCATCCGAGGCCTCGGCCAATCCCAATGCGGCACGATGGCGTGTTCCGAACTCGGTCGGCACGTCTTCCCGTCCGCTCAACGGCAGAACCAGGCGGGCATAGGCGATCCGCTCGCCTTCAATCAGCACGGCTCCATCGTGAATGGGTGAATCCTTGCGAAAAATCGCTTCGAGCAGCCCTTTCGACACTTCCGCGTCGATTCTGATACCGTTCGAAACCAGGTTGCCAATCGGATCCTTGCGGGTAAGCACGATCAGCGCCCCAATGTTGCTTTTGGCCATTTCGAACATGGCGGCGACGATCGCGTCGTAGGTGCGGATGGAGACAGCCGGTGCGTGAAACCGGAGGTTTGCGATACTGTCGAGTCGCAGGAGCGAATGCTGCAGCTCCGCTTGGAACAGGAGCACCAGCAGGCCAATCACCGCCAGGCATGCCCCTTCGAACACCCAACTCGTGATGGTCAAATCGAAATGCCCTGCCCACAGGGCAGTGGCGTGGAAGCCAACAATCAATAACGCCAGGTGGAGAGCACGCGTCTGCTTGGCCCAGAGCAGCACTACATACAACGCTACGCTGAGTACCACAAAGTCGACAACGTTCTGCCACCGAAGCCAATTTACCAGAAGCATTTTTACGTTGCTATGGGCAAGACAAGCTCCATATCGAGACGGACAACATCGCGAAACGCCGGGCCCACAGGGAAGGGAGCGTAACTTTGGTATGCGGGATACCGTTTCGACCAGGCGGTACGGCCGCCTCGTCAGAGTACGGCCATGCACATCCTGCGTTCCGGACGGCAACACCTGCACCTCCCGGGCTGTGCGAGCTTAGGGCCCGTCAGATAACAAGTGTGCCATCCTGACGTGGCGCAGACACTCGTGTCTGCCGCGCCGAGACTCCGAACTCCTGAAGTCTCCCCGCAATTTCGATGCGCTATGGAAATTAGGCTGAGACCATGCTTCGCTGGAAAGAAGAAATCTGGCCGCCGATGAACGCAGATAAACGCCGATTAAGAGCAGCAAGTCTTCCCTATCGGCGTTCATCTGCGTTCATCGGCGGCCAATAATTTCTTTTGTTTGCGCGAGGTGGGCTCATCTAATTTCCATGACTTCAGGAGTTCGGAGACTCATCTCGGCGCTTCGCGCCATCTGCGGCAGCCCGAGAGGCTGCGTCACATCTTGGCCATAGCCACCTGGAGGGTTATTTCTTGCCAGAACACTTAGGCGTGGTCGGTCGATCCGCCCCGGGCGATTGCACGCTCCTGCATTTCGATTAGTTACCCGACTCCTCCGCGCCAGGCAAGGGTTGGCGCTGTGCGTGCATTGGACCAAGAGCGGCGCGCTGAAAGCGGCAAACCGGCGCAAGCACGCAGCCGCTTAGAGTCTCTGCCCGGTTCATTCCAGCGCTCGTACTCGGAAATTCTAAAAATAAGAGGTCATTGAGGATATGGGAAAGATCATCGGTATCGATTTAGGAACCACCAACTCCGCGGTCGCCGTCATGGAAGCCGGCCAGCCTACCGTCATTGCAAATCAGGAGGGAGCCCGCACTACGCCGTCCGTCGTGGCCTTTACCAAGACCGGCGAGCGCCTGGTCGGCCAGATTGCGAAGCGGCAAGCCATCACCAACCCCGCCAACACGATCTTCTCGATTAAACGCTTCATGGGGCGCCGCTATGACGAAGTCAACGAAGAAATGAAGATGGTGCCTTACAAAGTGGTGCGCGGCGACCATGACGACGTGCGGGTGGAGATCAACGGCAAGAAGCAGTCGCCGTCCGAGATTTCCGCCATGATTCTCACCAAGTTGAAGGAAGCGGCCGAAGCCTATCTGGGCGGCAAAGTCACCCAGGCCGTGATCACCGTTCCAGCGTACTTCAACGACTCGCAGCGCCAGGCCACCAAGGATGCGGGAAAGATAGCCGGCCTCGAAGTACTGCGCATCATCAACGAGCCTACCGCGGCCGCCCTGGCCTACGGACTCGACAAGAAGAAGGACGAAACCATTGCCGTGTACGACTTCGGCGGCGGCACCTTCGATATCTCCATCCTGACGGTGGGCGAGGGTATGGTGGAAGTCAAATCCACCAACGGCGACACCCACTTGGGCGGCGACAACATCGACCAGCGCATCATCGACTGGAT
>Ga0182030_10017913_pt1 | contig 13632 bp, 11 predicted proteins | sample 812S3MmetaG_FD_121299 | JGI IMG/M metagenome (GOLD analysis project Ga0182030, IMG submission 121299) | Permafrost microbial communities from Stordalen Mire, Sweden - 812S3M metaG (Illumina Assembly) | ecosystem: Environmental > Terrestrial > Soil > Wetlands > Permafrost | place: Sweden... | reverse complement strand
TAGATAAAAAGAAAATATATTTATTATAGTATTATAGATTATTAGATTAAAGACTATGAAATACAATTATATATATATATATATAATTATAATACATAATATAATATAATATAATAAAAAAATTTATAATAAGCGAAATTCTATAGTAGTTAGAAAATCTATAGTAGATTTTAAAAAGTACAGTATTAGTACTGTGGTTTTGAAAACTATTGTAGATTTCAAAAATCTACTGTAGTTTAAGTACAGCATCTGATGGTAAGGTATCACACATCTATGCCATTGGCCTACTTGTCAATTCTCGTTCTGGTTTCTATGCATACTTTGCTCAGGAACTACTTGGGTAGCTGGGTAAGGAGAGGATGAGGTGATTAACGGCTGAGTAAGTTAAATATCTCAATAAGCCGTAATAAACCCTGACCCAATTTTAAACCTAACAGAAAATTCGACAAATTTCACAATACTAACCCCTAATTGTACTACTGAACGCTTCAACTTTTTCTAATTTGGATGAATCGCATACCAGACCTGCATCGCACCCTCCACGCTCTGCACCAACCCAAAGAAAACGGTCAAGCCCGCAATCAGCGCCACAGCAAACCAGAAATTATACCACTGCACAGGTTTCCTGCGATCTTTCCACCACTGCGATATACTCTTTGGTTCCGCTTCGTCAAAAACCTGCTTCAGAATAATGAGACGATCGTGCCAGTAGTGAAAATTGCTGATTTGACGGTCTTCGGCTGTAAGGTGTTGAAGTTTGATAGCGGTGGGATCGAGATCGAGGTGTTTGGGCTGTGAGAGATACCAGGTCCTACTGGTTTGATCGGATGGAGGAAGGAGCAGGGACAGTGTGAGGAGGGTTTCATTTATAAAGTCACTAGAGAAGAGGGGGCTTAAGGCAGGTTAGTCACGTTTCGTCATTTTTGGTCCTAAGTTTTGGAAAACTCGTCTTTCATATATGAATTAGAGGGAGTCGAAGCAGGGCAGTGGATGCGAGGGAGGAGGTACCTATTTTTCTGGGAGTTGAGGAAGGATGCATGGTGAAATACCGACACCCTTGTGTCATCTTCGTGCATTCTCAAATGATCTGCTAGATTGCTCGTCCATAGTACCCTTATTCCACCTATGACTGCAATGTTCTGTGCGTTGAACAGCTTTTCCAACTTCACGTGCTGATTACTTTGATGATAGCGAACAGTATATGAGATTTGAATTTCAGTTCAAGTGTTTTGATGATGTAAAGAAGTATAGGCTTTTCATGGAAGCCACTATTCCTCGACTTTTATTCATGCCTATTCCACTAGAATTTGGCCTCTCGAAAATAAAAAACGAGAGTCCAACATCGTCTCTCAGCACCTCATTCAGAACCTAAGGTCCCAAGGCCAGCAGTCTTTTTCTCACTCGCATGTTTGTGAAAGAAATTGGTGACTTGCGACAGTGTTGGGCAGTTGTTTGAGTTTTGAGGCAGCGGGGATGGTGAGAGTACACGAACTTTGATATTAAACAATATGCGAAGTTTTCATATACGTCCCGCTCCTTCAACTTCCGATCAGTGGGTCCAAAAATCCGCTCACACCATCCATGGTCCTCCAATCCTTCTATATTTATCAAACCAGGAACGAGAGCCAAAGCGCACAATTCAAACTTCACATCATATCTTTTCCAACTTCCATGAATATATAAGCAGCTGATCGAATTTTGGTGCATAGATGGTTTTGGACACTAGTCAAATGCTAAAGTCCCCATCTCTTTTCTCGTGTCAAGGTCTAAAACTCTAGCTACCCATTTTGCTTCGCATCTTTGTGCGTCGTACAAAACCTCGGCCATCCTCCCACGGCCGCAAACCGCGTGTTGCCCCTTTCGCAGGTTATCAAAAGAACTCGAAGAATCTAGACAATTGATGCTGAGCTGTTTAGTTTACTTGTTTCCGCTCTCCTCCGCGTCTGACACTATACCGTTACCCCATCGATAAATCCATGGCCAGATTTGGACCCGGACCCGCCGCGTGAGCTCTGATGATGTTTCGCAAGTGGTTAGGAGGAAGTAAACGTACCTGCAGAGTTCGACTTCTAATCCAGATTGCCATAATCCGTGTAGGTAGGTCGAGGAACACGCTCTGGCTAGAGCACTGGCTAAACCTGACAAGGCAGGCAGAACACCGGAGGGAACGTCAACGCTCGATAGATATACCGGTATATCATTAGATACCAGTGGTAATACCAGTTATGTGAGCTCACAAATACTGGTGGTTGGTATGGTCTTGGATCTCTACCCTGGAGCTACGTGAGTTCATTATACCCATCATAATCCCTAGTAGACGATCCTTTGTCCCAATTATTAGAACCGAGTTCTGGAATCGAGTTAGCAGCTTCGTATCTAGGATATTTCTCAGATAGTACTTCGCATACTCACCGCCATGATATCTCTTATCTACCAAAATGAGATCTCGTCGGCATATAATCTCTTCCTGGAAGACTCAACCATGCTCTCAGAGTGGTTCATCCTTTCCACCGGTATGTCTAGCTCGAAAACAAAAATACCCCACGGAGGATTCGTTTGAGGCCGTCCTCACTGATATGTCCGCACTTGCATCGTCTCCGCATGAAGCAAAGATGTTCAGGGTCGGATGCTAGTAAATTCTATCCATAGAGCTTATCTTATGACCGTGGTCCTCTCCATTATCCTGCACGATACAAATGGCGTCTATCAGCAAGAAACAGAAACCCAAAGAATTAGTGACTGCTATTGCCTCTCCAAAAGTCTGGGGCAGATTAGCAACCGATGTCACGAACATCTACTGAGGACTCTTATAACTGTTTTGAGGATGCCACTTCATATATGATATTTTCAACCTCTGACATTGATCTACTATGTCTTCCTTCAAACATTGAGAGCTTTCAGCTCACGATTCATCAGGTAATAGGTGAAATCACCCCCTCCACCCCAACGAGCCAAATCGAACGTCACATGTCCCAACTCTTCAAACCCAAACTTCCTATATAGTCCGATACCATGGGATGTAGCTAGTAGGCGAATATACAGACCTTCACTATCAGCTAATCGAATACCCCAGTCAATGAGGGCAGTACCAGCCCCCTTTCTTTCGTGTTCCGGTAAGGTATGCAAGGCTTCTAGCTCTGTGAAATTTCAAGTAAGTAATCTGCTTTCCTGCTAGCATTTGAAGACAAAAACTACCAAAAATAATGAAAAACAGAGCATCAGCAGCAGATCATTACCAATATATTCTGGATATGGAATAGGTGTTTTCGCACGCATGATGTTCAATTCTACGGATGCCTCTTCTGGAACCCTAGGATCCATGCCCACAGGCTCTCCATTCACGTAACCTTGCTCTCTCTCTTTGGCATATCGTAGCATATTCTCCTTCGCTATTTAGTTCTATACTCAGCTTCTTGAACACACGCTCTGGCAATATCCACCTGGCGAAAGCAATGGGCTCGTTGTTAAGGGCGGCATCTAGTAGCTTGTAGTGCCACGAGTTTTGCTTGGACAGGTTCCCTGCGGAGAAGCGCAGGCTGAAGCCAAGAATCATCTCTGCGACGGACAGGCCGCGGTACTGCAGTCTGAAATAGGCATTGGAGGCATATGAGGAGCAGAAAATTGTGCTAATAGTTTCGCGGTCGGCAGCCGTCACTGGCGTGAGGGTATAGGGAGGCATCTTGTACGTTCAACGATTGGAATGACAAGGAGTAGCTGGTGGGCTGCTAATTAATATGATAGAAAGTTGTGTTGCGCACTGTCCTTATTATCTCCGGATTGTCTGGACTCAAGAATTGCTACTGCGATATCACCTCGTCCACAGAAATGAAAAATCGTCCTACCCCACTTTATATCAAGATATTTACGAGCGTTACTAAGCTTTGCAGGGGCTGGGAGGGTTGGCATATATCTTGCCCACAACTTGGGAGAGCTTAAATGAGGCGGTAACCCCAAGAGATAACAGGATCTGCTTCGACAGGCATAGGAAGAAGAAGTATCGGCTTGAAAACTGGAACATTCATCTTGGGTTTCATCCGCTCATGGAATGGGACGACCCTAAAGCTTGCATCAGGGAGCCAAATCACGTTCCTTTTTGGCGCCAGTAAAATACCTCGAAAAGATTTTAGCATTAGGAGTACTGCGATTGCGAGTATATCTTTTTGAAAGAGTGCACCTCAACGCTGCTCAACCCTTGCTCAGGCTGTAACCAACAGCAAATCCTTAGCTCAGGTTGAAAGCTGCTGCTGGTTATGTTCAGAGACTTAAACAGAACTAACGAAAAGACAAGGTCGAGTATAACTGTTGTAGTAGCCTCACACGCGAGTTTTTCCCCCAAAGTCAGTAGACCCAGCCGCTTCAGCTCAGGCGCTACCCACCCTCGGCTCACCTGAGCCACTGAGCATCTTGAGCAGGCCTTGACTCATTAAGCAGCCGCCGCGGACGTCCGGAGACTAAAATGGGCTTGCGAAGATGATATTATAGCATGATTACAGGAGTATAACTTGGTCCTTTAAAACAATCGACGGGAGCTTCCACGTCCCAAAACGATATCAGAAATCCGTCACTCTAATATCAGCCACCTTGCTCTCACTCCCGCTACTCCCGCCATTCCCACTGCTCTCCAACTCCATCACCCCACTCTGCGCCACCTTCCTCGTCCTGAAACTAAAGTTCGCTTCTTGCCAAACCCTCCCAAACCCAACTCCCGGGTGGACAATCGTGAGCGCAAGACATGAAATGATGACCATCGTACCATCAAGAACCATGAAAGAGATTTGATTGTTGGCAAGATGGCCTTTGAATCCTTCTGATAGTTCGGCGACGCGGAAGACGGAGCGGACGAAGATGCCAAATGTTGCTAGTGCGAGCGCTGGAAGTAGATCATGTTAGATACCTTGAAAAGGCAGAGGTATATAGGGAGACGAGTGGTCAACGTTGAGGGAATGGGGATGCTTACCACAGAGAAAGATCTTGAAAGTGCGGCTGTTATATAGATCTGCGTGTCTGGTATTCAATTTGTGTTTATGTACGTGTACTCTCCATGCAAGATCTGCACAAAGGCAGATGAAGAGAAGAAGCGAGAATACTTGGACCGACAGGCCGGCAACCATAATGTTTGTCCCGAGAGTGACCTAGTCATAGGTTAACGATCGTAGGCTAGCAAAACAGCGACATACCTTCGCCGGTTGGACAGCCAAACTCGCAATCGCACCCCCAATAGCCTGCAACAACAAGCTCATAAAGTCCCACCCCAAAAATACCAACGTATAACTCCTCGGCTTCCACCTAGCAACGTCTGTCGCACCTCCATCATAAACCACCACAATCCTCGCCATACACAAGTATATCCCTGCAGCAATCAACGTTGGTCCAATCGTCAAATCAATCAGATACATTAAGAACCAGGGTTTCCAGAATGGGTCTGTGTAGAGGAGGATTCGACCGATGTAGCCGATTATTTCCATGCAGAGACCCATGCAGATGGCGAGTGAAACTCCGTAGGTGCGGTGGTGGAGACCTTGGTATATTTGTATGGAGAGTATGAGGACGAAGATGGCGAGGAAGAGACTATTTCCAGGGATGGATGGACGGTAGTGTATCCAACCCCATTTGGCGACAGAGCAGGTGGAGAGGGTACATTGGTAGACCATTTTGCAGTGAGGTGCTGAGACAAGATTTAAAATAGGAAAGAAAACGCAAGTATGAGAGGGATAAGACGAGACGAAAAGGAATTCCAACAGTATCATATATACATCTCGAGATAAGAGAGCCAGGGCTCGCCCTGGGGCGTTGGCAGCTTGATGGTGATTCGTCGTAGCGTATTTCCGAGGCCTGGTGAAAGGTGATTGGCTAATACGTATTTACGGAATAATAATCCTGGTTCAGCCGCAGAAGTTCCCATATTTAATTGCCTGATACGGAAGCTCGTCTAAAGAACCGTTACCCATTCATTGGAGACGAGGCGCAGATGCGGTAAAATGGGATGTGCGTCCGTTTCTCCATTCGGCTTGACGATGGAATATAACGAACCCCGGTACCAGTCCTCGTGTATTATTTCTCTTATGATTTCTACCTAGCTAGTAAGTTTCCCGTCCTTGTCCAGGCGATAGAGTCACGATTGGCTCAGCTGTTTGTGAGATATAGAGCAAGCTGCTCCTTGAAAGGTCTCCTGTCGAAAGACCGTCCATATTCTGAATTACAGCTCACAAAAAGATCTTTAACTAACAAAGTACTCACCCCTTTTCTGGTCCTGCATGTGGAGATAGTGTACCAAGACGCTCAGCACATAGAGATTGCGCACTATCCGACCTCTTATCATTGTCGCAACTCTAACTGCTTGACCTAGGAGCTTCAAAAAGACGAACTAGAGGTATGGTGAGTCTTCTATCCTCCATATTCTCTTTGTGCCCACGATCATTTAGGTTCTGTCTTCCAGGGCTCTGCTGTCCCTGATTCATTCGACTCTGGGAATTCGCCCGCCCATTTCCGCCACCAGGGCTTCTAAATCGACTCTGTGTTCTACAAAACAAGGCAACCCATGAGTCTACACGCTAAAATAGATGCGTAATAATGATTAATTGTTTGTGGTAGAGATGAGTGGGGTTTATCCGAAGGGAAGTGTATGTTGGTAGGGACATTTGAGAAATAAATATGTAAATTACGGGTTAAACTGAATTTTTTTCAGCTTGAGCGTGTAATTCTTCGTTCAAGAGCACCCATGGCTTGCGGTAGCCATATAATAGTGCAGGTTTTGCAAAACATGGAAATCAACTTTGCGGTTTCTTCTTGAGAAACCATTTGCTTTGCCCAGAATCTGAGGCCTTATTTTTATTTCTACGGGCCAAATGGAGGACTACCCCCAAGTGTTGCGAATACATCTCCAACATAATTGCTTGGGAGTATTCCTTCTTGAAACTTCTGGTTCCAATTGTCCAATATGCCACTAACAATCTGATAGCCAGCTCTTCCGATATTTTCAAGTGCTAGTTCAAAGCCACCATGGCCAGCATGAAGCGGAATCTCCGGCAGCTCGCCATTCGGAGGCTGGTCAAAATTTGATGCAGCCCTCATGACAATAATCCTCGAGAAGTCGACTTGTCCATCCACAGCGCCGCACAAAAGGGCTGCCAGAATACCCGAATCTTCTTGTGCTGTGGCGCCGTATATTGCTGCTCCATTTGTGAATATGTAGACGGATTTTGAGATTGCCGTAGACAGTAATCGACCATGGGAGAAAGTATTCGCGGAACTCACGTCCGCTGTCACGATAGTCGGAGACAAAGCTGCTTCAGTCAAATCATTAGAGCCGCAGGGAAACTTTTTGCAATACTCATTGACCTTCAAATCATCTTTCAATTGCGCTTTCTGAGAAAATTTGACAGCAACATTCCTTAGCTCATCATTCAGCTCAAAAACTTCGGTCCCATAAAATCTTTGGGGCTTCTCGATTGGGGAATGAGCTCCGAAGGGGAAATATCCTGTATGCCAATCAGGTGGAATTTCTCGCGCGTCAAGCTCGTATTGCAGATCTGTTTGTACGATATAGCGAGCTAAGATTACCGACCCGAGAGTTCCGATAGACGGAGGGATACCGGCGACGCCTGCGACTAAGAAGTACGTCTTTGAGAGAGAGAAGAGGTGGGAAGAGACGAGAGATGAGATGCTGAGAGCTGCATTGATAACTGCTGGTTGTCAGGCAAAGCGTAGGAGGAAAGAACCGAGAAGTATGCATACGTCCCATTCCCACAATAACTTGACACAACGAGCCATCGGCGGTGCAGAGGACTTCTGAGCGGAGACCCGGAACGCGAACTTTTCGCGCATTCAAGTCGAAATGTGAATCCCAGGCCTCAGCCTCAAGTTTGAACTAGATCAAAGGTCAGCTTCATGATTAAAAAAAAACACCAGCTTAAGAATGGGGGTTAACCATGCTTATGATGAAGACTTTGGGTGATATCTTGTCCTTCGAGTATGAGTCGCCGGCTTTTTCGGGGGCCTCAGAAGGTTTGGGACGGTGTATGGAGATATGAACGTAGTAGATAGCTGTTGCAACTGCCACCGCGGTAGCACAGACCGCCACTCCATTTAATTCGATCATTCTGCATGTGAAATCAATCTAGGCTGCTTGGTTAATTCAGGAATTTGTGGTGGTATGAAATATTTCATTAGGACGGGTTTCAATGGCACTCACTGTTCAATCTACCTAGTGCCCCGAAGGATTAAACGCGCAATCTCAATGACCTAGTGATAATGAAACAAGAATACGGCCAATAATTGATTGGAAAAGGCGGTAGTTGCGCGACTGCGCAGGAAGTTAGACAATATTTTTCGCGGCCGCGCTAGGCCGAAACGGCGGCACCAAATTTTAGTGTAGATTCAGTATACTAACTCGCTAAATCCAATTTTCAACGGCCTCTGTGAGGGTGTGAGATCCAAACTCCATTAATGGGACCCTATTCCTCTTTCTTTATTGACATATAAGTAAGAAAGATAACTTTTAAAGGAGAATCCCTTTTGTAATAATAACGGATATGTCTCGAATCTTTGTATGTGATCCTATGATGTGAGAAGGAGAACTTCATTCCTCCTCTCGTCGAAGTCCGGCTCTCAAAGTCCTCTCTTTCATGCTCTGACTTTTTCAGCATCTGATTCAATAGGTTCAATATATGCTCAGCCGATTAGAAGAGAATCCGCTTGTCAATATTTTGGAAATAGAAGCCCCATCCTTCAAATAGCACGTGATAAACACCCCTTTGCTGTACGCGCTTTACATCTACAACATAACAGCATCGCAATTCACCCTCAAAATTGTGTAGTAGTATGAATCAAATTAAGCAGAATTACTTCCGTAAGCCTCTAACTCCACTGGTTAGTTGGCTTGCACTCGACCTCGAATCTTTCTACGATCTATTTCTTAGAAAGATGGTACGATCAGTCTAAAACCTTTGGGGACTGGTTCGAGCCAACGGCGGTCCGGGAATCATCACCATACGAGACGGTAGCGGCAATGTTGATGATTCAAGAGATTAAGTACGTCGATTGTCTGAATCTAAGTAGGGTCTGAAGTAATTTAATAGTAAGCCTGAAATGAGGAGTAGGATCTGAGTGAGATCTGAGACATAAGTAGGACAATTGGTCGAGCCCAACTCTTTTGATATTTTGGGAGGGGGATGGGAGAGGGAGAGGGAGAAGGCGGAGGGGGGTCTATCCAATTTTTTAATTTTTTTTTTTGGTCATTTGTTTCGGAAAGGGTAGCTCATGGTTGTTGAATTCACTTCAAGTTTCCCCACGTTCAAATAAAAATACAAATTCACTAGCACCCACCAACCTTCCCGAAACCAATACCTTGACCCCCACAGAAGATGAGTGTTAGAGAGAAGCGTGGGATATCTCACCGCCTTCAAAACTCCGAACAAGAAAGGAGCACCCGGAAGGAGTTTCCAGTTCTAATAATCGATAGCCAGGTTCAGAAAGATAATTTAAGGAATAATGAGAGAGTAGGTTGGTAGAAACTTCGGTCGAAGAAAAGTAGCTCTACCTGGGTGCGGCGATAATGGAAGAAATGATTAAAGCGGAGATGGTGAGACCAAGGCTATGGGGACAGAGTCTAGTATAGAAGCCGAGGATCTGTTGTTCCAGTCCGCGGCGGAATGAAATTGACGTGCGAGACCATGCGCGCGTCTAAACCTGATGACCAGATTGCCGGTGCTGAGCTTGTGAGTGGGATGATAGTCATTGCGGTGATATACCTTCTCACTCCCAGCTCCAGCACGTTAAAGCGGCCTACGATTCTGCCATTCTGACCCAACAGAAATCTCGTGGTTACGCTAGCTTTAAATTCAGAGGCTCATAAACAGAGATTAGGCGGCGAAGTAGTAATAAATTGGGAGAGGCTCTCTCTCTCTCTAATTTTCTGTGACCTCTAAAAGAGCAGGGTAGAGCTTGTGGATGATGTGATGATGCATGGTAGTGGCTTCAGTGGTATTAGAAACGATTTTACATAGAAAGAGAGGTCACTTCTTATGATTAGGTGGTAGGAAGTATCTGGTTGATTGTACGAAGGTTACCGCAAAAAGTTAATTGTATCGCTAAAGTGCCATATAAGAAGCCTATAGTCTTAAAAGCCTGAATATACTGTAGAGCTTATAATTACAGGGTATATAGATACTAATAAGGCCAGTTTTAGTTCTTATAATTAGTAGTTGTATACTATTACTGTAGGGCTTTTTTTGTATAAGTAATATTTGGTCTAAATGTTACGGACTCGTAGGCATCCTACTACGGCTAGTCCGCTTATGTAAGGTTTCATAGTTTTCAGCTCTTCGTACGTCGTCGTAGAACCTTCTTCTGTACTTATTATTCTAAGAATAGAGTCTACTGCATTCGTTACCGTACCATGCCGCGTAGCTCTGTGACACTAAATATATTAAAAAAAAAGTCTAAAACTATAGAGTATATAAGCACTAGCAGAAATTTATTATAGAATTAGACTCTATAGCTAAAAAAAGACTTTTTTTAGTACTATACCTAATAGTACTTAGATTACTAAATTATAAAGCAATGATAGCGAAATTGTGATTTTACAAAGCATATTTACAGTGTGCTTATAGAGTCTTTTAGCGATACAACTAACTTTTTGTGGTAACCTTCGTACTCGGTTTGGTGGATATAAAACTTAATATATAGTAGGGTCACGGAGTCAGAAGAGGTGATAGAAAGGTCGGTTGCACTTTTTTGATGCAGAGGTCGTGGATTCATCGCGAGCTAGAATATACCTAGATCCAGATTGAAGCGCTGGTGGATGACTACTTGTGTGCTTGCCAGGTACTATCCGGGGTTCTTATCGACGATTGCAATCTCCCATCCTTATTTCTCCACTCCTCATAGAAGTAGCCGCCTCTCCTGGCCTTATTCTACTATTTTAGTCATCGCTCCTTCCTTATCCTATTCAAGCTTTGAAGCTCTCCCAGCCTCTCCAAGGCCTAGGAGAAACAAGGCTGGGGGGTTGCAATCGCTGGTTCTCATCTTAGATTTGGTGGATAGACAGCACGACATGTGTGGTGGCTGCACATGAATTTGGGATTTCTTCCAGGCCTTCTATATTTAGACTCTTTATGCAAAGCTGTATGCATCACAAGCTTTAGAATCTTGCTTTTTGATGTCACAGCTGATATATTATAGATCGACAAAGTTGTGGCTTCCAAGTCTCTCGTTATTGGCAAGGCTGGTTAACCATACGCGCTGTGGCTTGCGGCTGAAATAAAGGCAAGGAGCTGAAAAAGCAGGAAGTTACCTGATCATTTCAGACTTAAACACTTAAATTATTGATCAAATAGCTCTGATTTTTATGTTTTTAGACTTTCTTGGTCTCTCTAACAATTTTCACAGCCCGCGCTCGTACAAAAAGCCGTCACCCTAAGTTTGTGTACTGTACGGCTGCATCACAAGTACCATGACCCTACCTGATTGCACTTCGTATCCACCATTGCAGCCAAATCCAGATGTGTCTGGAAAAGGGGTATATTCTTCTCATAGTTTTGGAACATGTGAGACTAATGACATTCTAACACGGTGTCAGGTTCTGGCAGGGTTTTTAGTCCCGCCATTTCTCACCCTGGCGCTGTGTGTAGTGCAGTATCTCCTCGATAAAGAGCGCTCATCGGATCTAGATGAAGCGGTCAAAGTCAAGACGCGCCAAATACTCGCTTTAGTTGCTAGATGCTTCAGAGCCGAATTCGACCTGAGCTCTAAGTCAAGCGAGCACTGGATATCCGCAATCGAGGGAGCCATTCTTGCCTTCAGCGACCAACAAGTCATCACCGGTGTATCCATTCTCATCAGTGGATTCAGCCAGTTAAGGTCGGGTATCTCATCATATCACTGGCAAAGCGTTGTAAATCTCGCATGGCTTTCATCAGTGACGCACTTGATTACCCTTACTTCCCTACGGAGGCAAGCTAGAGGGAACAGCCCGTTTCGATGGTGGCGAATAATTGCCATGGGTATTATGGCGGCAATGCTTATAGGCGCAATAATTCCGGTCGGGTTTCTTACTTCGGAGCAAGCGCACATTCCATATTCCTTCCCAGCATGGTGTCTCTACCACCCAAGAACGGATTGGGGGGGTTTTGTCTTTCCTATTTATAATGGATTTTATGTGTTTCTCATCGTGCTAATATTAGTTGGAAGCTACATCCGCCGAGTGTATACGCTATTCCCAAGCGATGGCAAGCCATCGCCTATCGTTTCGTCCCTTCGAAAATACTTCGAGGGGACTTTATCGACACTAGAAGATTTAGAGCCTCAACATATAGCTCTGAAAATAATGGCCTTGGCAGCGTATAGCAGTGTTCGTTCTAGCTACACGGTGCTCGTGTCTGGTTACCGCTTGTTTGGTTCAAGGTTATGGGAGGTACTTGATTTTTAACCTGAATTGAATTTCTAATGCTGATGTTCAAAAAGCTTACATTTGCTCTCACATGGGGTACGATCCGCGTGTTTATGTCACGTCAAGGGTATCGCGGTGTGTACGTTCCAGATGAAGCCACACTGGAGGACGTTCTGGCTCAAGAAGGGGTTTGGGGATTCGCGCAAGTGATTGCAGTGTTGCTTTTAGCCCTTCCAGTGGTGGGATTTTACGGTGAGTGTTAAATTGATGCTCTACTAACGTGGAAGCTAAAAGCATCCCTAGAGGCCTATTTCTTTCCACCACCCCATATTGAGGACTTCCAGATTCCCCCAATTCGCGAATCAGATGCAACACCTATTCTGGGTGGGCCGGATGGCATCTATAACCAGGCTTGGTACCCGAAGCTGCTTATTTTGTGGTATGGCCTTGCATTAGCCTTCGGAGGTGACCTTCTTTATATCTTCCCGTACTCAGGCCCTGACAGCTTAGACCTGGGGAACAGAGGATTCGGTTTAATCCTACGATATTACTTGATTTGGCTGGCTCTTGACATTGGGATTTTGTGGGTACCAACAGTATTTCTCATAGATCCAATTATACAGTATATCTGGCTGGAGACTTGGGTTGGACGGAAGATGTCAGATAAGCCGTGGTCTCCGATCGTTTGGGGTTTACTCCTCGCAACCCTTATGTTTGTGTCTGTGTACTTCGATATTCTGTCATACAGTAACCCAGACTTAGCGTAGATACACTTGCCGTTTTAATTTACGTTTAGTTATGTGTAAAGCCTATTTGTTATAATGCCTACTATGACATTACGACACATCTCCGCTCAGTATGGTTTGAAGGTGTGATCGTGTGTAATCATAGTTTTCGCTCTGGAATACCAATGTATGCGCTAGACAAGCACAAACAATTCAAAATACAAAGCCCAGATCCTGAGAGTTTACGGCAGAACCGAGAATCATATATGAAAGCAAATTTATAATATGATTCGCGTTGTGTACTGCCAAGTGATCAGGCATAACGGGCCAAACAGATTCAGTAAGGAACCTTTCATAGGGTAGGGGGTTTGATATTACAACTCGACTTGGAACTGCCCCTTGACTTATCGCATCCTCCAATTAATTGCACCTTAACATAGAACAGTGCCTCTAAGTAAGAGGAGTCGCACCAAACAGAGGCGACGAGAAGAGCGTGGCGATATTGCACTAGGACGAGGG
>Ga0182030_10017912_pt1 | contig 13633 bp, 16 predicted proteins | sample 812S3MmetaG_FD_121299 | JGI IMG/M metagenome (GOLD analysis project Ga0182030, IMG submission 121299) | Permafrost microbial communities from Stordalen Mire, Sweden - 812S3M metaG (Illumina Assembly) | ecosystem: Environmental > Terrestrial > Soil > Wetlands > Permafrost | place: Sweden... | reverse complement strand
GCCTCGATCAGCTATAGCGGCTCCGCCAGCGACGGGATGCTGTACGTGACCGATGGGGTGCACAGCGGCGACATTCACCTGTCCGGGCAAATCCCCGACGAGGGGTTCAGGGTCGTCTCCGACATGCATGGCGGATCAGTGCTGTCATTCGAGTGACGGTGGCCGCGCATGCCATGCAACGCCGCCGGGTGCGGCTGATGGTGGCCGCGCATGCCATGCAACGTCGCCGGGTGCGGCGGAACCGGGTGATCGCAGGGTGGCGGGCGAGCGCGCGATCCTGTTTGTCAGTGGGAGGTCGTGCCGAGAGGCCGGCGATCCGGTGGGCGATCCGATGCTGGCGTTCAGGGCAACGGCACGAGCCGGATGAACAGCAACGCGGCGCGGAGGGTGGGAAAATATCCGAGGGTCTCGCGTTCAACCGCGGAAACCACGATCCAGCCCGAGGCACCGGGCGGGCAGTGGCCCGGGTATAAATATCGCTTCATCGCGCGGCGCAGCCTACGAGCTTGCGGCCTGGGGTACCGGTGGTGCCGTTGGCCCACCGCCGGGTTATGCGCAGCCCGTGCGTGCATCTTGCACGCAGCAACCCTTACGAATTATCGCGGCACCACGCCGCCACTTGCGCATGGGTGGCGAACCAGCATTTGCCGCGGGCCTTCATGTGCTTGATCAGCCGCTCCAGCACCGGCATGCGCGAGCGGTGGCCGGTGATGTGCGGATGCATGGTCAGCAGGAACAACCCGCTTTCTTCCCACGCGCCGTCGAACTCGGCGGTGAAGATTTCTCCCACGGCGGACGGCGGCGTGTAGGGGCGCAGGGCCGAGAAGCGGACGAAATTATAATACACCGCGTCGTCGCGAATCCATTCCGGAGGCAATTCTATAATGCCGGTGGGTTCGCCACCGTCGGTGAGTTCGTAGGGGTCGTCGTCGGCCATCAGCGAGCTGTCGTAGAGCAGCTTCAATTCGCGCACGATGTCGAGCGTGTTGACGGAAAAATCCCAGCTTGCGGTGCGCATGCCGACCGGGTCTCTGCCGGCGATGCGCGACAGGGTTTCGGCGGCGCGGAAGGTCAGGTCGCGTTCCGCCTCGCGCGGGAGAGATGTGTTGGCTTCGTGGATCCAGGAGTGGATGCCGATCTCGTGGCCGTCATCGGCGATGCCGCGCACTTCTTCGGGATGCAGCAGGGCGGAAACGGCGGGGTAGAAGAAGGTGGCGGGGATCGCCTCGCGCTGGAGCAGGGCGCGAATGCGGGGGGTGGCCTGGCGCTGGCCATACTGGCCCTGGCTGATGCGCATCGGGCTTTCGTCATTGTCGCGCAGGGGGATGGTTTCGTGGTCGGCGTCGAAGCTGATCGCCACGGCGCAGCGGGCGCCGTTGGGCCAGGTCTTCGGCTTCATGCTGCGGCCGGCGCGGGCGTGGCCGACGATCTTGCGCCACGTTGCCTCCGGCCACTGCCAGGGCTCGCCGTCCGGGTGCTTGGTGGTGCCGCTCATAGGGGTGGTCTCCGCGTGATTTTTCCCCGGCATGCTGCGCGCGTTCGGGGCAGTTGGGAATGCGGGGGCCGGGGCGCGGATCCCTGCCAATCAAGGTCGACACGGCCCGGAAATGGGGCTGGCGTCTCCGTCGCACTACAAACCGGGTCAGGTATGCCCACGCCACTTGGTCGCGCGGTTGAGTTTGTATATGCGGAGCGGTATATACGCCGCGGCCTGCGCCATCTTTCCCGGTTCTTAACGGGACGCAGGCAGTCTCACGCTTCCGAGGAGGCGCGAGACGTGGACATAACCTGGCGCGAGGACAAGCGACGGCGGAATCTTCGCAAGCACGGCCTGGATTTCACCTGGGCCGCGACGGTGTTCGAGGATCCGCTCGCCGTCACGGTCTTCGATCGGATCGTGGAGCAGGAGGAACGTTGGCATACGATCGGCGCATTGTTCACCGGCAGCACATTCAAAGTGGTGGTCGTGGTCCACATTTTCCCGGCTGGCGACGATGTGGACTGGGTCCATATCATCAGCATGCGTCCGGCCGATGCGAGAGAACGGAGACACTATGAACAAGTATCGCACCGCTGATGGCAGCAAGCTGACTCCGGCACAGATTGCTCGGCTGGACGACATCGAGACTCGGGTTGGCGACGACGACAATTTTCCCCCAGCGCCCGAGGCCAACTGGGCCACCGCCGTGCGGGGCAAGTTCTACAAGCCGCGCAAGGAGGCGATCTCGCTGCGTCTGGATATGGACGTGCTCGACTGGCTGCGCCGCAAGGGGCCGGGATACCAGACCGAGATCAACCGCATCCTGCGCGAGAAGATGGAAGCTGAAACGGTCACGTGAGCGACCGCCATCACCACGGTGCGGCAGTCTGCTGGCGTTCGACCCGCTGCAATCTGTCCCTGGCTGTGCTATGGCTCCGGGTTGAGGAAGGTGCCCATGGCTGAGTCAGAAACCGAGTCTATCCTCGATATCCCACTCGACGAAGCCGCCGAGGAGGCGGCCGACGCGGCTGCGGAAGCGGAAATCGACGCAGGCAAGGGAATCCCGCACGCGCTGGTGCGCGCGTGGCTGGAATCCTGGGGGAAGCCGGATGAGCTCCCCTGCCCACTTCCGCCCGAGTAGTGCATGCGGTTATCTGGTCTCCGATCGCCGTCGCGCAATTGCGGGCAATCCGGGTCTATATCGAGCAATTCAATCCGCGGGCGGCTGACGCGGTGGCGGCCCATTTGCTCGCGGCGGGGAACGGTCTGGAGCATTTCCCACATCGCGGCCGGCCGGTGCCGCGGACGAGCATGCGCGAGTTGATAGCCGACTACCGTTACATCATTCGCTATCGCGTCACGCGGGATGGCACGGTGCGCATCTTGCGCATCCGCCATAGCTCGCGCCGGCCGACCAATCCATGACGGGTTTCTGGCGGGTTTGCGGAGATCGTCCGGTGTCTATGATCACGCCCACAGACAGTGCGATTTGCTTTGACAACGACAAGATCAGGCCAAGTGTATGCTCCGCGATGCCCTCCTTGTTGGTGCCGGATTGGTCGACAACGATGACGCCGGCTGCCGTGCAGGGATTGGCGTCGATCATGTCGCAGCCGGTGCTCGTGGAACTGGTCGCCGACATGGACCGCTCATTGTTGTCGTAGTGGCGCATCGTATCCTGGCCCGGATGATGCGGTCCGGGTCCACGTGATCGGCCCGCGAGAGGCAACCGCCCATGAACGCAAACGCTACGAAATATCGCACCTCTGACTGGAGTCCTCTGACGCCGTCGGAAGTTGCCCGTCTGGACGAGATCGAAGCCCGCCTGGGCGATTCGGATGAGATTCCGGAGACCTCGGACGACGCCTGGGCGACGGCCGTGCGCGGTAAGCATGCCAAGGCGATGGAGGCGGCGATCTCGGTCCGCCTGGATGCCGAGGTGATGGCGTGGCTGCGCAGCAAGGGGCCAGACTACAGCACCGAGATCAACCGCATCCTGCGCGAGAAGATGGCAGCCGAAACGGTTGCCTGATTGGGCGGGTACGGCCGGGATACCAGACTGAGATCAACCGCATCCCGCGCGAGAAGACGCTGCGCGAGGCGTGATTGCGCGGCATGTGGCAACGATGTCGCGGCCGGCGCCAATTGCCGAGCGTGACGGCACCGATGCCCGTTGCGTTCGGCGGAAGCCTGCTGACTTTACGCGGCTATGATGTCGGTGCGGGTAAAGTCGTCACCCTTGAAGAGCAGCGGAAGGCCGGTTTCGGCTGCGAGCGCGTAGCTGCAGCAGTCGCCGAAGTTGAGACCGGCGCCACGTTGCCGGCCCTTTCCGTAGCGCAAAAAAGCATCCACTGCTCGATGCGCCTGACTCCCCGTTAACGGCACCAGTTCGGCACGCAGCGTTTGCACAAGTCGATCCACCTGGAGCCTGGCGTCCGGACCGCTGCGACCGATCATGACCATGCAGGTTTCGAGATAAGTCGCCGCGCCGATCAGGCAAAGCGGCGCCGCGACGGCCAACTGCATGAACGGTTCCGCCTCGGGCTCGGCCAGCAAGATGGCGACCATCGCGGAGCTGTCGATCACCATCAGCCGAACAGGCCATTTTCGTTGTAGCCGATGATGTCGTCCGGCGACCTTGGGTCGAGGACGGGCAGCCGGGCCACCGCTTCCTGGATGGCGTGGATCGCGGCAACCGCCTCGGCCTGCGCCGCGGGCGAACGGGGAGCCGGGGAGAGGATGATCGCGGCATCATGCTCTCCCGGTGCGGCGCCTGGGGCCGATCCGGTGAGCGTGCCGTCCGGGGACACGCGGATATGGGCGAGGATGACGGTCACGGCCGGTTCCGATCTCTTGAGGATATTGAGGATAGCACGTGGCAGCACAGATCGGCATCTCCCGCCGCTGGCGCGTGCTGTCCAACGGATCTGGCCATGGGGCGGACGGTTCATGGTTGTGGTCGTGGTGCACACCTATCCCGACCCGGACGACGAAGCTGGGGTCCACGTGATCGGCCCGCCAGAGGCAACCGCGCATGAACGCAAACGCTACGAAATATCGCACCTCTGACGGGAGTCCGCTGACGCCGTCGGAGGTCGCCCGTCTGGACGAAATCGAAGCCCGCCTGGGCGATTCAGACGAGATTCCGGAGACCTCGGACGACGCCTGGGCAACTGCCGTGCGCGGCAAGCATGCCAAGGCGATGGAGGCGGCGATCTCGATCCGCCTGGATGCCGAGGTGATGGCGTGGCTGCGCAGCAAGGGGCCGGGATTCCAAATCGAGATCAATCGCATCCTGCGCGAGAAGATGGCGGCCGAAACGGTCACCTGAGCAATCGCCGCCACCACGCCGCGGCGGTCTGCTGGCTCTCGGTCCGGCTGGCGTGACCTCCGGGCGTTGGCCCGTGCCGTGCCGCCGCGACCTCGCGCTCGCATCGCTGGTAATTGGCCCGGACCGTTCTGCTCGAGGGATGGTCCGGGCCGAGCAGACGCTCGAACCCGTCGGCGGCGCGCCGGAAGAGCGGCAAAGCCCCCGCCGCGTCGCCCAGCGCATACAGGCATCCGGCCAGATTGTTCATGCTCTGAAGCGTGTCGGGATGCTCCTTGCCGAGCACGCGCTCGCGGCTGTCAAGCGCGCGCCGGAAGAGCGGCAAAGCCCCGGCCGCATCGCCCAGCGCCCGCATGCATCCGGCCAGATTGAGCACGCTCTGGAGTGTCTCGGGATGCTCCTTGCCGAGCACGCGCTCGCGGCTGTCAAGCGCGCGCCGGAAGAGCGGCAAAGCCCCTGCCGCATCGCCCAGCACCCACGTGAATCCGGCCAGATTGTTCACGCTCTGGAGCGTGTCGGGATGCTCCTTGCCGAGCACACGCTCGCGGCTGTCAAGCGTGCGCCGGGCGAGCGGCAAAGCCCCCGCCGCGTCGCCCAGTGCCAGCATGCATCCGGCCAGATTGTTCACGCTGCTGAGCGTGGCTGGATGCTCCTTGCCGAGCACGCGCTCGAAGCTGTCGAGCGCGCGCCGGAAGAGCGGCAAAGCCCCTGCCGCGTCGCCCAGCGCCCGCAGGCATCCGGCCAGATTGCCCACGCTGATGAGCGTGGCTGGATGCTCCTTGCCCAGCACACGCTCGCAACTGTCGAGCGCGCGCCGGTAGAGCGGCAAAGCCCCCGCCGCGTCGCCGTTCCCCTCGGCGAAGCACCCCGCACGATTGAGCAAATTCGCAACGTCGCTGGTGTCCTCGCCGGGGGCGATGTGCGTCACCAGCGCCCGTTGATGCGGCAGCAACTCGCGGCAAAGCGGCCACACCGCCGCGTCGCGATAGCCATAAGGAAACATTGCCGCCAGGCGCGCAACCGCCTGGCTCAGCGCCGCACTACTCGTGCCCGTCGCGGCCAATCGGGCTCGCATCACCGCCTGTACCAGCCGGTGCACCGACACCGCCGGCCCGCACGCCCCGTCCGGCGCCGGCGCCAGCAGCGACACCGTGCGCAGCGCGATCACCGCGGCCTCGCGCTCTGCCTCCGGCATCACCGTCTCGTCCGCCAGCACCAGCGGAATCGCCTCCGGTGCGAACCAGGCGAACAGGCCGAGCAGGGTCTCTGCCGCCGGCGCCTCGCGCGCGGCTTTCTCGATCGCCAGCGCGAAGGTGGCGGCGACGCTGCGCGGGTAGGCCGCGCCGCGCGGTGGGGCGGTCTGGATGCGGTCCGCCACTCTTTGCGCGTAGGCGTCGAAGCCGATCCCGGCGCGCCGCACGTACGCTCCGGCATGGTCCAGCGCCAGCGGCAGGCAGCCGAGCGCCACCGCCAGACGGCGGGCGGCGTCCGCGTCCTGGCGCCCGGCGCGGCGGAGCAGGAAATCGACGGCGGCGTCCTCGGGCAGCGTGTCCACGAACACTTCCTGCGCCACCCCGCTCCAGTCGGGCGCGCGCGAGGTCACCAGCACGGCGGCGCCACGCGGCGGCACCAGCCCGTCCAGCAGCTCGGGCGAGGGCACATTGTCGTAAACCAGCAGGAACGGCGCATCCCCCCGCCGTGCCGCCAGCGTGGCGAGCGCCTTGGCCGCCGCGTCCTCCAGCCTGGCGTCATCAGGCAGCGCCGGGTCCAGCGCGCGCCAGTTCGAGCAAGCCGGTCTGGATCGCCAGCCGGTCGGTGGCGGTGATCCACCACACCCCGCCGTATTCCGCCTCGAACCGCGCCACATAGGCGCGGGCGAGCGAGGTCTTGCCCACCCCGCCCAGCCCGTGCACTGCCGCCTGGGTCAGCGCGGCTCGGCCGGAACCGGACGACAGCGCGGCGTGCACCGCGTCAAGTTCGGACTCGCGGCCGGTGAACAGACGGTTCTCCGGCGGCATGGCGCCGCCGAAGATGCGCGGGGTGGGGCGAGCAGCGGGGGCCTCGCCGCGCGCCACCGCCAGGATGATGCGGCGGCGCTCGGCTGGGTCGGTGACGGTGTGCAGGTCGCCGTAGGTGGCGCTGTGCAGCAGGCCGGAGGGGTTGTCGTCGTCGCAGCGCAGCAGGCCGATGCGGCGCGTGCCGTTGGCGGCAGCGACGGCGGCGAGGAAGTTATGGAACTCCTGCCGGGTCCAGAAGCTGCCGTGGTAATCGCGGCTGTAGAGGATCAGCAGGTCGCGCGCCTGCTTCAGCGCGTCGTCGATATCTCGCACGAACTGGCCGCCGGCGGCGAAGTCGTAGTCCTGCACGAGGACGCGGTAGCCCTCGGCTTCCAGGACATCGGCGACCTCCTGCGCCACCGCGGCGACGCTGCCGCGGCGGCTGAGGAAGAAGTCGTACTTGAACGACAGTGCGTCCATCGCCACGACCTGTACCGGATCGTTACCAAGGTGGTCCGCCGCCGCCCGTGCTGCAAGGGATCAACCGCCGGCCACTGGCAGCCGCCTGCATACCCTCGCGTCATGGAGGGTGTGACCGGGCCACGTCCGGGCAGGCGGTCAGCGTGGGCAATGTTCCCGGTCGGGGCGAAAGCCAGGCCTGTCCTGCCGATGGCTTGGGTGCGCCCGCTGCCGCGCATCAGATCGCCACCGCCGCTTGCAGTCGCCGGCAAGCGGCGCCAACTAACAGCCAAACTAACGGACAGGGCCGTGATGGCTTTCCCAAACGAATGACATGCGCGCACGCTCCGATGGCGTCGCTATTCCCCGGGACCGCCGTTGGAGCCTCCGCGGAGCAGAACGCGGCAAGACGGGGTCGCGGCGTATTGCGCGGCGGCAGAAGCCCATGCACCAGAACAGGATGGCATGTCCGGCCTCGAACCGCGGCGATGCGCTCCGTGGCCGATGACACCCCATGTCCAGCGGTGCCGCCTGCTCGCCAACGCATCGGCCGCCCATCGGCGGGAAAAGCGCCGCAAGAAGCCCATGCACCTGTACGAACCACGGGGCAGCGATGGCGGACCGTCGGATGGGCCCCTGCCGGTGACCCAGCCCGGGACGGGCGTCGCGACAGGGCAACGGCGGAACGTGGCGCCGTGTGGCGGAGACACCCCATGTCCAGCGGCACGGCATGGCCGGCATCGCCGCTCGCCACCATACGGCGCACGTTACGCAGCCAGGAGCCCATGCACCAATTCATCGGCCACGCGACGCTGTCCTTCCAAGGGGGCAGCGACGGCAAGACCTCATGCACCTGTACGGAGCATGACGCAGCGATGGCGGTCGGCCGGATGGCCGCCCGCTACGGACCCAGCCCGGGACGGGCGTCGCAACAGGGCAACGGCGGAACGTGGCGCCGTGTGGCGGCGACACCCCATGTCCAGCGGTGCTCTGGCCCAGCCAGCCACGTCGAACGCGGCCGACGTGTTCCCGGATGGGAAGAACCCCATACACCGTGAGGCGGCGACGCGATGGGCCGAACCAGCGTGACAGGCCAGCGGCAACCCGGCGGCGATTTCTCAACGCACGCGATCATGCGTCATGCGCCGCGAAACGAGACGCTGATGAGACGGAGTATTCACCAGTCTGCACGCGCCGAATCTCATGCCATGCAGTGCCTTCTCTGCCACTACGATATGAGACGCTCGTGAGACACAGCAAGCGCTGGGCCACCCACCGGCCACCGCAGAGCAATCGCCCGTTTTGGACTCCGCTGCCGGCGTGCGTCACCGCCCGGTCGCTGCACGCAACGGGTTCCCTCGCCGCCACGCCGCGTCCATTCTGGCGTCCCTATACACCCCGCCCAGGAACCCCCCATGCCAGCAACCGACCCCGCCCTGCTCTCCGCCGAAGACATGCTGGCGCTGTATGCGCGGCGCTCGCTGAGCCCGGTCGAAGTGCTGCAAGCCGTGACGCAGCGCGTCGCCCGGCTCAACCCCGGCCTGAACGCCTTCGCGGTGATGAACCCGCGTGCCCTGGAAGCCGCCGGCGAGAGCGAAGCGCGCTGGCGGGTCGGCCGGCCGCTCGGACTGCTGGACGGGGTGCCGTGCACGGTCAAGGACCTGGTCGATCTGGCCGGATTTCCCACGCGCCGAGGCAGCCGCACCTCCGATCCCGCGCCGGTGGCGGACGACGCGCCGTCCGTGGTGGGGCTGAAGGCGGCGGGGGCGGTGATCATCGGCAAGACCACCACCACCGAGTATGGCTGGAAATCGCCCGGTGACTGCCCGCTGCACGGCATCACCCGCAACCCGTGGAACCCGGCCTATACGCCCGGCGGCTCGTCATCGGGCGCCGGCGCGGCTGGGGCGGCGTGCTTCGGGCCGCTGCATATCGGCACCGACGCCGGCGGCTCGATCCGCATCCCCGCGGCCTGGAGCGGCCTGGTCGGGCTGAAGCCCACCTTCGGAAGGGTGCCGCTGTGGCCGACCAGCGCCTTCGTCGGAGTGTCGGTCGCCGGGCCGATGACGCGATCGGTGCGCGATGCCGCGCTGATGCTGTCGGCGATGGCACGCTACGACGTACGCGACCCGTTCTGCGTGCCGGATGACGCGCGGGACTGGCGGGATGGGATCGAGAACGGCGTGTCCGGCCTGTCGGTCGGTGTGTTGCGGCGGCCCGGCTTCGACGCGCCGGTGGATGCCGAGGGCGTCGCCGCCGTGGAGCGCGCCGCTTCGATCCTGGCGGATGCCGGCGCCACGGTTGACGAGGCCAATCCGGAGTTGCCCGACACCAGGGCGATCTTCGCCGGCGTCTGGGGTGCGGCGTTGTCTCGGCTGGTGGCGACGCTGCCGGAACAACTCCGTGGCTTGCTCGATCCCGGCATCCACGAAGTGGCGCAGGCGCTGACCGGCATGAGCGCGATCCAGTATCTCGACGGCGAGGCCATGCGCGCTGCCGCCGCGCACGCCATGGCGCGGCTGCACCAGACGTTCGACCTGGTGCTGTGTCCGACGGTGCCGGCCGGTCCGCCGCTCGCCGACGCGCCGACGACGAACCCGGTGGAGGCACTCTACACCCACTGGGCGCCGTGGACTTTCACCTTCAACATCACCCGCCAGCCGGCCATCGCGGTGCCGCTGGGGCTGCGGGCGGACGGGTTGCCGCGGTCGGTGCAACTCGCCGCCGCGCAATACGCCGACGACCTGGTGCTGCGCGCGGCGCGGGTGCTGGAGCAGGCGGAGCCGATCCCCGTCGCGGATTTGTCGTGACGCCGGATGAAACCTCTCCCGCGCTGCGCGCGGGAGAGGTCGAGACGCGTAGCGTCGAGGGTGAGGGTGATCGGGCCAGCACGCAGCATCCAAAGGCTGCGTGCCGGCCCGATCACCCTCACCCTCGTGCGCTTCGCGCCCTCGACCTCTCCCGCCGGAGGCGGGAGAGGTGAAGCGTCCCTATTACGGCTGGGTCATTGTCGCCGTGGTGTTTGTCACCATGGGGGTCGGCGTCAACGCGCGCACCGCATTCTCCCTGCTGTTCCCGCCAATTCTGACCGAGTTCGGCTGGAACCAAGGTGTGACGGCTGGGGCCTTCTCGTTTGGGTTCCTGGTCTCGGCAGTGCTCAGCCCGGTGTTGGGCCGGTTGATGGACCGCCACGGGCCGCGCCTGGTGATCGAGGTGGGCGTCCTGATGATGGCCGCCGGGTTGCTGCTGGCGACGCTGATCCGCCAGCCCTGGCAGCTTTACGCCACGCTAGGCGTGCTGGTCGGCGGGGGCAGCGTCTGCCTCGGCTATAGCGGGCAGTCGCTGTTCCTGCCCAACTGGTTCGTGCGCCGACGCGGCCTCGCCATGAGCATCGCGTTCTCCGGCGTCGGCGTCGGCTCGATCATCCTGCTGCCGGCGATGCAAATGCTGATCGAGCGTGCCGGCTGGCGCACCGCCTGCCTGGCGATGGGGGCGCTGGTGGCGGTCCTCCTGGTGCCGCTCAACCTGCTGCTGCGGCAACGGCCGGAGGATCTCGGGCTGGCACCGGACGGCGATGCGCCATCCCACGGCGCAGTCACGGCCCAGGGACCGACGGCGAACGTGGTCGATGCGGCCTGGGCGGCAACCGACTGGACTCTGGCGCGTGCCGTCCGCACAGCCCGCTTCTGGTGGCTGGCGTTGGGCTATTTCTGCGCGCTGTACGCCTGGTACGCGGCGCAGGTGCACCAGACCAAATACCTGGTCGAAATCGGCTTCGGCCCGACCCTGGCGGCCTGGGCACTGGGCATCGTCAGCCTGGCCGGCATCCCCGGGCAGATCATGCTCGGGCATGCGTCCGACCGGATCGGCCGCGAGTGGGTCTGGACCGCCGGCGCCAGTGGATTCGCGGTCTGCTACCTCGCGCTGTTGGCGATGGACCAGGTTCCCAGCCAGGCCCTGCTGTATTTGATGGTGATCGCGCAGGGGATGCTGGGATACGGCATCACCTCGGTGTTCGGCGCCATTCCGGCGGAGATCTTCCAGGGCCGGCACTACGGCAGCGTGTTCGGCACGCTGATGCTATCGGCGATCGGCGGCGGTGCGGCCGGCCCTTTCGTGACCGGTGTGTTGCATGACATCACCGGCAACTACCGGGTGGCCTTCGGCATCGGCCTGGGAGTCAGCCTGCTGTCGGCGCTGGCGATCTGGTTGGCGGCACCGCGGCGAGTGCGCGTCGTGGCTGGGCGCGTGCCTCGGCTGGGGTAGCGACGGCGCTCGCCGATAAAAAAGCGGCCCGACCGTGAAGGTCGGGCCGTAAAGGAAGGTCCGGGTTGACCTGGGCCATGGAGACCCAGCCAGGCGGCGCGGGTGTTGGGGCAGCGCCGTCTGACGAGCCTGTTGTCGCATCCGCCGCCCGGGACGGCTGTGAGCCAGCTCACAATCCGAGAAAAGATTTCACGGGAACAGCCCGCGTGTGTTCTTCGCGCTACGCACCTTCGCGACCCCGATGGCCATCGCCGCGGTCCGGTGCGGCACCTTGTCCTGTTCCGCCCGCGCCATCACCTGCGCGAAGGTCTTGTCCAGCACGTGGTAGAGCTTGGTCATCACCTCCGCCTCGTCCCAGAAGAATTGCTGCAGGTCCTGCACCCACTCGAAATAGCTGACCACCACGCCGCCGGCGTTGCACAGGATGTCTGGGATGACGAAGACTTCGCCCCGCCGCTGGTCCAGCACAGTATCGGCCTCGGGCATGGTCGGTCCGTTGGCGCCTTCGGCGAGCACGCGGCATTGCAGCCGCGCGGCCATGCTGGCGTCGATCACCCGCTCCAACGCTGCCGGCACCAGCACGTCGCATCGCTGCGCCAGCAATTCGCGCGGATCGAACGACAGCTCGTTGGAGAAGCCGGCCAGTACGCCGAACTGCGCCGCGTGGCACAGCAGCGCAGGCACGTCGAGGCCGCGCGGATCGTAGTAGCAGGCGGTGTGGTCGGACACGCCGATCAACTTCAGGCCGCGCTCGTGTAAGGTCTGTGCGGCGTAGCTGCCGACATTGCCGAACCCCTGCACGATGGCGGTGGCGCCCTGCGGCGGAATGCCCAGTCGTTCCAGCGCGCGGTTGGCCAGATAGGCGACGCCGCGGCCGGTCGCCTCGCGCCGGCCCAGAGTGCCGCCCGACGCGACCGGCTTGCCGGTGACGATCTCGGTCACCGTGCGCCCCTGGTACATCGAATACGTATCCATGAACCAGGCCATGATTTGCTCATTGGTGCCCATGTCGGGCGCCATCACATCGGTATGCGGCCCGACGAACGGGATCATCTCCTGCATGTAACGGCGTGACAGGTTCTCCAGCTCGTGGCGCGACAGGCTGCGCGGATCGACCGTGACGCCGCCTTTCGCACCGCCATAAGGCAGGCCGGTCAGCGCGCATTTCCAACTCATCCAGATCGCCAGCGCGGCGACCTCTCCGATATGCAGATCGGCGGAAAACCGAGTGCCGCCCTTGGTCGGCCCCATCGTCAGGTGGTGCTGCACGCGATAGCCGTGGAACACTGCGACACGCCCGTCGTCGCGATGGATCGGGCAGGCGACGGTGACCGAGCGCTTGGGGAACAGCAACCGGTCGCGTTCATCGAACGGAATCTCCAGATGGTCGGCGATGACCTGGAATTGTTCGCGGGCCATGTCGAAAACCGGGCCGGTATAGATCGTCATGCCGCCATCTCCTGATGCTGCATTGCAGCGTTGAATCGCGTCGCGAATTCTTAATCTGGCTTCTATTGTGCCGCTGGCAAGCCGGCGTCGTTATCCAACCTGCGTGCGCGGTCTTGCCGCGTGTCAGTGCAGGAGGTTGCCATCATGCCGGTCAAACCCAAGCCCGATCAGTATCATTCGGTCACGCCCTATCTGATTGTGACGGGCGCCGCGCGATTGATCGAGTTCGCCAAGGCCGCGTTCGGCGCAGAGGAAACCGAGCGTCTGGCTGCACCGGAAGGCCGCATCGGCCACGCCGAACTGCGCATCGGCGATTCGCTGGTCATGCTGGCCGACGCGCCGGCCACGCGGCCGCCGATGCCGTGCATGCTGCACCTCTATGTCGATGATGCCGACGCGACGTATCGTCGCGCGCTGGATGCCGGCGCGACCTCGGTGGAACCGCCGGCGGATAAGTTCTATGGCGACCGCAGCGCCCTGGTGTCGGATCCGAGCGGCAATTTGTGGTCGATCGCGACGCATATCGAGGATGTGCCGCCGGACGAACTGAAGCGACGCGCTGCAGCGGCGATGCAGGGGGCGGGCGGGTAAACTGAACGCGCCCACTCCCGCACGGCTATCGCATATGGTCATGGTGGAATTGGGCGGCCCACT
>Ga0182030_10017911_pt1 | contig 13633 bp, 8 predicted proteins | sample 812S3MmetaG_FD_121299 | JGI IMG/M metagenome (GOLD analysis project Ga0182030, IMG submission 121299) | Permafrost microbial communities from Stordalen Mire, Sweden - 812S3M metaG (Illumina Assembly) | ecosystem: Environmental > Terrestrial > Soil > Wetlands > Permafrost | place: Sweden... | reverse complement strand
TGTGGTTTTTCACTCCAACGATTTACTATACGCTGGCGGTACTGGCACGGATATTTTGGATGTAAAGGGGACAGGTCAAACCGTCAACCTGCTGGGCGGTGTCTGCCACTCGGGTCCTGTCGTGACTGGGTTTGATGAGCTGGATCTTACGAACAACTTCACGAACACGTCCACATTAGCCCAACATAACACCCTCGATATCAACGCTCTAGGGGTCGACGATTTCACGAAAGAAGTAAACAGCATCACCCATACAATAGATACAATGATCGTAAAAGCAGGTGCCTTTGACGTTATCAACATGGGCACAGGCTGGACGTTCCATTCTTATGAAGGCTTTGCCGGCGCCACCTATCTCGATTACACAGAGACCATCATCCAGTGCGGATTTAAAGAAGTCATGACACTGTTGGTCCAAAAAGATGTGACCGAAGTTGTCACACCCCTCACCCTAGCGCCTCAATCAGCAACCGAAGGCTCCCTATTCAGTATTAACATCAGCCAGCTATTCTCGCACACCGATGTCGGTGATACTTTGTCTCTGTCAGGGCTACCTAGTTGGTTGCATTATAATCCAGTAACGGGAATAATTTCCGGCACCCCTGATGACCCTCAAATTGGGACAGCCACGATTCATCTGACCGCAACCAACACGGATCCCGCCAACCAGTTTGATGCGCATAAGTCGGCCACCAACTCGTTTCAGTTGACGGTACATGACATAGTGGATGTGGTGACGGCCACGCCTATATTACCCCAAACAGCTACTGAGGGCACTCCCTATAGTTTGAATGTGTCGACATATTTCAGCCATATTGAGACAGATGATGCACTGGTCTTTTCGGCAACCGGACTTCCAAGTGGATTTACCATCAATCCCAATACAGGAGTCATCACAGGAAATCCAGATGATCCACAAATTGGTTCATATACGGTTATGGTAACAGCCACAAACACAGATCCTGCCAATGCTAGCGATCCTGGGAAGTCTGCAACCGAATCATTCAGTCTTCAGGTAAACGATGCTTCCAATGAAATCGCTACGAATGCACCCATTACTGTAACCCAAGCGGAAAATAATTCCATTAATATCGCCGCATCAAGTTTGTTCACGAGCGATGATCCCTTGAGCATTACAGTGGATCCTTCTAATCATCTCCCCGCAGGCCTTTCCATTGATGGAAAAGGCAATATTACGGGTACGATCACGGCAGAAGCAGGCATATATGTAGTTACAATAGATGCTAAAAATCTGGATATATATAACGCTGGCGACCCCATTGCGACCAATACGATCACCTTTGATGTTACGGATCCTTTGCCAGTGGCAAATCCTGATAGCTTTTCGGCCGACGATACAGTTACTTCGGCCACTTTGCTTCTGGGTAATGTACTTGCCAATGATACGAATGTAGATCCCCTGGATACCGAGGCTGTGGTCCAAGCGGCCTTTATAGGCAGAACGTTTGCGGGCGCAGGTCTCGATGGCCTGAACAATGTTTACGCTGGCGATGTGACCGTAGCCCCTATGGCCCTTGGAGCTGGGGAAATAGCCCACTTTTCAATTACCCCTACAGGCGTTCTCAACAATGAAGCAAGCCCTATGGCTGCAGAGCTGATCATCAATGCGGATGGATCCGTTGATCTGATCAAAAACAACGCCTTTGATTTCCTGCCCGCAGGTGAAACCCTTACCTTGCACTTCACCTATGGAATTACGGAATCTGATGACCTGACGGCAACGCCGGTAAGTACTACCCTTGATGTTACTATCAATGGAACGGATACGAACGATGTATTTGTTGTCAATCCGGGCGATTCTGTTACGGGGGGCCTTGGTAATGATATGATTTACGGCGCAGGCCCAGGAGAAGGAAATACAGCCATTTACAGCGCGGATGTGCTGGGAGGCGCTAAGAATATGGATGGCAACACGGTTGCCAGGGACTTCATTGCAGGCGTTTCCACCGATAGCGCCGCTGAGTTAGGCATAGCGGTTCTTGCGGCCAACAGCCAATTGTTTAATTATAACCTGAGCCTAACCAGTGGCATCCAGGTTCAGGGCGTCAACAACGGAGCCATAGACGGCACCGACCTGATTGCTGCCAATGTGTCGGCCATTGTTAATACAGTCCTAACGCCTACGGCCAATGAAACATCCTCCGTGGATTTGATCCAGTTTGGCGATCCTCACACCTATTTACTCTACAACGGTGCGGTGGATCCCACTAGCGACGAGTGGATTGCTTCCCTCCCAGGTCCAGAAGGTGCCCTTATTGTTGGCGGAGAATACAACGCAAATACTCAGTATTACGTTCTCCAAGGAAACGGTGGCAATGACATCATTTTAGGCGGAAATAATCTGAGTACGGGTAGCGAATATGGATATTTCGTTATCGGTGAGGGTGGCAGTAACGTACTCATCGGTGGCAACAATGCCGGTAACTTTTATTATGTTGCCGCCACAGACAACGCTCAGGGGGGATATTCCCCAGTACCTCTGGTCGTGGGCAATAGCATTCTTGAGGGCGGAGCCAACACAGGCACTGGTATTTATTATATGGTTGGCGCCCAGGGCAATGATGTGCTCATAGCTGGCGCGAATGCGGCTGGCAATAGCTTTGACCAGTATTATTTCAGCGGTGGCGGCGGAACAAACCTTTTCGTATCAAACACAGGCAAGCACCTGTTCGATGGGACCTCCGGCAGAGATGGGGGTACCCTTGTTGATGGGGGCACTCCAGATCAACAGCTAGACGTGAACGATACTGCCCAATACCATCAGGACGTGTTAGTTGCCGATGTGCGGTCGTTCTTAGATGGCGCAGGCACAGCCGCTGCGGTTAACGCCGCATTTAACGGAGGCTCGTTAATGAACTATATGTTCCAGCTGGAAGCCCCTGGCGCGGATCCGTTTGCGAACCTAGGTGGCATCCTTGTCAGCGCACAAAGTCCAGCCGCAAAGACCTATGACGGCCAGGATCTGATCGTAGGCAACACGAGCAGCTCATTGCCCGGTAGCATAACGGCACCTGTGTCTTCGATTCCCAATATAGCCTTTAATTCACTACCATCGTTGATGGGCACGAATTTTGGCTATGTCCTCTATAATGGCATCTCTACCCTTGTAGCTGGACTAGAAGCTGTCACTGCAGCCGCGGGCAATGCCATTATGATTGGTGGCGACCTAAATGCGCCTGGCGGTGGCTCATATTCCCTTCAAGGAACTTCTGGCGAAGACATCCTGATCGGTGGCAATGTGATCCAAGGCACAGATTATGCCATAAGTGGTGGTGCCGGTAACAACCTCCTGATAGGTGGTAATAACGATGGACCAACCGCTACCTACGAGCTCTCCACAGCGGGCTCTAGTGGCAATAATGTGCTTATAGGTGGCGAAAGCAGCGGTGTCTCCTACAGCCTCACAGGTGGGTCAGGTACAGATGTGCTCATTGGCGGCAACGATACGGGCGCCGGCGATTACATCTTAACGGCAGGTAGCGGCACTGAAACCATATATTCCGGCGTAAATAGTGGCACAGGTATGTATCAAATCCTTGCGGGCACAGGAATGACAACACTTTCCTTCCTTGATATACATGCGGGTGTCACCATTGATTTGGGCGTACTTGGTGTGGCTCAATCCACCGGTGGAGCGGGCGATATTACTTTGTTTGGCAACTTTGATGTTCTTCAAGGTAGTAATTTTGATGACAAACTATCCGACACCGTGACTGACACTGAAGCCGGTGGTGGCGCTACGGTTACAACTGCCCATGCGGTGATTTCCTCAGTGACCATTCTTGGCATGGCTGGCAATGACACTATAGCCGTTACAGCCCATGCGACAGGTGGCGAGAGTACGGGTACAGGAAATGTAAACACGACTTCAGGTACGCAAATAAATGCTGAATCACTTGTTTCTTCAAACATCCTCGATGCAGGAGCTGGCAGCGGCGGGCAGTCCGTCAACATTGAGGGAAAGGCCTTTGGTGGTAATGCGGGCGGGACCTTTGGCAACTATGCTTCAGCAGGCTGTACGGCCATATCGGCCCAGGTTGATATTGATGGCAACACGTTAGCCTCAGCAAGCACAGCATCCGCCGATACGATAGGGATCAAAGCCTTTGCTCAAGGTGGCAATGCAGGCTCAACACCTTGGGATGGTAGTACCGTCAATACGGGCGCGGATGTTGCTGATGGCGCCAGTAGTGAAGCAATTTCAGCCCAGACCTTGGTGGATGCGAACATGCTATCCGATGGTGCCGCCGGCGGTACCATGAGTATTAATGCAGATGCTGAGGGTGGTAGTTCACTTGCAGGTCTTTATGCTAATGAAGCCCTCAATGGGGGTGTGGCCACATCGGCGGATGCAGAAATTAATGGCAACCATTTCGATGGTTATGGCGCCGCTGGAGCCAGCGATATTATGCAGATTACAGACCTTGCCCATGGCGGCAAAGGTGCTTTCACTGGAGGTGTTTCTGGCTATGATAATGGCCCTCCTATAACTCCAGGCGGGACCGCAACAGGAGCATTTGCTGAGGTTCAGGGCAATCATATGACTGAGCATGGAGCTGCTGATACAACGATGACCATTGATGCTACAGCTACGGGGGGAGATGGTAACTTCTTTGCCAATTTTGCAGCAAGCGGGACAAGTATTTCTGCCGAAGCAGTTGTTGGCGGCGATCTTATGTCACAAGGCAATATTCTTACCGGCGGGACCGGTATTGATAATCTTAGCATTGAAGCGACTGCTAATGCTTCCACCGCCAATGGCGGAGCCGGAAAGAATGGTGCAGAAGCGGGTGCCACAGCAATTATGACTGAACTGAATGTGTCTCACAATATATTGGATGGTAGCTTAGGCTCCAGCGATACGTTGTCCCTGTTACTTAATATTAATCTGAATGGGGATTTCAATGCGGGTGCAGGCGGAACCGAGATCTTGAGCATGGTCACAGCCACCAACAACCAATTACTGGGTGGCGCAGGCAATGATGTGCTATTAGTCAACAACCAAGCACTATTTACACCAGCCGATAACAACGTTCTCGATGGCGGAGGCGGGTTCAATAGCTTGGAAATTGAGAACATGAACCTTCTAGATATCACCCAGGCCTCAGGTGTTGCCGGCGTTAGCGTAAAGAATATTGAAAAGATTGATTTGCTACTGGATTCAGGCGGCACACTGAACCTAGATGATACATCCGTAGCAGCCATGAATACTAGTCAGTCCTTGTATATCAGGGGTGATGCAACCGATACGGTTAATGTATCTCATGTACTCAATTCTTGGGTAAGTGCCGGCACGCAAGTAGGCGATGGCCTTTCAGGCGATGCGGCGGTGACCTTCAACCACTTTACCAGCGGTACTGTGAACCTGTTTATCGAAAACGCTATTACAGCTGTACATGTTTCTTAAGGAAACGCCCCCTCGTACAACATAGGCCAGCCCGTTTTAATATGGGCTGGTCTTTTGTTGTCATCAACGAATTATTAATCAATTTCGGTCATCATTACTTTAGTCGAGGTATCGAGGGAAAAGAACGATGACTAATATAAGATATATGACCTATAGCTGCGCAGCACTGTTTGTCCTAGGACTTACTTGCTCAACACCAGCGCATGCGGCGGTTAGTGTTGATGAGGCAGTACAAAAGATCATCACAACCCTTCATTCGAAGATAAAAAATCAAGGCGAGTTCCAAGCGAAATTCTGTAGGAAAGCTAGTGCCTTATCTGGTATTGTTAGCATCAGAAGCCTTGGTGGGATAGCATGTGAGGATAAAGTAGTGGCAGCCCTTGCTGTGGCTACATGTGGTGGCTTTGAGGATTTTGATAGCTCCCAATGCCATACAGAAGCAGCAAAAGTACTTGGTGATGACGGTATGGCTGACCCAATAAATGTTCTTGCTACGGCAGCTCAAAACGGCACCGGTAAAGCTCGGGACCTCATTTGTCAGAAGACCGAAAACCTTCCTGATAATATCAAAGCAAAAGCCACTGCAGCATGCGGCATCGCGGGAGCTAACTCAGCAGCACAAGCACAAGCCGGAACAGCAACTCCAGCCCCAGCAAAAGCTGCGAGTGCAACCCCAGCCTCGGCCAAAAAACCTGCTGCCAAGAGCAAGGTGATGAGCTTAGCAGGAAATAAGAAAAAGGCCGCTACTAGCTCGTGAAGGGCTCTTCGGCTATACATTAAACCTAAAGTGGAATACATCCCCATCATGAGGGACATAGTCCCTGCCCTCTTGGCGGAGTTTGCCGGCGGATTTGGCGCCGTGTTCGCCTTTGTAGGTGATGTAGTCATCGTAGGCAATAGTCTCCGCACAGATAAATCCTCGTTGGAAATCCGTATGGATCACGCCTGCCGCTTCCGGTGCGGTGGCATTTTTGCGTAAAGTCCACGCGCGCGCTTCCTTGGGGCCTATGGTAAAGAAGGTGATGAGGCCTAAAAGCTCATAACCCTTGCGGATTACCTGGGCAAGCCCTGTTTCCTTAAGCCCCAGAGATTCCAGATATTCGCGTTTTTCTTCTTCTGATTCCAGCTGAGATACTTCCGCCTCTATAGCCGCAGAGATTATGGCTACTTTACTGCCTTCTTTTTCAGCAAATGCCTCTACCTGGCGGGTCATATCATTGCCTGTGGACGCTTCGCTTTCTTCCACGTTACAAACGTAAAGAACAGGCTTTGAGGTCAGCAGCTGTAGCTGTTTAAAAGCGGTTTCTTCACCCTCACCTAGCTCTACCAAGCGGGCAGGTTTGCCCTCTTTGAGTAAGGCCAGGGCTTTATCCACGAGTTTAAGTGTAAGCAACAACTCTTGGTCCTTGCTGCCCTTAGCTTTCTTTTCCAGGTTATCCTTGCGTTTTAACAAGCTCTCTAAGTCAGAAAGCATCAGCTCTGTGTCAATGGTTTCGATGTCGCGAATCGGGTCGACGGAGCCTTCCACGTGGGTGATGTCTTCATCCTCAAAACAGCGAAGTACATGGACAATAGCATCCACTTCACGGATGTTGCCTAGGAATTGGTTACCTAGCCCTTCTCCCTTACTAGCACCACGTACGAGCCCGGCGATGTCAACAAATCCAAGTTGCGTGGGAATGATCTTGGCGGATGCTGCGACCTCTGCAAGCTTGTAGAGGCGATCATCCGGCACACCCACCTTGCCAACATTGGGCTCAATGGTACAAAACGGATAGTTCGCAGCCTCTGCAGCCGCTGTTGCGGTTAAGGCGTTAAATAAGGTGGACTTGCCGACATTCGGTAGACCAACGATGCCACAATTAAATCCCATGGTATTTTCCTTTATTTTCCTTGATATCTTCGCGCGATTTCAGACATAAAGCCTTGGATATCGCCGGTTGTTAGTTTGGGTACCTCATCGACCAAGATGTGGGCCAGGTCTTCCACTTGGGGTTTTTCGTTGCTGTTGAAATCTTGTAAAACGTAGGAACTCACCATGTGGCTTGCGGCGGGTCGACCTACGCCGAAGCGTACACGCCAATAATCAGGGCCAATATGCTGATCCAGGCTCTTTAAGCCGTTATGGCCAGCGTGGCTTCCGCCTTGTTTAACTTTTATCTTGCCAACAACCAGGTCGATCTCATCGTGGATGACGTATATGTTTTCCACAGGGATCTTATAAAACCGCATACATTCACCCACCGATTGACCGGACAGGTTCATATAGGTCATGGGTTTCAACAGAATTACCTTTTCGGAGCCTATCTGGCCCGTGGTCACCATGCCTTGAAATTTCGAAGAGAATTCGGGGAATTTGTAGGTTTGTTGGATCTCGTCCAACACATTAAATCCGATATTATGCCGGTTATTGGCATACTGAGCCCCCGGATTTCCCAAGCCCACAATTAATAGCATGCCCATTAACCTCATCTTGCCGGATTCGTACATTGTGATTCTTATAGCTTTCAAAGACCAGAAGGATCTTAGGGTAGAAATTACGCCCCAGCTTGTCATCCCCGCGCAGGCGGGGATCCAGCTTAACTCTGCTTTGCTAAACGGTTCAGCTTAGTAGAAACTGAGCGCTTCGCGCACATGTTGCGCTGGATCCCCGCCTGCGCGGGGATGACAAGCTGGGAGCTTTTCGCCACCCATTAGACCCATGTGCCGTAAGGTAGAGACCTGTAAAAGGCCTGACCTACGCCTCAGCTTCCGCGTTTGCTTCGCCTTCAGCAGCTTCTTCTTCACCTTCTACACCCGCAGAACGTACAGCAGATGGTGCAATGATCGTCGCAACTGTGTTGTCTCGATCTGCATGCACTACTACAGCGCCTGTCGGTAGGTTCAAATCGCTCAAGTGGACAGATTCATGCATGCCGCGTCCGGTTAGATCGAATTCGATCTTCTCAGGAATGTTCTCGGCGGAACATGAAAGCTCGATCTCATGCACGACGATGTTCAACATACCGCCCTGCTTAATGCCAGGAGCCTTATCCTCATTGATAAACACAAGAGGAATAGATACGTTCAAACGATCGCCCTTAGAAACACGCAAAAAGTCGATGTGGATAGGATGATCCTTAACCACATGCAGTTGCAGGTCACGAGGAAGAACTCTTTCTTTCTGGCCATCGACATTCAGTTCGTACAACTTAGCAAAGAAAGCGCTGTTACGCGCATCTTTGGCAATGGTACGAGGATCGATAGAAATCATTACGGGATCTTTTCCACCACCGTAAATCACACCAGGCAAACGTCCCTCGCGGCGGACAGCACGTGCGCCACCTGTACCTACAAGAGTACGAACTTGCGCTTCGATAGTGCTGATGTTCGTCATTTAAAACTCCATATCCTTTAATTACTATTGTTTGCTAGTGGGACTTATACCATGCCCGCAGACAATTATCCACCTTAATGAATGATATATTTGCACTGTTTTTAACTTTTTTTCCAGTCCTTTTTTACAATTAATCAAACAGACTAGATAAAGACTGGTTCAAACCTATCCGGTGTATTGCCTCGCCCAGTAAGGGTCCTGAAGGTATAACCCGGATCTTTTCGACCGCCTTGACTTCTGGTGTGATTTGGATGGTATCGGTGATCACCATTTCTTTAATTGGGGAGGCCGCGACAATTTCCGGGCCTCGGGCTGATAGTACCCCATGGGTAACATAGGCATAGACGGACTCGGCGCCGTTTTCTAACAGGGCCTTGGCTGCATTACTTAATGTGCCGCCTGAGTCAACGATGTCATCCACCAGCACACAGACACGGCCTTTTACGTCGCCGATCACGTTCATTACTTCTGAGACCCCTGCCCGCTCGCGTCTTTTATCGATAATTGCGAGGTCGCTGTGAACGCGTCTTGCCACAGACCGCGCTCGAGTCACGCCGCCCACATCGGGACTGACGATGGTGACGTTGTTTTTACCAAACGTCTCTTCAATGTCCTTGGCAAATGCCGGCGATACATAAAGGTTATCCACGGGTATGTCAAAGAACCCTTGAATTTGGGTTGCATGTAGATCCACGGTAAGCACCCTATTGGCCCCGGCTACCGAGATCAGATTCGCTACGAGCTTAGCCGAAATGGGCGTCCTTGGGCCGGTCTTGCGGTCCTGACGGGCGTATCCGAAATAGGGAATGACAGCAGAGATGGTGTTAGCAGAACCTCGTTTGAGTGCGTCAATGACAACCAATAACTCCATGAGATTATCATTGGCCGGGTATGAGGTGGACTGGATGACGAAGATGTCCTCGCCGCGGATGCTCTCCAGGATCTCAACGGCTACTTCGTTATCACTGAAACGACGGATACTGGCGCTGGTGAGGGGAAAGTGTAGGAACTTCGCGACGGATTCAGCTAACGGACGGTTGCCATTGCCACTGATTAGTTTCATTTCGTCACCCCCCTAAATCTTTGTTTGGGATGAAGTTAGCAGTCTCGTTAACGTTTGTAAACAGAGTATGCGTCTTTCAATTGAGAAATTCGTTTGTCCAAAGCCTCTTCACTATATGTCTCAGACACGCCGCTGTTCCAAACCGGGTTGGGCCAGGCCTCATCGTGGGTGTAACGAGCTATCACATGGACATGCAACTGAGGCACCACGTTGCCCAAAGCCGCCACGTTGAGTTTATGGGGGGCAAAGAGGTCTTTTAGAATTTGGCTGGTGAGAGCAATTTCTTGCAGCAGAAGAATTTGCGACGCTTCCTCGAGGTCAATAATCTCCGTGATGTCATCAAGACGCGGAATCAGCAAGATCCACGGGAATTTCCCATTACTACTTAGGCGCACCTGGCATAGTTCTAGGTCTGTTACAAAAACTGAGCTTTCTTCTAAACGAGGGTCCAGGTTCATGAGGTCTTCCTTCCAAGAACCTACATACTATATCAGGGATCACTCTCCAAACGAAATCCGCATAGCAGGTATTCCAACTAGGCCAGGGTTAATAGTTTGACATACCCGGCACAAAATTCTAGCATGGCTGTGTTTATCAAAGGAGTACCAAGATGAGACTATTATATAGCTTAGCTATCTCGGCCAGTATTGTTTCTTCCCTAACAGCCACTGATCTGCATGCCCGTTGGGGCACCAAGGATGATGCCAGCGTTGAAGTGATCAAGAACGAAACTAAAATCAAAATCAAAAAAGATGGCACTTCCGTTGTTGTCGTTGACCAGCTATATAAGATTCTCAATGAAGATGCCCGTCAGAACTATGCTACCGAGATGATTGCCTTTGATAAATCTCGTGAGGAAGTGAAGGTGTTAGAAGCCGAAACTATCGTGGGTGAGCAAGTGTATAAAGTCCCCGTAGAGAAAATCGAAATCAAGCCCCTGGCCAGTGATGAGCGCGCTTTGCGCCAAGATTACCAAATCCTGGTGCCCTTTCAGAATGTCGTTGTAGGCTCAGTTGTGCATCTGAAATATGAGACAAACAGGTTCTATGCGGACATGCCCCATTATGCTGCTGGCTCTTTGGGCTATGATTTCCGTGGGAACGGATGGTTATGGGATCATTCAGACATCACGATCGAATCTGAGCTGCCTCTGGAAACCAAAATTAGTGACCCTACCCATTCTTTAAAAGTCACCAAAGGTAAGAATACGATTCATGTGAAGCTCGTTAAGCCGTACATACGGAATCTTGTGGGTGAACCTGATGCTAATTATATGGAACCAGCCAATCGGACCTATCTGAGTTATTCTACGGAAAAAGATTATCAAAAGATTGGTGCGTATTTTAGTAAGTTCTATGAGGAGATCATTAATCAACCCCTTCCGCCCAAACTGGAAGAAATCAGGAAAAAGGCTGCGTCGCAAAAAAGTGAAATTGACCAGATCGATGCTGCAGCGGAAGGTATAATTGAGGCTGTCCATTATTTAGGGAACTGGGACACAGCTGCGGGGCATTGGATACCAAGGCCTTTACAAACAATTACGGATACGGGCTATGGTGATTGTAAGGACTATTCAGTGTGCTTGGCTGCTATCTTGCGTAACATGGGATATGAGACCCATGCGGTGTTTGTGGATCGTAGTGGCGTGCATCTGGATCCTGAGGAGCTGCCCAGGTTAAACCATGCTAACCATGTAATGGTAAAAGTCATTAACAAATCAGGGACGGTCTATTGGGTAGACCCCACCAACGTTACGACCATGGCAGGTGGAATCTATCACGATATTTCTAATCGCCCTGCGTTAGTTTTAGATCCGGTTAAGCCATCATACGAATCTATTCCGGCCATTGACTACCGTCGTGCGATATTTGAAGCCAATGAGATTATCACCATCGGAAAGGATAATACGGTCAAAAGGGTTGGTAGCATACAGTTAAAAGGCGAACGAGCTGAATTTGCGATCAGAGAAATGTTCTCAAGCCCAGCATCCGCAATGGAAGACCGGATCGTAAAAGCTTTATGCGATGGGCGGGAACCCAAGATCAAGAAAATAACGCTTCCAATTGTAAATAGCCGCAAGGTCAAGGACTTTAAGGCGGACTATGAGATCGAAGAAGAACATACCCTGCTCCACACCAACGACGGTTATGGTTTCAACTTGGACAACAAGTGGGTTGAAACTTATTTGGAAACTTCAGATGCCCACGAAGGCGCTGTGGTTGTGGATATCCCCAATACCGCGATTAGAAATATGACCTTCAAGGGCATGAAGGCCAATAATCTGGAAGCTCTCAATTACAGCATCGACACCCCGTGGGTGAAGGCGGAAAGGCGTGTGACCGCAACAGAGGACGGCATCCATATTTATGAGAAAGCCGAGATCTTCAAAAGCAAGATTACACCCGCCGAAATTCGGTCTGCAGAGTTTAAAAAGCTAAGAGAAACCTTGGGGAAGCAGTGCCAGGGCGTTGCTATCATTTTGTCAAAGTAGGTAGGAGAATATAATGTCTGAATCGTTACTTATTGATCAGGTGTTGGACTTTTGGTTCGGTACCCATGATGCGGCCGACTATGGCCAGCCGAAAGCCTTTTGGTTTCAAAGTACGCCTGAGATGGATAAAAAGATCGCGGATACTTTTGCTCAGGCTTATGAACAGGCGGCTGCGGGCGAGCTTGATGAGCTTACCTATTCCGCGGAGGGTAGTCTCACGTTGGTCATTCTTTTGGATCAGTTCCCTCGCAATATGTTTCGCGGCACTCCGAAGGCCTTTGCCACAGATGCGCGCGGTCTTGATGTTGCTAAAAATGCTATCAAACTAGGCTTTGATAAAGGGATGACTGATTTTAAGTGCAAGTTTTTGTATGTGCCTTTCATGCACTCGGAAAGCCTGGAGGACCAAGATCGGGGTATCGAGCTGTTTGGTAAGTTCGGCGATAATCCTGGCCTGGAATATGCCCGAGCGCACCGTGATATTATCGCACATTTTGGACGGTTTCCTCATCGGAATGTCATCCTGGGTAGGGATAGTACGGCGGAGGAGATTGAGTTTCTGAAGGAGCCTGGGTCTTCGTTCTAAGAGAGAACGTATCCAGCCTGAGGCAATTCAGGTTCCGTGCTTGACTCTGTCCCGGACTACCGCACTGGGTTGCCATGGAGCTGCGGTGCTCGCAATGACGGGCTGGGGGTGGGTTTTGGAAATCTATTTCAGCGATTTTTTTGCCTTATAGGTTTTTTGAGTATTTAGAAGAAAAAATGGTGAAGGTTCTTATGGGCCTTCACCATTTTTGCTTCTAAATACTCAAAAGCTGCCCATGGAGAGGTGCCTCCTGGTAGATTGGGGGTTGTGTGTAACGTGATGCGGTCTGAACATGCTGAATTACTGCTGAAATGACTTATTGCCACCACATACATGCGTTGGGAGTCTTTTGAAGTTGTATGTGATTGGGTGCCATCTATATGGTTTCGTGGGTTCGACGCGAATTATGCACTAGCCACGTACCTTCACCTTCAGGCTATTGGTGCCTGAATCTGATGTTACCAATTGTCTATCTTTTACTCTCTTAAATTTACTCTTTCTAACCTATCCTTTCATCTGCTTTAACAAGTCCCGGCGGGGATCTCCAGTTTTACCTTTCGATCCCTCACCGGGGTTTGTTGGGCATTCTTTTCACTAAGCAGGTTGCGTCTAAGCGCTTCGCCGAGCTTTACATAAACCAGCTGGAACCTACCCCTTGCGGGGTAGATATTCTAACTTCACCACATCGC
>Ga0182030_10017910_pt1 | contig 13634 bp, 10 predicted proteins | sample 812S3MmetaG_FD_121299 | JGI IMG/M metagenome (GOLD analysis project Ga0182030, IMG submission 121299) | Permafrost microbial communities from Stordalen Mire, Sweden - 812S3M metaG (Illumina Assembly) | ecosystem: Environmental > Terrestrial > Soil > Wetlands > Permafrost | place: Sweden... | reverse complement strand
CGCCTGCATGGCGCGGTTCTTCTCCTTGCTGTTGCCGTGAGGGACGACGACGACCGCATGCAGTCCAGCGAGACGTGCGGCCATGCCGACGCCCTGGCCGTGATTGCCGCGCGTGGCCGCGACTACACCGGTGAGCCCCGGCTGCGCATGCTTGAGCCAGTCCATGTAAACCAGCGCGCCGCGCAGCTTGAAGGCGCCGACGGGCGTGTGGTTCTCGTGCTTGACCCATACTTCAGTCTGGCGGGCCTCGGGCTGGCTGGCTTCGGTGGCAAAGCGCTGGTTGAGCAGGGGCCAGGTGTAGTGCGGTGTGGGCGGCATGTGGCGATACACTTGGGCCTGGGCATCGCGGATCTGGGCCAGTGAAGGAAGCTGCATGGTTCCAGCATAGCGAATCCGCTGCTACTCAAGGAGTGGGATTGATCCGCATGTCGAGACTGGCCGCGCGAGCGTTGTGGTTTGCGATTGCGGCCTTCGCGGTAACCGGCTGCCGCTCGGCGCAGGAACTCACGCCGCAACAGGCGGAAGGGAAGCATCTCTACCGGGTGCGCTGCGCCCACTGCCACGAGGACAACGATCTGGCGCTGAAGAAAGTCCCGCCCGACCTGCGTGGGCTGTTCGACCGCAAGCTGCTGCCGAGCGGCATTCCCGCGACCGACGCGGCCGTTGCCAGCAACGTGCTCAAGGGCCGCGGCATGATGCCCGGGTTCGCCGGGCGCTTTACGCAGGAGCAGATGGACGCGCTGCTTGCGTACCTGCACACCGGGCTGCGCTGAGGGCGGCCGGAGGCGCGTTACACGTCCGGGGCTGAACAGGCTGCGGAAAAAGGGCTTGGAAGGGGGGAGTTCGACTATTGGCTTTTGCAGGGGCTAAAGCCCGACGTTGATTTGATTGGCTTTTGCGGCATGACTGAAGTCATGCCCTGTTACAAAGCCCGAGGGAACTGCTGTTGTGATGAGTTTTTCCGCAGCCTGTAAAGCCCTGCTCGATTGATGTGCTCTATTCGTGAGGCTGAAGCCTCACGCTCCCTCCGGAAAGGCAACCGAGGGGTTTTTCATCAGTCTGAGGGGCATGAATGCGGACTGCTGCCTCCAAATGGGCGGATCAAGGCACTGGAACTACCGATCACGCTATACTCAGGATTGCCATGGCGACCGAAAAGACCTTCTACCTCGAGACGTTCGGCTGCCAGATGAATGTCCATGACTCGGAGAAGGTCATTGGCACATTGCAGCAGCAGGGCTACCTCCGGGTCGAGAACGAGGAAGACGCAGGCCTGATCCTCTATAACACCTGCTCGATCCGCGACAAAGCCGAACAAAAGGTCTTTAACCGCCTGAACGACTACAAGAAACTGCACAAGGCCGGCAAACGCTTTGGCGTGCTGGGGTGTGTGGCGCAGCAGGAGGGCGAGAAAATCTTCGATCGGGCGCCGTATGTGTCTCTGGTGTCGGGGTCGGCCTCCTACAGAAAGCTGCCGGAGATGCTGGCGCGCCTGGAAGCCGGCGAAACCCGCATTACAGGCCTGGACGACCGGCAGACGGACGAGACCTTCGAGACCGAGTTCACGGCGCGGCAGAATCCCTATCGCGGTTACATCACCATTATTGAAGGGTGCGACAAGTTCTGCGCCTACTGCGTGGTGCCGTATACGAGGGGCAAAGAGCGGAGCCGGACTTCGGCTTCAGTCCTTGAAGAGGCACGGCGCATCGCCGACCTGGGCTATACCGAGATTCAGCTGCTGGGCCAGAACGTGAACAGCTACAAGGATGCGGAAGGGAAGTTGACGTTCGCCGAACTGCTGGCGGCGGTTGGCCAGGTGCGCGGAATCAGGCGGGTGCGGTTCACGACCAGCCATCCGCGCGACTTTACCCGGGATATTGTGGAGGCGATCGACGCATACCCGACGCTGTGCGACCATGTGCACCTGCCGGTGCAGTCGGGCTCGGCGCGGGTGTTGAAGATGATGGCGCGGGAGTACACGCCGGATTGGTACCTGGAGCGGATCAGCTGGATCAAGGCAGCCAAGCGGACGATTGCTCTCTCGACCGACATTATTGTTGGGTTTCCGGGCGAGACGGCGGAGGATTTCATCCAGACCATGGACCTGCTGGCCAAGGTGGAATACGATTGCGTGTTCGGGTTCAAGTACTCGGGACGGCCGAATACGCCGGCGCTGACCATGATCGACTCCATTCCGGATGCGGAGAAGGGGCAGCGGCTTCAAGTGTTGCTTGACCGCCAGCGGGAGATCCAAAGAGTGAATTATGCCAGGCAGATAGGGCAGGTCTTGGAAGTGATGGTCGAGGGCATGAATCCGGCGCGCGGACAGGCGAGCGGGCGCAGCAGCCAGAACAAGCCGGTGAATTTTACCTGCGCGCAGCCCATTGCGCCTGCGCCGGGCAGCTATCGCCAGGTGAGGATCACGGCGGCGCATCCAAACAGTTTGGTCGGCGAGGCCATCTAAGATGGCAGTGAGCAGGAAAGAGGGAAGCCATGGATGTTGAGGTGAGGATTCGCGGCCTGATGATGGACCCGGCGACCAACATGCCGATCGTGGTGCTCAAGGATGTGGGCTCGGAGATGGTGATGCCGATCTGGGTGGGGATCTTTGAGGCCAACGCTATCGCCATCGAGATTGAGAAGATGGCGGGGCCCCGGCCCATGACTCACGACTTGTCTAGAAATATCATCCAACACTTGAATGCTACGCTCGAAAAGGTTGTTATCACTGAACTTAGAGATGACACATTTCTCGCTTTGCTGTGGCTGCGGCAGGGAGATGAGCCGGTGACGATCGATGCGCGTCCGTCGGATGCGATTGCGCTGGCGCTGCGGGCAGACTGCCCGATTTACGTCTCTGAGCAGGTGATGCAGACGGCCAAGCTGAACACCACGGGGCCGCCCGAGGGTCCGACGGCGGAGCAGCTGCGCGGTTGGCTTGAGGGCCTGAACGATGAGGACCTGGGGCGCTACAAGATGTAATCTGCCCACTCTGGGAGACGCTTTGCACCATGGATTTACACTGCTCGCGCCGTTCTGTGCTTCTCATTCTACCGGCAGCGGCTTTTCCTGCGCAGCTGTTTGCCTTTCCGGATGGGCGAGTCACTACAGAAGAAGAACTTAGGGCGATTGAGCGGGGAATTGGCGGGCAGTTAGGCGTCTCTGCGCTGGATACCGGGAGCGGCCGTCGGTTGGGCTACCGGGCGGACGAGCGATTCGCAATGTGCAGCACGTTCAAGCTGCTTCTGGCAGGCTGTATCCTGCATAAAATAGATACTAAAGAACTTCAACTTCATACTCCTATTCGATATACAGAAAAGGACTTGCTTGCTTACGCTCCGATGACCCGGGCGCATGTGCAGCAAGGTGCCATGGCGGTTGGGGAGTTATGCGCCGCGGCGGTGGAGGCGAGCGACAATACGGCGGCGAACCTGCTGCTGGCCCAGGTCGGTGGGCCTGCCGGGTTGACTGCGTTTCTGCGTGGGATGGGCGACGGTGTAACCAGGTTGGACCGAACGGAGCCAGAGCTGAACACAGCCTTGCCGCGCGATCCACGGGATACGACCAGCCCAGCGGCGATGGCCGGTTCGATGGAGAAGCTGTTGACGGGAAATGTCTTGTCTGCAGCCGGGCAGGCGCAGCTGATTGATTGGCTCACGCAGTCGACGACCGGGGCGAGGCGGTTGCGGGCGGGGATTCCGTCAAGCTGGCGCGCAGGCGATAAGACAGGGACTGGCGAGCGTGGGGCGATAGGCGACGTCGGGATCTTCTGGCCGCCGCACGGATCGCCGATCCTGATTGCGGCCTATGTGATGGGCGGGAGTGCCGGATTGATTGAGAGGGAATCCGCCATCGCGGCCGTGGGACGGCTGGTAGCTGGGCGCTTTGGGCCTATTTGAGATTGATCGGTTGGACTATACAGAATATCCGTTATCAGACATGAGTGATCGATCCATTGATTCTGCCGGAGCGTGGGCGCCTCGGCCCTACATTCGCCGAGTTACGGCATTTTCGTTTCAGCTCTCCACAGAAAGCGGGATGCTAAGTGGCTTTTTCCTTAAGAAAAAACCACTTAGCCCGCTCCCAGTCATGTCAACCAGTCATGTCAACATGTGAATCGAAAATGCTCCAGTTCTACAGTGCATTGAAGGCGAAGCCGGGGTGCCTGGATCTGCGAAAAAGCATGATTGCAAATCCGAACAGTCCGGTACCGATCAGGACCAACGGGCCCGGCTCCGGCGTAGGAGTGATGGTTTCGCTTTCAGCGGAGATACTTCTAGTGTCCGCGCCGGCGCCCATCCCATCCGTGCCTGGGAAGAAGATATGCACCACGTCGCTGGACAGCAGGACCGTGTCACCATCGCCGTCAATGCCGAAATAGACGCCGCTGTTCGCGCTTGAACTACCGAGCTTGCCGCCGGTCAACATGTCGTCATACGTGTACGTTCCACCAAGGAAAGTGAATGTGTCACCTGGCTCGGAGATCAGTCCATCGATCGGCTCCGTCAGCCCGTCGATGGTATCGACAATCGTTCCGGTGATACCGGTGATTGCGCCGGTGGTGCTGTTCACCGTGATGATTCCCGACCCATCAATGTACTTGGTGGCATTACTCGTGGTGCTGGTAAAGGAAAAGTCGTAGGTTATGGAAGAAGCCGAAGCAATTGGAGTGCTCACAAGCGCAGTTGCTATTGCGAGCAAAGCGAGTGGAATGTGTTTCATGGTCGTGCTCCTCTGAAGGGTATTTGCAAGTCCGGTAGGCGCTTGCTTGTTCAGACTCGCACTCCTTCGCTGTGTGATCTGAGCTATCCGATACACATCTTTCACCTTTGAGACTCGCTGCACTTTCTCCGACTTTCGATGTCCATCTCTTTGATCTTTAGAGGCATACCTGGTTCTAGAGCCTTCATGAACTTTCACAGCATCCAGGCATCTCTATCCTCTAGAATAGGAAAATGAAGTCTTAAGCGCTTGCTGAGGAGTGGATGTGGAGACGAACAGGAGGCAGTTTGTAAAACTGGCAGCCGGAGCCATCGCTGCTGCGGAGGTGTCATCGCTCTCTGCGGCGACAAGCCACGCTGTATCAACCGGCAATGGGACTATTCTCACGTTCAAGTCGAAGTATTATCGGGTGGACCTGTCCCAAAATCAGACAACTTTTGTTTCCTTCGCGGTTGACTCGCTGGGGCAGAACAAGCTGGACGGGAATGTGATGCTTCCCTTGCCCGCTGACGGATTGCGCTACCACGTCACACGGGTGGGCGACACGATCGAGTACCGGCTCCACGAGACGGACCAGAAGCCGGCCTGGAGCTTTGCCTTCAGCGAGACGGCGATGGTGATCCGCTCGGTGACCACGGACGGAAACCCGGCCGAGCCGGTGGTGCTGGGGTTCGATGCCGCCGCAGCCCATCCGACGCTGCTGGGGATGGTGACCAACGAGGGGAATGTTAAGTTGCCGGCAGTCTTGCATTTCCCGGCCCGCGGGAGCTTTCGCGTGACCGGCAGCGGGCGTGACCCGGTGGTGGGCTACGATGCCTCGCGGGACCATGGCGACAACTTTGTGCGGGTTGTGCTGCCGCCGTCGACCTGGACCTGGCACCGGGAGATCGAGTATCGGTTTGAAGTGGCGGCGATTTATCCGGAGCAGACGGGGATCGCCGAAGATCCTCGGTATGACGGCTACCGGCGCGACTTTCTGAGCATCTTCCAACTGAATCCGCGGCGGCGGGCGCTGGCCAACAACTCGGCCAGCGATGCGACGCCGATTACGGTGTTTGAGTACTCCATGATGGCCGAGCGGCTGCCTCCGCTGGCCAAGGGGCTGACGGCGCTCGACCTGGTGCGGCAGACGCTGGAGCGGTATATCGGCGGGATGACGGGGTACGGGATGACCGGCTACCTGCTGCCGCCGCGCATTGAGTGGGATTTTCTGGACGTTTATCCTTCCCTGGTGATGGCGGCGGCCGATTATGTGCGCGCCTCGGGCGACAAGGCCTGGAACGAGCGCAACTACAGCATGATCCGCGCCTGGGCGGAGAAGATGATCGAGTTTGACCCGGACGGCGACGGGCTGATGGAGTACGCGCTGAGCGGCAACTCGGGGTCGTGGCCGGTGGAGCTGTCCGTGCGCCCGTCGAACTGGTGGGACACGATCGGCTTCGGGCACAAGGACGCTTACTCGAATGCGCTGGCGCTGCCGGCCTACCAGGGCATGGCTGCTCTGGCTGAGGCGGCTGGGCGCGCGGCGGATGCGGCGCGCTACCGGCAGCGGGCGGCGATGCTGAAGGCTGTCTACTGGAAGACGTTCTATAACCCGGCAACGGGCGTGCTGGCCGGCTGGAAGAGCGCGGACGGCAAGCTGCACGACTACTATTTTGTGTTTGTGAACGGGATGGCCGTGACTTATGGGCTGGTGACTGAGGAGCAGGGCAACCGGATTTGGGACAGTCTGCTGGCCAAGATGCGCGCCGTGGGCTACGACCGGTTCGACCTGGGGCTGCCGGGGAACCTGATTCCGATTCGCCGCGAGGACTATGTGGACCTGAACCCGCGTTACGGCGGCCCGGCCAAGGAGGATGGATCGGACGGGTTCCAGATATTTGAAAATGGCGGGGCCTCGGCCTGCTATGCCTACTACGCCATTGAGGCGCTGCGCCGGCTGGGGCGCGACAAGGAGGCGGATGCGATCTTCTATCCGATTCTGAAGAGCTTCAAGGAGGGTGGGTTCCAAGGGCGCGGGCCGAACGGCGAGACCTATGACTGGACGGATTGGGAGGGCAATCCGCACGGGTATGAGGGGCTGCTGGTGGATAACTATTTGACGCTGCTGGCGGCGGCGCCGAAACGGTGATCGGCTGCTCGGAACCATCCCAGGTCTCAAGAACGAGACCTGGGGCACCCCGCCACCCGGCGGGGAACGGCAGGGGCTGAACAGGCTGCGGAAAAAGGCCTTGGATGAGAGGAGTTCGGCTATTGGCTTTTGCAGGGGCTAAAGCCCGAACTTGATTTGATGGGCCTTATCGGCACGCGACCCAGAGGGTACCCCGGTCATGCCCTGTTACAAAGCCATCAGAGATTGCCGTTTCGATCAGTTTTTCCGCAACCACTGAAGCCCCAATTCCTAAAAATGTCCCCTTTTCGGCACGACTGAAGTCGTGCCCTGTTACAAAACAGAAGCGGTGAGACTCGCGGCAGACTTGAACTAGTTGCGGATGCCGGCTAGCAGGGACTCGATCTCGGACTGTTGCTCGGCGGGGACGGAGAGCAAGGGCGAGCGGGGACGGCCGCCGTAGTAGCCGTTGAAGTCGCAGGCGTATTTGATGCCGGGGACGCCAAGCTGGCCGCCGATGCGCTGAGCGGGGCCGAGGATGCGCTGCTGCTTCTCTGCGGCCAGCTTCAGGTCGTGATCTTTCCAGGCGAAGTAGACCTCCTGGCAGGCCTGCGGGGCGCAGGCGGCGAAGCCCAGGATGGCTCCGGAGGCGCCTGCTTCGAGAGCGTCGAGCACGATGGCGGCCGAGCCGGTGAGCACCTGGAAGCCGACTTCCCTGCTGCGTGTCTTGATAGGCGCGGCGGGCGGCGCGGTGGCGACGGCCGTGCCTCCGGCCAGGTCGCCGGCGGAGACGAAGGTGCTGGCGCCTTCAGCCTTTGGGGCCAGCATGCGGGCGGTTACGGCTTCAAAGATGGGCGTGACGGTCGCGGTGCGGCGCGGTGCGGTGCGTGTGGCTTCCACCGTGGCGGCGATGCGCGGGAGAATGCCGCTCGAGTCCTTGATGCCGATGATGTTGGGGTGCGCGGCAAGCTCGGCGATCAGCTCGATGGTGATCTCGTAGGGCACGCACATGGGGATGTTGTAGAGCAGGACGGGCAGCGGCGAGCGGTCGGCCACGCTGCGGAAGTAATGGAGCACGGCGGCCGTGGACATCTGCCGCGCGTAGTAGGTGGGGGTGCGGACGAGGACCGCGTCGTAGCGGAACGCGGCGGCGGCTTCGGCCAGGGCGACAGTTCCCTTCACGCTCTCGCGCCCCACGCCGGCGATGAGCACCTTCTCCGGCGCGGCGGCTTCGGCGGCAACGCGCAGCACGTCGCGGGATTCGGCATCGTCGAGCAGGACGGCCTCGCCGGTTGAGCCGAGCAGGACCAGGCCGGAAAGCAGGCTGCGCGAGTAGCGGGCTACGTTGGCTTCGAGCTTGCGGAAGTAGATGCGCTCGTCGGAGTAGAACGGCGTGGTGACAGCGGCAAAGATGCCCTCGATCAGCATGCTCTTATTGTAGAGGAACGGAGGGGTGCGGGGTCCGGCGAGCAGCCTGTGCGTGCGCGAGCGGGTTTGCCCGCGCTATGCTGCGCGGGGACTGAGACGCGCTCCGAGGCCGGGCTGTTTGCGGCGGTCTTCAACCTGCTCGTCAGCGCAGTCCTGCTGATTGGGGCCGGGGGCGAGCACGCGTTGCTGCTCAACCCAGATGCAGGCCAGCCCCAGGTTCGAGCGGACCCAGCGGCACTCCAAAGCACGATCGGAAATGGACTGCGCGAGTTGCATAGCTCCCTCCTGCTAATCTCAATCGGCGAGATTGCGGGGAGCTCGGCAAAAATTAACAATCCGATTGAAGCGTGGCGCTCCCAAATGAGAGCGCCCGCCGTGTGTGTGGGACTTCAGGCGGTGGTGTCTGCGTGGAGTTGCTGGAGCGCGTAGACCGTGGTGTGCTGCTGCTGCATGGCGGCAATTCCTTCCGCGGCGGCCTGCGCGGCGGCGATGGTGGTGATGGTGGGGATGCGGGCGAGAACAGCGGCGCGGCGGATGGCCTTCTCGTCGAAGAAAGTGTCCTGGCCGCGGGGCGTGTTGATGATGAGCTGGATGCGGTCGCCCTTGATGAGGTCGACGACGTTGGGGCGGCCCTCCTTGACTTTGAAGACCCGCTCGACGCTCATGCCCGCGCTCTCAAGCACGTTGGCCGTGCCCTCGGTGGCGACGATCTTGAAGCCGAGATGGACGTAGCGGCGAGCCAGCTCGGTGGCGGCTTCCTTGTCGTGGTCGTTGACGCTGAAGAAGACCGTGCCGCTAGTTGGCAGCACCTGGCCGGCGGAGAGCTGCGCCTTGGCAAAGGCCTCGCCGAAAGTGGCGGCGACGCCCATCACCTCGCCGGTGGAACGCATCTCCGGCCCGAGAACCGTATCCACGCCGGCGAATTTATTCCACGGGAAGACTGGGGACTTGACGTAGAAGTAGGCTCCGGTTTCAAGGTCCTTGCCGGCGGCGAGTTGCTTGGGAAGCAGCTCGCGGAGCTTGCGGCCAGTCATGAGGCGCGCGGCCACCTTGGCGAGCGGGATGCCGGTCGCCTTCGATACATAAGGAACGGTACGCGAGGCGCGCGGATTCACCTCGATGACGAAGACCTGGTCCTGGCCCTCGGCGTCGCGCTGGATGGCGAACTGAAGATTGACCAGGCCGACGACCTTGAGCGCGAGAGCCAGCTTGCGGGCGTAGGTGCGCAGAACTTCGAGCGTCTCGGGGCGGATGTTGACGGCAGGCAGCACGCAGGAGGAGTCGCCGGAGTGGATGCCGGCCTCCTCAATGTGCTGCATGATGCCGGCGATGATCACGTCCTCGGAATCGCAGAGCGCGTCAACGTCGACTTCGGTCGCGTCCATGAGGAAGTGATCGACGAGAACGGGGCGCTCCTGGGAGTACTCGACGGCCTGCTTCATGTATTGCGCAACAGCTTCGCCGTCGTAGCAGATGACCATGGCGCGACCGCCGAGCACGTAGCTGGGGCGGACGAGGACCGGGTAGCCGATGCGCTCGCCAATGGCCAGGGCTTCCTCGACGCTGGTTGCGGTGCCGCCGCGGGGCTGCGGGATATCAAGCTCTTCGAGCAGCTTGCCGAATCGCTTGCGGTCTTCGGCCAGGTCGATGGACTCGGGAGACGTGCCGATGATGGGCACGCCGGCGGCGCGCAGGCGCTGGGCCAGGTTGAGCGGCGTCTGGCCGCCGAATTGGACAATCATTCCAATCTTCGCGCCGGATGAGGCTTCGTGGTTGTAGACGGCGAGCACGTCTTCGAGAGTGAGCGGCTCGAAGTAGAGACGGTCGCTGGTGTCGTAGTCAGTTGAAACCGTCTCCGGATTGCAGTTGACCATGATGGCTTCGTAACCGTCTTCGCGCACGGCAAAGGCGGCGTGGCAGCAGCAGTAGTCGAACTCGATGCCCTGGCCGATGCGATTGGGGCCGGAGCCGAGGATGATGATCTTCGGCTTGTCCGTGGGCGCGGCCTCGTCCTCTTCATCGTAAGTGGAGTAGAGATACGGCGTCATCGACTCGAACTCGGCGGCGCAGGTGTCGACGAGCTTGAAGACGGGCTTGATGCCCTTGCTCTCGCGCAGTTCCCTCACCTGCTGGGTGCCGGCGTGGCCTTCGAGCTTCCACTCGGCGGCGATGCGCTCATCGCTGAGGCCGAGACGCTTCAACTTGCGCAGGTGCTCTTCGGTGATCGACTCCGGTGTTGTGGTTGCGATTTTGCCCTGCTCCAGCGTGATCTCGCGGATCTGGTGCAGGAACCAGGGGTCCATGCCGGTGAAGCGGGCCACTTCGCGCACGCTCATGCCGCGCTCAAAGGCGAAGCGGATGTAGGCCAGGCGCTCCGGCTGTGGGGTGACCAGGCGCTGGGTGAGGCGGCGCGGTTCAAGGTCGATCTCCGCGCCGGTCTTCTTGCCGGTTTCAAGCGCGCGCCAGGCCTTCATGAGCGCTTCCTTGAAGGTGCGGCCAATGGCCATCACTTCGCCCACCGACTTCATCTGCGGACCGAGCGTATCATCGGAGCCGGGGAACTTTTCGAACTGCCACTTGGGAATCTTGACCACGACGTAATCGATGGTGGGCTCGAAGCAGGCCGGTGTTTTGCGCGTGATGTCGTTGGGTATCTCATCGAGCGTGTAGCCAACGGCGAGCTTGGCGGCGATTTTGGCGATGGGAAAGCCGGTCGCTTTGGACGCGAGTGCTGAAGAGCGCGAGACGCGCGGGTTCATTTCGATCACGGTCATGCGGCCGTCGACGGGGTTGACGGCGAACTGCACGTTGGAGCCGCCGGTCTCGACGCCGATCTCGCGCATCACGGCGATGGCCGCGTCGCGCATCTTCTGGTATTCGCGATCGGTGAGCGTTTGTGCCGGGGCAACGGTGATGGAGTCGCCGGTGTGCACGCCCATGGGGTCGAAATTTTCGATCGAACAGATGATGATGACGTTGTCGGCCAGGTCGCGCATGACCTCGAGCTCGTACTCCTTCCAGCCGAGGACGCTCTCTTCGATGAGACACTCGTGGACGGGCGAGAGGTCGAGGCCGCGGGCGAGGATTTCCATCAGCTCTTCGCGGTTGTAGGCGATGCCGCCGCCCGAGCCGCCGAGCGTGAAGCTGGGGCGGATGAGCACCGGGAAGCCGAGCTTGCCGGCGAAGTCCAGTCCATCGCGCAGATTGTTGACGAGCGCGGATTTGGAGACTTCGAGACCGATGCGGATCATGGCGTCTTTAAACAGCAGACGGTCTTCGGCCTTCTTGATGGCCTCAAGCTTGGCGCCGATCAGTTCAACGTTGTACTTGTCGAGGATGCCTGCGTCGGCGAGATCGACGGCGAGGTTGAGTGCGGTCTGCCCGCCGACGGTGGGCAGTAATGCGAAGATGCCGGAGCCGGGTTTTGAGGTGAGCATCTCCGACTCGATGCGGATGATTTCTTCGACGTACTCGCGGGTGAGCGGCTCAATGTAGGTGCGGTCGGCGAGGTCGGGATCGGTCATGATGGTGGCCGGGTTGGAGTTGACCAGCACCACCTCATAGCCCTCCAGCTTGAGGGCCTTGCAGGCCTGCGTGCCGGAGTAGTCGAACTCGGCCGACTGGCCGATCACGATCGGGCCGGAGCCGATCACGAGAATCTTTTGAATGTCATTTCTGCGTGGCATGGTGTGGCGAATTCCTATCGGTTGTGTCCGGTGATACGGCGCAAGGCGCGGTCAAAATCATTTTTACTGGTAAAAACGGTAGAGCAATCGTCGCTGCATTGGCCGGGGCCGAGGATGACGTAAAGCCGGTTGCCGGCGATCTGGGTGACAAGCTCAAGCTGAACGAAAATTTCGCGGGAGACGATGGAATAGTTTGGCGTTTTCATCCGGATCAAATAATGCCCGGTAACATTCTTGATTGCGAAGCGGCCCGCTCCATCGGTTTGCGTGGTGCGGATGACTTTGTCATCCCGCAGCAGCGTGATCTCGGTGTTGTTCACGGGCTTTCCATTTGGATCCACAACAACGCCGGCAAGATGCGACAGACGGAAGGGTTTGGGCATCTCCAGCTGTGCGTGAGCAACCACGCCGAGCACGATCCACACGGCAAAGGCCCGGCCCAAAAAACAGCGGAGCCGGGGCCCCGCTGCGGATGCGAAAGCTGCCTTCTGTGCTGCTGTGTGTTTCATCCCTTCCACTCCTCCATCATCTTGCGGAAGTCGTGGAAGAGGTAGTGCGAGTCGTGCGGGCCGGGCGCGGCTTCGGGGTGGTACTGGACGCTGAACAGCGGCAGCGTCTTATGGCGCAGGCCTTCCAGAGTTTGATCGTTGAGGTCGACGTGAGTCAGTTCAACCTCGTTGGCGTTGATGGAATCCGGATCGACGGCGAAGTTGTGGTTGTGGGCAGTGATTTCTACTTTGCCGGTTGTGTTGTTGCGGACCGGGTGGTTGCCGCCGTGGTGGCCGAACTTGAGCTTGTAGGTCTTGCCGCCGAGGGCCAGGCCGGTGAGCTGATGGCCCAGGCAGATGCCGAAGATGGGGACGCGGCCCATCATGTTCTGAATGGCCTTGACGGCGTAATCGACCGGCTCGGGGTCGCCGGGGCCGTTGGAGAGAAAGACGCCGTCGGGCTTGAGGTCGAAGACATCCTCGGCGGTGGTCTCGGCGGGAACGACGGTCACGCGGCAGCCCTCGCGGGTGAGCATGCGCAGGATGTTGAGCTTGATGCCGAAGTCGTAGGCGACGACGTGAAGGTTCTTGCTCTCCCACCCATCCCGGGATGAGGCCCCGGGATGGATGGGGCACCCGGGTAGTAGCGGATCGCCGGACTGGTTGCGGCTGTCGTCTTCGTCGAACGTGAAAATGGACTTAGTTGAGACCACGCGGGCCAGATCGGTGCCGTCCATTTTGCGGATGGCGCGGGCCTTGGCGACCAGTGCTTCCGGATCGGAGACGTCTGTCGAGATAACGCCGCGCATGACGCCGTTGTTGCGCAGATGGCGAACCAGGGCGCGGGTGTCGATTTCGGCGAGCACGGGGACGCTGTAGCGCTCCATGTACTCGTCGGTGACCTGCTCGGAGCGCCAGTTGGAGCTGACAGGCGAGAACTCGCGGACGATCAGGCCCTCGATATAGGGCTTGGCCGACTCGTTATCTGCCCGGTTGGTGCCGTAGTTGCCGATCTGGGGGTTGGTGAGAACGACGATTTGTCCGGCATAGGAAGGGTCTGTTGCGATCTCCTGATAACCGGTAAGGGATGTATTGAAAACTACTTCACCCTGGCATTCACCAGGGGAGCCATAGCCGTGGCCACGGAAGATGCGCCCGTCTTCGAGCGCCAGGATCGCCTGCATCGCGTCTCCGGGGAGT
>Ga0182030_10017909_pt1 | contig 13634 bp, 11 predicted proteins | sample 812S3MmetaG_FD_121299 | JGI IMG/M metagenome (GOLD analysis project Ga0182030, IMG submission 121299) | Permafrost microbial communities from Stordalen Mire, Sweden - 812S3M metaG (Illumina Assembly) | ecosystem: Environmental > Terrestrial > Soil > Wetlands > Permafrost | place: Sweden... | reverse complement strand
GCTCATTCCGGGTAGTTCGGGTACCTTGGCATTCTCCCAAGGCAACAAGCGTTGACTTGGATCAAGGTGAGCCCTTGCGCGGCGGGCAAGCCTCGATCGTCGAATGCAGAGCGTCGACGTCTGCCGAAGAGGTCCCAAGGGCACTGCCGAAAATACTCAGCGCCGGCGCGATGCCGCATCGTTCTCGATGTGAGGCTTGTCGTGCAGCACGGCGTTCAGCAGCGAATTATGGACATGTATTTTTCCGTTGTAGCTGATGAGGCCCAATTTGCGGAACTTGTTCATGAAAAAACTGACGCGCGATCGGGTGGTGCCGATCATCTCCGCCAGGGTTTCCTGGCTGACATTGACATCGATCGGCTGCGGACTGCCTTCCTTTCCGAAATGCGCAAGCAGGAGCAGGAGCCGCGCCAGGCGCTTCTCGCTCGAATTGAACAACTGGTCGATCAAGTCCTCTTCAATGCGGTTGTTGCGGGTCAACAGGTAGGTCATGAACATCTCGGAGAATTTCGGCTCGCCTTGAAGCGCCGCCCGCATCGCGGCCTTGGTGATGGCGGTGATCACGCAGTCCTCCATCGCCGTTGTCGTAGCCACGCGCAGCGGATGGCCGTCAAGGCATCCCTCGCCGAAAAACTGTCCTGCGGTCAGAATTCCGACGACCGCTTCCTTGCCGAGCTCGGACAGCACAGTGACCTTGATGCTGCCTTTCTGAATATAAAAAACCGAGTCGGCGACGTCGCCTTGCTTGAAGACGATTTGATTCCTTCGATAGTTCAATATTGTTTTTCCGGCCCCGACCTTGGCCAGAAAGTCCTTGGGATCAAACAAGTCTTTGGCGGGCTTGCTCACAACACCCTCCTTTGGCCCGACGAAGGCGGGTACCCGGCAGGCGGAAGCTTTTCCCGACCTTGAGGTACCGGTAACGGCCAAATCGACCCATTGGGCAACGTGCGATCAAGCCGTGTTGAAGCATTTTGAGATCAAATGCCCGGCTGGATCAAGGGTCCAATCTGATTACTAAATTATCAAAACTGAGCAAAATTGCACAGCCAATATGTGACTGGTCGCCCCATAATCGACTGCGCGAGCGGGCTGCCGCTCCAGAAAGACACCATGATCGAGCCCGCGCCGACTCCGACCGTTTCACCGGAGAGTTTAGCGGTGGAAGCGTTTGTTCATCAGCAAAATCTGGCGCTCTATCGAAGGCTGTTGACTGAACAAAACATAGATGAGGCGCGGCGTCGGATGCTCTTGAAGCTGCTGGCAGACGAAGAGAGTTTGGGGGGGCGGTGATGGGACCGGCTGTGCCATCCGCTTCGCTGCATCACGGCTTGAACAACAGAGAATGCTTTCATGACGACGGAAATACGAGTGCCCGGCATCGCGGCGTCCGCGACGAGGGCGTCGATCGGGCGATGGTTCAAGCGTGTCGGAGATCCGGTTAGCCTGCATGAGCCGCTGGTGGAGATCGAAACCGATGGCACGACCGTTGAAGTGGCGGCGCCTGCCACCGGCGTGCTGTCAGGTATTGACTTGACCGACGGCGAAACCGTCAAGGCGGGTGCGTTGCTGGGAACGGTTACCTAGCACGAAAGTGATGCCAAGACCCTTGGGGCGCGGGAAGCCAATACCGGGAATCTCAATTCAATTTGATTCAATCCGTTCGGTCGCGGTCCGAACTGCGTGACGCAGCGTCATTGCCGCGCGCATGCCGATACAGCCGGTCGGCCGAATTCGGAATTGCTCCGCTGCCTCATCCTTTACTCACCGCGCCGCAATGTGCGTTGCCCGACATAAGGTTGACCTGGATCAAGATGCTTTGGCCGGTTCGAGAACAATATGAAACATGAGCAATCGAACTGAGAATTCACAGGATCGGCACGGCGCGCATTCCAACGATGGGCTGGATCTGCCGAAACGGTTCAACCCCGATGCCGGCAAGGGACTGGCAATGTTTCGCAAACCAGATCGGCGGAGAATCGCGGGCCGGTCGGCGTGACGACGGCCGCGGCGCACGATCGCTGTTTTCCGGCTCGGCCGCGCATCCGGTTTCAGGAACGCCATACTCTGGAATAGCCGCAGCATCGGCGTCATGACATTCGTCCACCAACCAGAAGGATCTTCAGATGAAGCGGTTTCGAGTTGCAGCCATTGTCGGCGCAGGAATGCTGTTTACCGCGCCCGCTTCGGCCGGTGTGGCCGGCATGGCCGGTCCGCTATTGGGTGAGCCCCACGCGCAGGTCGAGCAGGTCAGGTATTATCGCCGCAACCTGCTTCCCGAGGCGATTATCGGCGGGGTGATTTCCGGCGTATTGGGCGGGGTGGTCAACGGCAACTGCTATTTCAACGACTGCGGCTATGTCGACGGCCCCTATTATGGCGGCGGCGGTTATTATGGTGGCGGTTATGGCGGCGGTGGACGCGTCGGCCGTGGTGGTGGACGCGGTGGCGGCGGCGGTATTGGTCGCGGCGGCGGTATCGGTCGCGGCGGCGGCGGACATGCTGGCGGCGGGCATGCCGGCGGTGGCGGTCACGGCGGCAGAAGATAAAAACGCGCAGCCACAGATCGGGGTCTGCAAGCGGCAGGTCGGTGCCGGCTCGCAATCTGTCAATTTGAATATCATCCGCCAACACTCAACCCAGCATGGGAGCATGAAATGCGTAAGCTAAACGTTTCGATTCTGATGGTCGCCTCCGCGGCCTTGGCCGCCACCGTAGCTCCGGCGGCCGGGCAAGGCGGGCCGCGCCACGCGCCGTTTGAACGTCTTTGCGCCGAGCGCGGCGGACCGTCCCATCACCCCGAATTGGCGGGGCGGCTGGCGGATTATCTCGATCTGACCGACGCGCAAAAGGCCGCCTTCAAGGAATTCCACGAAGCCCGCAGGAAATCGATCGAAGATTCCAAGGCCACGCTCTGCGCAAACAAGCCGGACCTGTCGTCCTTCGAAGCCCGCCTGACATTTGGTCAAAGCTTCCTTGAAGCGCGGCTCGCCGCCCTGAAAGCGGAAAATCCGAAGCTGATCGCTTTTTACAACAGCCTTGACGCCCACCAGAAGGAAAAATTCGACAGGTTCCGCGAACGTCGGGGCCGCGATTGAGCAGGTAGATTTGCGCACATGATTGGGAAATTTACTCAAGTCATTGCGAGGAGCCCCTGCGACGAGCAATCCCCTCTTTTCTTACGGCAATGAATTGCTTCGCAAGAACTCGCAATGACGCTGGCTGTTTGACAATTGAATCCATGACGTTCGTCATTGCGAGGAGCTCTTGCGACGATTTAATCCATTGTTTCCTTGGCTCGCGTGGATTGCTTCGCAACTGCTCGCAATGACGATCTCGCCCGTGGCGTATCAGCCGGGCTATTCGGCGCTGCTCACCAACCTGATACGTGGCGTCGCGGCATCGATCAAACCGCGATAGGCGGCGAGGTAGTCGAGCGCCATGCGGCGTGCGGTGAAACGGGCCTCGAACTGCTTTCGGACTGCATCGCGGTTCAGGGTGGAGAGGCGGCCGACGGCGGCAACCGCGCTGGTTTCGTCCTCGACGATGAAGCCGGTCAGGCCCTCATCGATGATCTCGGCGACGGAACCGCGGTTATAGGCGATGACGGGAGTGCCGCAGGCCATCGCCTCGATCATCACAAGGCCGAACGGTTCCGGCCAGTCGATCGGAAGAAGCAGGCCGGTCGCGCCACTGAGGAAGTCGGCTTTTTCGTGATCGCCGATCTCGCCGATATACTCCACCAGGGGATGATCGAGCAGGGGGCGGACGATTTCGTCATAATAGTCCTGGTCGGCGCGGTCGACCTTGGCCGCGATCTTGAGCGGCATGCCGCATCGGATCGCGATCTTGATTGCCCGATCCACGCCTTTCTCCGGCGCGATCCGGCCCAGCACCGCCAGATAGCCGGGGGTCACCGGCCGCGGCGTCAGCAGCTTTTCCGGCAGGCCGTGGTAGATGGTGCGAACCCAGTTGGCTTGCGGCACCGGACGGCGTTGCGCGTCCGAAATCGAAATCACCGGGATCGACGAAAATGTGGTGAACACTGGCTGGTGCTCCGGCAGATCGAGCCTGCCGTGCAGGGTGGTCAGAAACGGCGTCGGCTGGCGCGAAAACAGCGAGAATGGATAATAGTCGAGGTGAAAATGCAGAAAATCGAATTCTTCGTCGTCGCACTTCTGCAGTACGCGCTCCAGCATCACCATGTGCAGCGCGTTTGGATCGCGGACCGATCCGTCGAGGCGCAGGGCCTTCGGCCAGGTCGCGTCGAGTTTCGCAGAGGTCTGTGAATCGCCACTGGCAAAAAGCGTGACGTCATTTCCCAGCGCTACCAGTTCCTCGGTCAGCCAGTGGACCACCCGCTCGGTTCCGCCATAAAGTCGGGGGGGAACAGCCTCCGTTAGCGGAGCAACCTGCGCGATGCGCATCTATCCGTCTCCTGTTTCGATCGTGGATGGAAAAGCCTCAATTCGCGGTCGGCACCGGCATGCCGCAAAGGGAACGTTTCCGCATGTGCGAAGTTCCCCAGAGGACCGGTTACTTCTTCCACCCACCACTTCCCCCGCACCACGGCTTATCCATGCCAATCGCCCTTGATCAGGTTTTTGCCGCTCTCGATGCTGCAAGGTTTTTGCGCAGCACCGGTGCAGCGATGGGAACCGCAAGGAAGTATCCTTCGTTCATCAAGCGCAACGCGTCCAAGTAAGGTATCAGCTTTCTCCAACGGATTTGAGCCACATGGACAATCTTTCAGGTTATGCCAATCGCCCGCTTCCGTTCGTGCTGCGCTATCTTCGTCAGCGTCTGACAGCGCATGTCGTCATCCTCTCCGCCGTGGTTGCAGCGGTTGCCTGTTCGGTGGGCACCCAATATGGCGTCAAAAATCTGGTCGACGGCTTGTCTGCTGGAACCTCCCGTGCAGGTGGCGTATGGCTGGCATTCATTTTCCTCATGTCGCTGATCGCCGCGGATAATTTTCTGTGGCGCATTGCAAGCTGGACGGCCAGCTTCACCTTTGTCGGCGTGACCGGGGATCTTCGCCGCGACATCTTCCGTCATCTGACCGGTCATGCGCCGAGCTATTTTTCCGACCGGCTGCCGGGGATGCTGACCAGCCGCATTACCGCCACATCCAATGCCGTCTTCACCGTCGAGAACATGTTCGTCTGGAACGTGCTGCCGCCCTGCATTGCGACGGTCGCGGCAATTGCGCTGATTGGCACCGTGAGTCTGGCGATGGCGGCTGGATTGATCGTGATCGCCGGCGCGATGGTGGTTGCCATGTTCCATCTGGCCGCCGCCGGCAAGCCGCTGCACGACGATTTCGCCAACAAGGCTGCCGCCGTCGATGGCGAGATGGTCGATGTCATCAACAACATGCCGCTGGTGCGCGCTTTCTGCGGCCTCAGCTTCGAGCACGACCGGTTTGACGCGACCGTCAACCGGGAATTGACGGCGCGGGGACGCAGCCTGCGCTATCTCGAAAAGCTTCGAATTACCCACGCCTCGATTACCGTCGCGCTGACGATCGCGTTGCTGGCCTGGGCTATCGTGCTTTGGCAGCGTGGCTCGGCCACCACCGGCGACGTCGTTCTGGTCTGTACCTTGGGGCTTTCGATCTTGAGCGCGACGCGCGACCTCGCAGTGGCGCTGGTCGATGTCACGCAGCATGTCGCCCGGTTGACGGAGGCGCTTGCCACGCTGCTGTTGCCCCATGAGCTGCAGGACCATCCGGAAGCCGAGCCGCTGGTGAAGGCGGGCGCCGCCATCTCCTTCAACAACGTCTCGTTCCGCTATCCCGGCGGTCCCAAGGTGTTCGACAAATTCAACCTCCGTCTCCAGGCCGGGCAGAGGGTTGGCCTGGTCGGTCAGTCCGGCGGTGGCAAATCCAGTCTGTTCGTCCTGCTGCAGCGGTTCTACGACGCGCAGCAAGGCAGCATCACCATCGATGGCCAGGACATTTCCCGGGTCACCCAGCAAAGCCTGCGCGAGGCGATTTCGGTGGTGCCGCAGGACATCTCGCTGTTCCATCGCTCGATCATGGAAAACATCCGCTACGGCCGGCCGACCGCGACCGACGACGAGGTGCTGCGCGCGGCCATTGCGGCGCGATGCGATTTCGTCGAGACTTTGCCGGAAGGGCTCGCGACCATGGTCGGTGACCGCGGCGTCAAGTTTTCGGGCGGCCAGCGCCAGCGCATCGCCATCGCGCGTGCGTTCCTGAAGGATGCGCCGATCCTGCTGCTCGACGAGGCGACGGCGGCGCTCGACAGCGAATCCGAGGAGGCGATCCGCGAAGCGCTCGGTCGCCTGATGCGCGGGCGGACCGTGATTGCGATCGCCCACCGCCTTGCCACGTTGCGTAATTTCGATCGGGTGGTAATGCTGAAGGGCGGCAAGATCATTGAGGACGGTCCGCCGGATCGCCTGATGACGGGCCACGGCCCGTATCACGAACTGGTGACGCAGGAAATGAGCCGCCTTGCGACCCATGCGGCCTGATGTATGACCGTAGCGTTGATTCCTGGTGCGTTTGTCGCAAAACCACAGAACCGCGCGAGGTACGATGTCAGCCGAACTCCTAACCCAATTCACCGCGATGCGGACCGTCGAAGTGGTCGCGGAATCGCCGTTCTACATTCCGATGACCGGTCCGGCGGCGCGGCCGCGGCGCTCGCTCAAACATGACGACACCTTCATCGTGCTCGATAGCCATGGCGACATCGGCGCTTCCGCCGGCGGACCGGACGGCCTGTTCAACGCCGACACCCGCTATCTGGCCCGGCTCGAGCTCGTTCTCGACGAAGTACAGCCGCTGCTGCTCGGTTCGAATCTGCGCGACGACAACTCCGCCTTGACCGTCGATCTCACCAATCCCGACGTCTATCGCAACGGCCGGATCGGGTTGCCGAAAGACATGCTCCACATCGTCCGCACGGTGTTCCTGTGGCGCGGAACCGCCTATCAGCGCATTGGTCTGCAGAACCACAGCGAGAGCCCTGCGAGCTTCGACCTGACCTTGCTGTTCGACAATGACTTCGCCGATCTGTTCGAAGTGCGCGGCGAAAAACGTCCGCGCCGTGGCATCGGCTCCAGCAGGCTGCTGGGTCCGGCCGACGTGGCGCTCGAATACAAGGGGCTTGACGGCAAGTTGCGCGGCACGTTGCTGCATTTCGATCCCCGCCCGACGCGCCTTGCGGTCAATGCCGCGACCTATCATTTCGATCTGGCGCCGCAACAGATCAGTTCGCTGTTCGTCGCGGTATCCTGCGACAAGCCGGCTGCGCTCAAGCCGGTTCCGTTCTTTCACGGATTGCTGGCGCACCGGCGCGAGATGCGGCAGTCGACCATGGGCGCCACCAGCATCGAGACCTCCAACAATATCTTCAACGAGGTGCTGTGCCAGTCGATGGCCGATCTCAACATGCTGATGACCGATACGCCGCAGGGACGATATCCCTATGCAGGGATTCCCTGGTATTCGACGACATTCGGCCGCGACGGAATCATCACGGCGCTGCAGATGCTGTGGATCGATCCGCGGGTCGCGCGCGGCGTGCTGAAGCGGCTGGCATTTTATCAGGCCAGGACGGTCGACGCGCTGGCCGACGCCGAACCCGGCAAGATCCTGCATGAGATGCGGGGCGGTGAAATGGCCGCACTGCGCGAGGTGCCGTTTGCACAATATTACGGCAGCGTCGATGCGACGCCGCTGTTCGTGATGCTGGCGGGTCTTTATGTCGAGCGCACCGGCGATGACGAAACGCTGGCTGAGCTGTGGCCGGCGATCGAAGCCGCGCTGCACTGGATCGACGGCGCCGGCGACCCCGATCGGGACGGCTTCGTCGAGTACCAACGTGCCTCGGAGCAGGGACTTGCCAACCAGGGTTGGAAGGATTCCTACGATGCGATCTTTCACGTCGATGGTCGTCTCGCCGAGGGCTACATCGCACTCGCCGAGGTGCAGGGCTACGTGTTCGCCAGCAAGCAACTTGCGGCACGCTGCGCGTTGCGCCTCGGAAAGCGCGATACCGCGCGCAGGCTGGAGACCGAAGCCCGCCAGCTCGCTGAGCGTTTCGAAGAGGCGTTCTGGTGTGACGAGCTTGGCACCTATGCGCTCGCGCTCGACGGCGCCAAGCAGCCGTGCAAGGTGCGCACCTCGAACGCCGGACAGCTGCTGTTCAGCGGCATGGTGCGGCAGGATCGCGCCCGCAAGGTGGCCGCCGATCTGATGCGGCCGCACTTCTTCACCGGCTGGGGCATCCGCACCGTGGCGCGCGGCGAAGCCCGCTACAATCCGATGTCCTATCACAACGGATCGATCTGGCCGCACGACAATGCGCTGATCACACTTGGGCTCGCCCGCTACGGTCTGAAGCACGCAGTCGAGCAGGTGTTCAAGGGCCTGTTCGACGCCGCCACCTACATGGATCTGCGGCGGCTCCCGGAACTGTTCTGTGGCTTTCGGCGCGAAAAGCAGCGCGGCCCGACGCTCTATCCGGTTGCTTGCGCGCCGCAGGCCTGGGCGAGCGCGACGCCGTTCACGCTGCTGGAAGCAGCCCTCGGTCTCGAATTCGATGTGCAGCGCGGCGAAATTCGCCTGCGCAATCCGCGCCTGCCGGCGTTCCTGAACGAGGTGATCCTGCGCGAACTGCAACTGGGTCCCTCGAGCGTCGATCTTCGGGTTCGCCGCCACGGCGACGAGGTGTCGCTGGAGGTATTGCGAACGCGCGGCCAGATCCAGGTGTCCATCGTGCTGGTGCACTAAAGACGGCGCTCGTTCAAAGGAAGGCCCATGCGCGCAAGATCCTTGTCTGCGGTCCTCGCGATCGCTTGCTCGGCATTCGCGGCCGCTCCGGTTCTGGCTGCCGACGACAGCAGTTCGCCGCAAGCCGGCGGCAATCCGCCGCCGGTACAGCAACCAAACCCGGCGCCGCCGGTGGCATCGAAACCGCCCGTGCCGCCGCCGTCGGTTACCATCATCGGGGCGGCGGATGCGCATGGCGTGCTCGGCCGCGACGTTCGCAGTCCAACCAACGAGGACATGGGCCACATCGTCGATGTGATCGTCGACCGCACCGGTACGGTGCGCGCCGCCGTGATCGATTTCGGCGGCTTTCTCGGCGTCGGGAGCCGAAAAATCGTCGTCGACTGGAATGCGCTGCGTTTCGGGCGCGTCGCCGACAAGAGCGACAGCATCACGCTCGAATTGACCAAAGATCAGGTGAAGGCGGCGCCCGAATACAAGGAGGACACGCCGGTCGTGGTGCTCGGCGCCTCCGGCAGCCTGCAGCCGTTCAACCCCTGACATTGCGGAGAAGCAGCCTGTTCGCGCGCTCGCCCAGACAGCCGATCGACCGGATTGACGCGCGGCCGACCGGCAGTGACGGCGATCCGCCGCGCTCGCCGCAACCGGAAGTCGGCAAGCCGGCGCCCTCGCGCCGGAGCCTGCGCGGCCTCGACTGGTTCATTTTTTTTCTGGCGGATGTGCAGACCGGCTTCGGTCCGTTCGTCGCGGTATATCTGACGACCCAGAAATGGACCCAGGTCGAGATCGGTCTGGTGCTGTCGATCGGCGGGATCGTCGCGCTGCTTGGACAGATGCCCGGCGGCGCCATCGTCGATGCCGCCCGCTCCGAGCGGCGGGTCGCCGGTCTTGCGGTGGCGGCGATCGGCGTCAGCGCGCTGGGCTATGCCGCTTGGCCGACCTTTCCGGTGGTGATGCTGGCAGCGACGCTGCATGCCGCTGCGAGTTGCGTGCTCGGTCCGGCGATTGCGGCGATCAGCCTCGGCCTGGTCGGACCGTATGCGATCGGCGAGCGGTTCGGACGCAACGCCCGCTACGCCTCGCTGGGCAATGGCGGCGCCGCCGCGCTGATGGGCACCTGCGGCTATCTGCTGTCGAGCCGCTCGGTATTCCTGGTCACTTTCATTCTGGCGATTCCGACCTTGCTGGCGCTGGCGCGGATCCGCGAGCGCGAAATAGACGCGGCCCGTGCCCACGGTGCGGTGGCACGCGAAGTGCCGGATGCCAGCGCAACCAGCGTTCTCAATCTGATGCGGCAGCGGTCGCTTCTGATCTTCGCGGCCAGCGTGCTGTTGCTGCAACTCGCCAACGCGGCGATGTTGCCGTTGATGGCAGGCGTGGTCACCACCCGTTCCAGCAAGTGGGCGCCGGTGCTGATCGCCGCCTGTATCATCGTGCCGCAAGCGATCGTCGCGCTGGCGTCGCCGTCGGTCGGCCGCAAGGCGCAGCTGTGGGGACGCCGGCCGCTGCTGTTGCTGGGCTTCGGCGCGCTGGCGATCCGCGGCCTTCTGTTTGCCACCGTCAGCGACCCGTATCTGCTGGTCGCGGTGCAGGTGTTCGACGGCGTCACGGCCGCGGTATTCAGTGTGATGATTCCGCTCGTCGTCGCCGATGTCGCGTTCGGAAGCGGCCATTTCAATCTTGCGCAGGGCATCGTCGGCACCGCGACCGGGATCGGCGCTTCGCTCAGTACCGTGCTGGCCGGCTACGTCGCCGATCGCTTCGGGAGCAGCGTCGCCTTCATGGGACTGGCGGCCGTCGCCGCCACGGGCCTCGTCATGATTTGGTCGGTGATGCCGGAGACGCGGCGGAATCTGGACTGAGAGTCTGCCGGCAGGCCAACGCAGGCGCTACGGCGACAGCGCCTTGCGATAGAGCGCGCTATAACAGGCTGCGGAAACGTCCCAGCTGAAGGACCGCGACATCGCATTGCGGCGCATCGAGTTGAGCCGATCCTTCGCCATGAAGGTGGTGAACGCGCGGCGGATGCCGCCGAGAAAGGATTCGGTCGACGGCTGCGCGAACAGAAATCCGGTTTCGCCGTCCTGGATGGTTTCTGCGAGCCCGCCGGTCTGGTGGCCGATCGGCAGCGACCCGAACTTCTGCGCGTACATCTGGCTGAGGCCGCACGGCTCGAAGCGTGACGGCATCAACGTAAAATCGCTGCCGGCAAAAATCCGCCGCGCCTGGGCGTCGTTGAATCCGATGGCGACGCCGATCGCATCCGGGCGGCGGCGGTGGGCGTCGACCAGGGCCCGCTCGATCTCGGGCTCGCCGCTGCCGGTCACGACGATCTGCCCGCCGGCCTCGATGATCTCGTCGGCGGCCGACAACACCAGATCGACACCTTTCTGATGAACCAGGCGGGCAACCAGGCCGAAAATCGGACCGCGCGAGAGCGCCAGACCGAACTGCTGGCGGACATAATCGGCGTTCGCACGCTTGCCTTCCCAGTCTCCCGCGGCAAACGGCTGCGCCAGCTGGGCGCAGAATCTCGGATCCCAGCTTTCGTCGATGCCGTTCAATATCCCGGTCAGCTGCGCGGCATCGGAGCGGCGGCGCAGCAGCCCGTCCAGTCCGCAGCCCAGCCCCGAAGTGGTGATTTCCTTGGCATAGGTCTCGCTGACCGTGGTCAGATGCGAAGCGTAGACGATGCCGCCCTTGAGGAAGGATAATTTGTCGTAAAACTCGAGGCCGTCGATATGAAAGGACTCCTCGGGCGCACCGATCCGGCGCAGCGATTCCTTCGGGAACAGGCCCTGATAGGCCAGATTGTGGATGGTCAGGATGGTCGGGATTTTCTCCGCGTTCCAGGCGAGATAGGCCGGCACCAGCGCGGCCTGCCAGTCGTTGGCATGAACCAGATCCGCTGCCCACTTTTTATCCAGCCTGCCTGCGGCGAGTTCGGCCGCGGCAGAGGCAAACCGCCCGAAGCGAACATCGTTGTCCGGCCAATCGCGGCCGGCGGCGTCGCCGTAGGGGTTGCCGGGTCTCTCATAGAGCTGCGGGCACAGCAAAACGTAGACCGGCATCCCGTCTTTGGTGGATGCCAGCCCAAGCGAGCAGGCCGGCATTTCTGCCAGCGCGGCGCATTGCCCAACGATCTGGATATGCGTGAATTGCTCGATGACGTCGCGATATCCCGGAAGCAGGATCCTGACGTCGCTCCACTGCCGCAAGGCCCGGGGGAGAGCCGCCGAGACGGCTGCGAGGCCGCCCACCCGGACGAAGTCGTCCATTTCGGTCGTGACGAACAAAACTCTCAAAAAAAGCCCTCTTGGCCGCCGCGAGCTTAAATTTAATTATGCAAGAACGATTCCAGTTGCTGCTGCCCACATAGAGTGCGGCGGCCCGGTTTCAAGCCCGGCTGACGCCGGAATCGCTTTGCTGGCGGTGCCGCGCAATTTAGGGTCACGCCGCGCCGGGGTTGCCGGCTGCAGGGAGTTTTCGAAAATGACAATAGCGGGAAACGATGAGGGCTTTTTGACAAAGAGCTTTGGCGGCCTTCGCGTACTCGATTTTTCGACCACCATCGCCGGTCCGCATTGCACGCGAATGCTGGCCGACATGGGGGCGGAGGTAATCAAGGTGGAACCCGCGGAGGGCGAGACGATGCGAACCCGTCCCCCCGTCCGCGACGGCTTCAGTGCCGTGTTCGGCCAGCTCAATGCCGGCAAGAAGAGCCTGGTGCTCGATCTGAAATCGCCGCAGGCGGTCGAAGCGGTGCGCCGGCTGGTCGCGAGCACCGACGTCGTGGTCGAGAATTTTCGCCCGGGCGTCATGCGCCGGCTGAAGCTGGATTACGACAGCTTGCGCACGCTCAATCCGCAACTGATCTATTGTTCGATTTCCGGATATGGCCAGACCGGGCCGTCGGCGGAACTGCCGGCCTACGCGCCGGTCATCCACGCCGCCGCCGGTTACGACATGGCGCATTTGTCGTACCAGCCGGGGCGTTCCCGGCCGGATTATTGCGGCATCTATCACGCCGATGTCGTCACCGGCGTCTATGCCTTCGGAGCCATTTCGGCGGCGCTGTATCAGCGCGGGGAAAATCAGCGCGGACAGCACATCGACGTCTCGATGCTGGAATCGATGCTCAGCCTGACCCTCAATGAAGTGCAGTGGTCGCAGTTCGCGGTGACGCTGCCGAGCCGGCCGATGTTCGGCCCGGTCGAGACCGCGGATGGCTTTGTGATGGTGGCGATCGCCAGCGAAAAGACCTTCCAGAGCCTGGTCAGGACCTCCGGTCATCCGCAATGGATCAGCGATCCGCGCTTTGCCAGATACGCCGACCGGCGCGAAAACTGGAAGGATCTGATGGACGGCATCGAGACCTGGTCGCGCACATTGTCGACCGCCGAATGCCTTGCCGCGCTCAATCAAAATGGCGTTCCTTCCTCGGCTTATCGTACCGTGGCGGAAGCCTTGTCCGATCCCCAGCTTGCCCATCGCGGCGCGCTGGCCGAGGTCGAGGACGGCGGCGGCACCTTCAAGGTCATGAACCTGCCGTTCCGCATGTCGCAGGCCCGGGTAGCCGCGGGAAAGCGCGCGGCGACCCTGGGCGAACACACCGTCGCGGTGCTCAGAGAAAGCGGCCTCTCGGAAGCTGAGATCGCCGGCTTCACCGGCATGCTGCCGGCCGCGGAGCGGGGCTGACCGGCGGAACACTGGTCTCAAGGCGATGAAATTGCCGGTCGTGCCGCCCAGGGGAATCGGGTGAAGGATTTCACGCGGCGATGAGGCTGGCGAGGTACTCGTCGTCCCATCCGGCAGTTTTGCGCCTGAGGCGGATGGAATCCTTGCCCGGGGCCTTTCGGGTAAGATT
>Ga0182030_10017907_pt1 | contig 13636 bp, 24 predicted proteins | sample 812S3MmetaG_FD_121299 | JGI IMG/M metagenome (GOLD analysis project Ga0182030, IMG submission 121299) | Permafrost microbial communities from Stordalen Mire, Sweden - 812S3M metaG (Illumina Assembly) | ecosystem: Environmental > Terrestrial > Soil > Wetlands > Permafrost | place: Sweden... | reverse complement strand
TGGCTTCCACCGTGACAGGGTGGCGTGACTACCGCTGCACTAATAACCCAAAAAAACTACTGATTTCCAGGGTGGCTCAGTAGCCAAGCCAAAATCTATTTCTTTGGAGTATGCAACGTCAATGTCATTTTTTCCTGACGCATCTTATTGTCTTCCACATCGCGCATAGTATGTTCAGGTTCCCGACGGAAGTTGTTTGAGTACTGCTCATCCATACTAATCGGGCCCTTTTGAACCTCTACACGATTTCGCTCATAACCTTTAGAATTTTCTCGTTTAGGCATTGTTTTCTCCTATTAAGAATATCTGCCTGAATAAGCCTGCTTATTGAGGTCTTTCGACATCCCAGCCTGGCGCTTATCCTGTCTTTCGACATACTCAGTAGTCTTGCTGAAACCACGCTCAGCAAAATCTTTCTCTGGCTTTTGGTAGTCTTCCACAGTAGGTTTCATGTCCCCCTGTGTGTAACCTGCTTTTGACATTTTCTCTTTCATATAACACCTCGTTTAAACGCGTTTATAACTTTACTGTCTTGCAAAACTTTGATTAGTTGCAACTACTTCTTGGTCTGGATTTGCAGCAGGACTTAATTCTTTAAGAAACTGGACCTGTTGGATCAAGTGATCCAAGTCCATGCCTCTTAATTCTTTAAGCGCCTTGACAACATTCAGCAGACTAGCCGTATCCTCTTGATGAGCACGGCGTAATTTGTCTTGAGCCACGGCAGAATCCGTCTGGATTTTAGCCACACGCTCTTTGGCTAGCCCTTCTTGGCTATGGGCGTAAGCCACTTTCGTCATGTTGTCGACTTGCATCTGCTGCATCTGTAACTGCTCCATCTTCTGCTGCTGTTCCTGCATTGCTTTCTGCTTAGCCATGACCTTCTCGACAATGCGGCCTTTGTTTTGCAGAGTCATGCACTCAAGGACTTCATCTGGGGGGATGAGGTCTGGATACAATTGCTGAGCATGAAGAATTTGAGCTAGTTCTAATTGTTGTTGGGTCTCTGTAAGCGCGGCTTGAACCACCTTGCAGCCATACTTAAAGAAAATCTTACTATCAAATTCAGCGGTAGGTTCTTCGCCAATAACTTGTCGTACTTTTCCATAAGTCCAATTTTTTTGTATGTATTCGATCTCGATGTCAGCGCACAGTCTTTGCGATTCATCAGCCTGATCGAATAGCCGTTGGAGGTTCCTAGCGGTTGCCGCCTGCCGCATCATGGTAATGATGCCAGCCTTATCGTCGATATCCATGCCCATGGCGTTGGGATCAATACCGGCGATATTGAAGAAGATACCCTTGAGCATCTCTTCCATTTGCAGCATAACCGGAGAAGGAGGCACAATAGGCATTGCCTGAACGTCATCCATCTGGAAGTCAGGGTCGATTGAGAGAACTCGACCATGCCCTTGATTAAGGGCGTCTTCCGGAGTAACCAGAGCTCCTTTCTTGACCTTCAATCCCTGCTGCTGAGCATCAAGAATTTCTAAATTAGAAACCTTGAGGCGGTTTAGAAGGTATTGGCAGTCACGAAGCATGGTCATGGGAGAGTTGAACTTGTATGCGTAGTAGGGCGTGTCTGCGGTAAAAAAGGACATCATCGGAACGACAGGGTATCTGTCCATGCCATATGGATTTGGCTCATCGACAATCACTCTATCGTTTAAAATGATGCTTCTGCGCACTGTAGGAACTTGTTTCTTGAGGGTAGCTAGCTTGCCTTTGAAAGCGAGCATGATCTCTTTAAGCTGCTCTTTAGTTCCTTGGAACTCCTGGCACTCTTCGGTTTTTTTATCCACGAGGAACGTAGCTTCTCGGCTAGTGAGGTACCAATATTCATCGAACGCAATGAGGTTAGGGAATTGGATCTGATAGACTTCGGGCATGTAGTAGAACTTGTCATCGCGGTAGGTTCCTTTAGGTAAAGAAAGGATTTCGTCGCCGAACTGCGGATACATGAGAGCTGCTTCTTGGGCATCAAAGAAAGTCCTTACCCACCAGAATCTTGCATCACTCATGTCGTGCTTGCGGAAATAGGGATCAAATAGGCATGATTTCATATCGACGTAGCGCCATTTTGGATCTGGGCTGATAGGGTCTTTTGTCGAGTCTCCGTACATGTACATGAAGCCAAGACCCTGGATGACTGCCCCTAGTTGAAAGGCGTCACTGAAGGTCATGTGAAAGCCTTCTTTGTGATTGTGATAGAGACACTTGGTGAGTTGATCGGCCGTTTGCTGCATGCCATTTCTAATAGGAATCACCGCGGAACTCTTGCGTGTCTGCCTTTGCTGACCGCTGATCGCCTCGCTGATAGGATTCATGATGTTGAAGTTCCATATCTTCCTTCGATACGTCGCAACACCTGGGAAAATTAGGCCCCAGACCTCCTGGTCGTTCATCGTGAATCTCTGATTCAGATCGGCCTGATACCACTGCGTTTGCAAGATGTTAATGCTGTCCGAGTAGTTCTTCTCCATGCCCTGGCGCAAAGATACGTTCAATGAGTCTTCTGGCCAGAAAATTGGGTCGTTATTGCGCATCTTTCACCATAGATATTTATTAACTTTATCCTGTACGATAAAATTTATTATAGGCAAGGAACTAAATCATGGAACTCCCTCACATTCCACAAGATGACCTCATGGACGTCTTGGAGATGACCAACAAAATCGAGGCTTATATCCATCAGGTGCTTAAGGATAACGAGCGCAATCTTGCCCTATCAGCATTGATGAGCTCATGCATAAACTGCATGCTCGGACAATGCCACACCCTTGATGAAGTTGTATTTTATAGAAATCTTTTTGTGCAAATATTAGATAATAGTATCAGAACTATTCGGATTCAGGGGCCGGAGAAACCGCCTTCTTCTTCTTGACTGGTTTTTTCTTTTTAGGAGCTTTTTTATTGACTTGTTGCATAAAACTAGCGAATTGCTCGATGTTTTTATGAAGACAATCTATTATCTTGCAATTGTCCTTAAGGAGAGTCTCAACATGATAGACAAGTTGATGAACTCGCGCAGATTGCTCGGAGTCGACTTGCTTTCGATCCAATACAGCGCTTCTTGCTAAAGAAACGCATCCTTTTAACTCATTAATCATTCCGTTATATTTCTCAAGATTGCTTATATACCTATCAATCTTGTCGAAGCTGGATTCGGATAATTCTAGCACCACTTCCAGTCTCTCTAGGTTGGTTTCGAGTTTTTGCGAAACCTCTAACTTATTGCACTTTTGCTCAGAGGCTTCTTGGGCATAACCGAGAACCTTTTCAATATTGTGGTCCATTCTCACCATGCGATCGGTGAGTCGATTCATCCACTCCTTGATCTCGGCTATGTCCTTCCAAAACATGAGTTTACTTCTCTTTTGGCATCAAGACATGATCGATATAGCGATCAATCCCCTTGAATATGGGTTCGATATCTTCGAACTTATCCATTTTGTAATAGACATAGGCCATGACAAATTGATTAAGAAGCTCATCGTTTATGTCTTCGATTTCTCGCGTAATCGCCAGCTTGTGCACGATAGAAAACTCTCCCTTGTAGGTCTCTGCCCACATCATTTCATCCCGCTTGCTATCATGAGCAAATAGACAGCCGCTGAAACAAAAAATGGTTAGGAGTAAGAAAGTCTTGAATTTCATCGTAGTGTCCCTTTAATTATTGTGCTTCTCCTGCCCAGATGTTGAGCAGTACTTCAAATACAGATGCGGCGGCAGCGTCGTCTGCCAAGTCAATGTACATCGCTGTCGAGTAGAATTGGAACGTGATCCGCTTCCCGTCCATTCCCATCTGCGTAACGTGCTCAAGATTGATGGCGGTAGGTTTTTCTCCTGCAAAACGAAAGATATCTCTCTTCGATTTGACACGTGGTTTTTGCTCAGCCTCTCCCACAGGTTGAGGAGCAGCTTCAATACACGGTATTTGGTTTGGCGTTTCATTCTTTACTTCTTCACTCATAGTTTCTCCTGATAGCATTTGTCGCACTTCACTTCCATCCAGGTCTTCCCCCGCATCTTCGCAGGGGAGCCGCAGGATTCACATGTCTGAGAGGACAGGGCTTCATACTCGTGAATCAGCTCTGATATCTCATCTGTCTCGCATGACATGTAAAATCTTAATGTTCCATATTTTTCCTTTACTTGTACAGCATACATTTCACAATATTCACTTTCTTCACCCTCTACTACTTTATATGTTTCCGCATATTTCTCCAGAATCGACTCGATTTTAATGGAGAGATCATGTAGAATGTCATACCAGCCAGGGCCACATTCAAATGCTACACGGTTTTTGTAAAGCCTGGGGCACTCAAGTCTTAGAATGTCCCAGTTCTTCATGATTGCCTGCGTATTGCGTCTGTAACAAGATCAGCTCTACCTGTGTTCCATGTAGCCTTGTACTGCTCATATGCTTGAATGCTCATGCCACTCTTGGGATCATAAAGAGGAGCTTCGCACTTCCGCTTACAGTTCTTGCAGAATCCATAGATGGTAAAGTGCTTAGGATCGCAATAGTTGCAATAGGATTTCATTATGCCCTGACCCACTTCTGACCTTTTTCATCAACGAAATGGTCTTCTTGGCTCTTTTCGATGCTTATCTTGAATACAGGCTCACCCATTCCTTCGCAGAATGTTAGTTCACATGGGAACTCAATCTTATCCTCAAGATTGTTTTCCAATATTTGCTTGATCTTGCTGTGCAGCGTTCTTTTGCTCTTGATTGTTTCCATTGTTAACCTCTGGGTATAAGTGTAATAATTCTTCTTTGTTCTTCCATAGTCTGCATAGAACAGGAGGGGGCTCTTTCACGAAGATGCGCTTGATTCTTCTGTATAGATTGCGCAATCCTCTCTTTCCATACACGATTGGATGCTTAAGTCTAAATAGAGTGCGTGTCCATTTGGTTCCACCAAATAGATACCACTCATCGAGAATGCGTACATTCTGCGCAAACTTCACGGCTACCGTGGCATTTTGCGCAATAGGTTGTCCGCCATTTAGAGGACGATATACAAAATTTGCGGCCTGATTCTTTTCATCCAGAAAGAATCTCACTCCAGTTTCTTCATTCATGGCATCCCCTGCAAGCTTTCATGAATTCAGTCACAACCTTGTTCTTGCAGTCTTCGCACAGTTCCATTTTAGACACATCGACCTCATTGTTGATTGGAGGTGAAGCGCGATCGCAGTTAAATATCTTCAGGAATTCAGGAGCAGGAGCAGACAATAGCTTAGGATCGAAACATTGCTTTATCTCGGGAACGACAAATGCACTTCCTTTCGCGGGCTTCTCACTGTGAATGACCTTACCGTCAACGATTGGGTCTTCAGAGTCCAAATCCCAGCGATCAACCCACTTAGATACCATCTCACCTTCATAGGTGATTCCATAGATCAGATAACAGTCTCTCCAAAGATTTAGGCTTTCTTGAACTCCGTGAGGAATCACAGAGAAGTCATAATAATAAGCATCGACCATACAATGCTTATCAATGTCCGCATGGTTTAAAAGTGCTAGGATGCGGGCCGCAAACACCTCGTCGATCTGATCTGCCTCACGAGACTCAAGATACCTATTGTCTCTTAGTCTCTGAATTCTCTCGCTTTCGTCCATTATTTACCTTTCTTCCCTAATAGCTGCACGATAAGATTCATCAAGTTCTCTTGTCTCTGTTGGGCAGCCATGATGTCTTGCATTTGAAGTTCTATCTGCTGGATTGTCTCGAAGAGGTCGTTTCCGTTCTCATCTTCTTCGAACATGTCACTCAACCGCTGTATTTTCTCGGCTAAATTATATAGTTGATTCTGTGGTGTTGTCATAGCTCCTCCTGATTCATTTTTTTCAGACCTTCTTTTAACATAGAGTTTTCTACCGCCAGTATCTATGGTAATTGGAAGAATTTCATCTTCTATTTCAATAAAAAGTTCTGTGTCTGTTTGTTCAATTATCTTCATATCGCCGCTTTATTCTAGTTTCATGATAATATTTATTGTGAGCGATTAACTTGGCTTTTTCCTTAGAAACACCTTGTTCCATGAGCCATTTAACTAGACCAACCTTCTTTTGTCCTAAGGTCATCTTTTCTATAGGAATGAATTTCTTTTTGTTAGTAACCATAATATTTGTTAATCGCTTTTAAATCGTTTTCCGCGCTGCCGCTCTCTTTCCTCTCGAGACCCTTCAAACCAACAGCCAAGTACCGGAACGCATCCGCGGCATGACTATGTTCGTCATGAAGCGGTGTGTTTTTATAACATCCGAGTCTATCATCCCAAACCTTCTTGTAAGCTTCGAGATGTTTAAACGCTTTGCTCGTTTTCTCTTCATCGAAGATACATCGACCCAGCATAGACCGGACAGTTTGGATGCCTTCAAGCTTGTCACATTCTTTGATATCCAATACGACAAACTTGCCTTCGAGGAGTGGCGTAACATGATCGAGATACTGCGTCTTAGCTCCAATATCTCTCTTTCTCGCATCATGAGGGAAGATATGACGTCCAAAGCGATACTTTTGTCTGTTAAGCCAATCACAATAGTGCGCTGCTCCTTCGTCCCAGTTTTCATAGAAGTTTATAATTGAAACTTGTCCACCACGACCTACCTGAAAGCAAAATATAGAAGTAAAGTCATCAAGACCAATATCCCAGGCAGTGTGCACAGGTAGAGCATCATCGTAAGGTACACGACATACAGAACCAGAAGCCCGAATCTTAGACAGTTGCTGACCATAGTAAAGACCTTCGTTAGCGCTTTCAAATGCTTCCTTTGGAGTTGATGGGTATTCTTGCTTCATTGCATCGCCTAGCATACGTTGCTTCATCTCGTACCAGCGGCGTTGATCCTCGTCTATCTTTCGTTGTCTTTCTATTTCTATCCTATCCAGATACTCTTGAGTCTCTTTACTCACGGTGATTTCCTCGCTGAGTTCTCGGTATCCTGGCTCTTCATACCAAGGAAAGAAGAAGAATCGCATCTGCATTGGGGACAGCTCCCGTCCCGACAGGGATAGAGCCTCAGATTGCTTGCTGAACTCGTAGAAGTATCCTTCTCTTCCTTCGGCTGTAGATTCGATAGCAATGACCTGATCCGATGAGACAGTGTTAAGAGATCCAGTAACAATTTCTTTAGCGATATCGGGTGACTTAGCACAGATTTTACCGAATTCAGAAACAAGCAATCTTTGGTAGGTTCCTGATCTAAAGCCAGTAGAAACTCGGTAACTTGATCCATTTGTGAAAGCAAGTTCTCCGCTTCTATCATTTGTTGCGCTGTTAAACGTTCTTGTCCATTGGGGCATTCTGTCATAAGCGTACTTCACCTTCTTTTTAAATATATCCTCGGCGTCTTCTTTTCTATGGGCTATAATCCCTGCATGAGTATTACCATGCCAGAAGCAATCATCCAAGAAATTAATTGAGAAGTAAGTAGTCACGCCTAATTGCCGTGCCTTAAGCACGAGCATTTGATGCCACTCTTTGTGATATAGTTCTTGCTGTGCCCAGTTGAGATTAAACAGAACTTCATCACCAGATTTATTGGTGATGTAGTAGAGATGCGTTAGTCGCCAGAGCTTGTCATTGAGTTCATCTTGTGTAGGGATGTATTCACTCAATCGATTCCCCTTCGATTGTGAGAATCCTAAGGTTCTGCTCTTCCATCTCAAATGCTACTTGTTGTCTCACTGTATCGAAAGGAACAGAGTCATGAGCTTCAACTTCAACAGTTTTCTTTAGTGGGGCTGCTTTGTCTCCAAGCTCAGGATCACCATTGTGACCTGATGGAATGTAAGTAATCTCAAATCGGTACTTCATGTTGTCCTACTTCTTGTGCATCTTCTTGAGTGTTTCTGCAAGACGAGCTCTCTTGCCAAGCTTGCCCCCTTTCTTAGCAGCTGCTTCTAATTTCTTTGCTGGGATTTTCTTTCCCTTTTCAACACCCAGTTCTTTATGCAATAATCCTTTGTGCGATTTCGGTATCGCCTTTTGTATCCATTTATCCTTACTCATGCTATAATTGTCCTATGGAAAAGATTGATAAAACCTGTCCTGTATGTTCTAAACAATTCACTGTTCCTTTTTGCCATAGAGATAGATATCTCACTTGTGGGCATAGGTGTGGAGGATTGTTTAGAAGAAAAAAGATTATTAAGAACATTTGTGGGCTTTGTTCTGTTGAATTTGTTTCTAAGAAAACTCCAACCAAGTATCAGGCATACTGTTCTAGAACATGTGCGCTTAAATCCAGAAGAAATAGAATTGATCGAGATTGTATTGAGTGTAAAGAGTCTTTTCAAGTCACTCCGCATCGCCTTAAAGAAGGGAATCGAGGTGTGTTCTGTTCTCGCGCATGTCAACTCAAGAAATGGAATAGAGATTCTATTAAAGCCCAAATGCCAGGATCGTATAGACAGAATGCCTGGAAAACGTTTGAAAAAAGATGCTATGCTTGCGGAAATATAGACGAGAGATTGCTTGTCATTCATCATATAGACGGTAACAGAAAGAATGGGAATCTTTCTAACTTGATTCCTCTTTGTCATAATTGTCATTGCCTAGCCCACATAGGAATGAATGGGAATGGCTGTGTTCCCTCATATCGAGGAAAAGACTGAACAAAGCAATTCATCATTTTAACGTCCTCTTGTTGCGTTGTACTTCATCTAGTACTTTTTGCCTTTCTTGCTCAAGGGCTCTGGCCTCGCTTTTAAGGGCGGAAGCTTTGCGAAGCTCGTTATCGTCGGAGTCTCTGTCTTCCTGCTCTTTGAGGTCGGCGAAGTAGACCCTTTGCCACCTGTCGGAGATTTTGTCCCTGACATTGCTGTTTTTATCGACATACTTTAATCCTACAATTTTAAGAGCCTGCTCGTAATAGGGAACAAACTCTTCGCGTTGAATGAAGGTTTTCCATTGATTATAAGTATACGCCTTCTCTATCGTATACCACTCGGATAGATGAAGTATGGTCTTTCTGTTCTTCTTAACATAGTCGACCATTTCTTTACCTAATGCGATCATATCTTTCACTGAAGGGGAAACTGTTCGAGGTGCACCGCCAGCCATTATTGAATCTCCAAATGAATTTTGATTTGGATGCTTTCTGGCTCACCTTCGAAGTTCTTTTTCGCCTCTTCAATGCACATGCGTATCACAGGGTCATCATCTGACATTGAGTATTGCTCATAGATCAGGAACTTCTGTCTATAAGTGCGATCGGAATCTTTTAAAATTACTGTAAGCTCGCTCATGAGCTTAAGTTCTTGAATAAAATTCTATTTAGTCAAGTTCATATGTGCGCTTTCCCTTCCGGTTATAATTAAAAACTCTTTTGTCCAGTCCTTGAAAAATAAGCTGTTCTGAGTTAATGGTCAGCAGTTGAATCACATGATCGGGATAAGTATTAAAACCATGAATTAGGCGTTGATGGCAATAATCTTTTCGTCTCATGAAGCTCCATAGGGAGCGTTTGAATTTTTGAGTAATCGTGTATGTTTTTTTCTCACACGTTGCTAGGAGAATTTTAAGGATATTGATTAATTCCGTGAATTTTTGGAATTTTTCAGTTAATTCCTCCAAGACATCCTTAATCTCAAGTTCTCCGTTTTTGAATTTGCGAAAAGCATTTTTACTTGGGTCGCAACAACTAATTACGAAATGCAAAGGAAGATTATACTTTTCAGAAATTTCGTTTATAAAACGATAATTATCCTTCGATTCATAAAAATGCGCGTGGTCTTTTATCAACCACGGCTTTTGATTTTGCAATAATGAGATATCTCCTCTACGAGTTACCTGGGCAATTCGATAATAGATAGGCGCCTTTTTGGTTTTTGCGGCAATGAGCCGGTTCTGCCCATCTAAAACCTCCATGTTTTGAGAAACCAAAATTGGATTATCAATTAGAAGATTTTTTTTATTAATCGAATTTAGAACGGTGTTACCTGTGACATCTCTATTTTCTTTTAGGAAAATAAACTGATCATAATTCGTTGTTACGTAAATCTTTATATTGGTATATTCATCCGACATATTTTGACTCCATTTTAGCAAGTATCGACGACTCATCAATTACTAAATATTTCTCTTTCTCGTGTTCAATCTCCGCACCATAATGTTTGTCCATGTAAATCGTATCGTCTGCTTTCACTTTTGTGACTTCGTCGCCGATTGCGATGACATGAAATTGGATTGGCTTTTGACCTGAGACAATCAAAGTCCCGTGCTTCACCTCGACAGGTTTTACAAGAATTCTTTTTCCTACTGGCGTTAACATACTCTAGTGTCCTAAAAAGTTATTTCTATTCTAATTCCATACTCTTTACTCTGTACTTGGCCACACGCGAGAGATATGCGTTTATCGCTATCCGCACGTCCTGGCCGGTAATCTCCTGTTATTATTGCGCAAATTGCATCCACGATGTATTTGAATGACATTGGAAGATTCTCAAATGCGTCTAATTCGTCAGGAGCAAATCGCGTTAAGATTACTTTGCATGGCAATTGAATCTTATCACGAAGAGGATTCATAGCCAGAGCAACTAAGCGTTGCTGTTGTTTATGCCTTCCATGTTTCACTTGCCACGGTTCAAAACAGTTTGCTTCGCTTTTGGTTTGCAAAGGCAGGTCAATTACTACCCTTCCCTCGTAAACCTCCGATTTCATGTCTATTTTGGCCACAGATCGCTTTTTGCGCTTGCTCCCACTCTTTCCCTTACCTTTAGGTCGATCGCCGCTTGGCGGTGCCTTTCTGATCGAAATAGAGCCATCGGCATTACGGGCTACAGAATCAAAACGGCACTTCGTCGTCGCTTTTATTTTGCGCAACGTAACCCCCTTTCGGTGCAAGGCTCCCTTTTTCCCACTGGCGACCATCGAGGAATGCCTTGATGTCTTCGGCTAGGAAATTGCTATCTTGCGAAAATCCTTTCAAATATTTCTTATCACCCTGCACTTGCACAGCCGCGCTGATTTCGCTCCAGAACATGCCGCCGTTTTGCAATTTCTTGCGAACGTAGGTCACTCGACATTTGCTGTCGAAAAGACAAAGTGTCACCGACTCCGCGATGTATTTATCTTCCGGATATGATTCGTGATTTACAAATTCAAATGCGCTCATTTGTTTCTCCTTGGTTTTTTGATGTTAATGAACAATATTCGTCTCTTTCAATTAAAATTTATCTGCTCTTCTATCAGGGCCGTCATGGCGGATGCAAATCCCTGATGCAACTCGGCTCGTAAAAGCATCTCCCATGATCTCCCTCATGCTCTGGGCGTTCAGGTTTGTCGTGATGATCGTCCCCTGAGTATCTCGGTTTTCATACCTCTGATCGGCAATCCAGTAAAGAAAATCCATGAAAGCATCAGAGGGTTTTCGCGTTCCAATGTCATCCAAGACGAGCAAAGGGGCCTTGAGTATCTCCTGGAGTATGTAGCTCGTGTCGCCGTATTCGTTGTGTGTCTTGATGAAATGCATGTTTAGCTTGGCTTGGTTCCAAAATTGCTTGTCCATCATGGGGTCGTGGTACCACTCGAATATGGCTCTTGCCGTGAATGACTTGCCGTTACCGTTTTTGCCCGCGATGAGGAACATGCCGCGTGGATTCTCTACGAATTGTCGCACTGCGGCCATGTATTCTTCTGGTTTTTGGTCTATGTCGGAAAGTTTAGGCATTAAAACTTCCCTTTGTATTGGTTGTCGACGGGATTTCCCTCGGCATCTTTCGTTCTCCTATCTGCTCCTTGGCCTCCAGATGCTGCTTTGAAGGCTTTTTTGTTTTCAATGCTGTCATTGGAGCGTCCAAACCATCCTGTAAGATATTTGCCCCAGTTTTTCTTACGACTTTTGGATGGGTTGTTCTTCAGCCATTGCGCAGCTTTGAGTGTCTCGACCTTGAGGTCGATATGGGGATACATGAGCGCCCAATCGGCCATTTGCTTGTCGGTGATTCCTTGAAATTCGAATTTCTCAAAATCAAAAAAGAAGGAATCTTTTGAGCGAAGCCGCGAAGCGGTCTGAGCTATATTCTCTTCTTCTTCTTTCTTTATATTTCTTATTCCTTCTTGTTTGTCGTTGCTCAGTCGTTGCTCAGTCGTTGCTCGGTCGTTGATTCGGTCGTTGATGTCTTCAGGATTTATATCATAAATCGTTGTGCTACATAGCTCTACGAGAGTTGAGGCAGTCGTTGTTCCGGTCGTTGATTTTTGACGTGTTCTGTTGGTTTCAATTATCTTTATATGTTTTCGGTCAACGAGAATTTTCTTGGCGGTGCGATATTCTTGTTCGGTAAAGCCGTAGATATTCCAATGCTGTAAATGACACTGACCGATGGTTAATCCGTCTGGATGCCCATGGGTGCGACGAGCTGTATTTGCGATATATGCGAGTAGGCGAAAAGCATTCGGCTTGTGCTGCATGAGCCAAAATGCTTCTTCCGAGGGAATAAATTTTAGGAAACGTTCACACATAGCACTCCATAAAAGTATTGCGCACTTTGGCATGGAATGCTATAATGACAGACGTCTGCGAGACATCTACATTTAAGCGTTCCCACGCTACACCGAATAAGCCTCGATTAGTAGTCGGGGCTTTTTCATTTCCGAAGGTAACACAACCCAACGATGTAATGCAATAAAGTTTTATACTAGTCATTTAAATGCGGCCCCAAGACGTCAATCTGAAATTTTTCATCACATTCTACGAAGTGAATCAGATTCAGAAACATCAGGGGTGCAAGTAAATTCCTAAACATGGTGGGCGAGATCAGATAGTCTTTTCGGACATCTTTTTTCTCGGTGATTAGGTTCATGTGTTTGCCCTTGTTTTTCCAGAGCTGGATGTACAGTAGGGCAGATTTGGGGCAGCTTTTTAAAACTCTTGTAAAGTATTTTAATGGTGGAAACTCGCTATAGTCCTTCATAATCCTCGATAAATGGTTGATTTTTTTTCGGGGAAAAATTAGGATTATCCGCAGAAATATCCGCCTTCCCCGAGCTTTTTGGCTAATTTGGCTAAGTTAGTCTTCAACCCTCCTGGTAGGTTGATGTTTTTGATGATATTCTAGTCTCACGATGCAGGCAATTGGCGTTGTCTGCATCACTTCTCATAATATTTTTGAAATAATAATTGCAAGGTATTTTACTTATTCAGTAACTTTTCCTCAGAGGCATAGATGACAATGAGGGGGTTATGTATGAAAGAAGTGTGGGCCGAAATCTGGGAAGGATTAAAGACTTTGCCGGATTTTCGTTATTTACTGATCTTCTTGGCTTTTGGTTTGGCTGGAGTCTTATTGACTGTCTTGTTTTCTTGCATGGGCTGATCTACCCAGTCATAGACAGTAATGGCCCCTTTTGTATACTGCTCTATCTCGTAGGCCAGTTTCAGGCTTGGCATCTGCCCCTTCCTCAATATATCGTGGAGGGTGGACGTACTAATGCCCAATTTCTCTGCTGTTCCGCGCTGTTTTTTATCATTAGCCTGCATCCATTCTGCGAATTTATTCACTTTAGCCTCTTTTTTTCATTCTTTTTCTGGACAAAAATCCGGTATTCCGATACATTGGTGAGTATATCAAGCAGAAGTGTAAAAAACAACATTTTTGTGAGATGGGAAGAGAAGG
>Ga0182030_10017904_pt1 | contig 13636 bp, 15 predicted proteins | sample 812S3MmetaG_FD_121299 | JGI IMG/M metagenome (GOLD analysis project Ga0182030, IMG submission 121299) | Permafrost microbial communities from Stordalen Mire, Sweden - 812S3M metaG (Illumina Assembly) | ecosystem: Environmental > Terrestrial > Soil > Wetlands > Permafrost | place: Sweden... | reverse complement strand
TCACCAGATCAGATAACGACCCTAGTGATGGGCCAAGCCGTGGCTGGGGATTCGAGAAAACGGAACGTTATCTCACGCTTTGCCGCGAAAATTCAGGCTAGTGAAGCACGGCTACGTTCCAACGCCGCCGCGGTCTCCGACGTGATCTCTTCCTCTTCCACCGGTGCCAAAGCTAGCGATCGCGCCAACGGTTCCGCCATCACTTCGAGCAGACTCCGCACGGCGTTCACCTTCTCTGGAGGGAGCATGTCCAGCAACGCGTGGGCCTGCTGGCGTTCCTGTTCTTTGTAGCAGCGAACCTGCTCCATGGTGAAGCCCAACTCCGCGACCACCTCCTCGAACGGAATTCCGGGGTGGTGCTTGAACCATTCCTTAGAAGCGGCGAAGGCGCGCGCCTCTTCTTCCGAGACCGGCTCGTCGTCGATGGGAGCGTTAGCAATCGAGACGGCTGCGGGATAGGTCGTCACTTCGAGCAGCCGGACCACGGCTTCGAACTGACCCGCGTCGAGCTGATCGAGCAACTGATAGGCATGCTGTTTGTCCATATCGTTTCCTTTAGCTGCTCCGCGAATCGCCGCACTCCCGGCCAAGCTTTAGTCGAGAACGCGAAATCACCATTCCTTGACCATATACTAAATCATTTTTGCCGCCTCTCCGAAAATGCAATCGGCGCACGAACGACAGTCTCACAATCCTCTCCCCCTTTCCCATGCGAAAATAAGTCTTCATGCAACCCTCAGACGTTGTCAGCCCTGCCACGGCGGCGATCCTCGAAGAGAAGATCCGCACCCGGCGCGCCCGCGTCGGCATCGTTGGACTGGGGTACGTCGGTCTCCCCCTCGCTGTCGAATTCGCCAAAGCGGGGTTCATCGTAACCGGCATCGACATCAGCGAAGACAAGGTCCGCCGCGTGAATGCCGGCGAGTCGTATATCGGCGACATCCCGACGTCCACCCTCAAGCCTCTCGTGGAAGCCGGCAAACTGTGCGCCACCACCGACTTCTCGGCCGTCCTCGAGCTCGACACCATCAACATCTGCGTGCCCACTCCCTTGCGCAAGACCAAGGACCCGGACATGAGCTTCATCGTGTCTTCCTGCCAGGAAATCGCGCGCCATTTTCATGCCGGCACGCTCGTGATTCTCGAATCGACCACCTACCCGGGGACCACCGACGAGGTCGTGCTGCCCATGCTCACCAAGGGCGGCCTCGAAGTCGGCAAAGATTTCTTCCTCTGCTTCTCGCCGGAGCGTGTCGACCCCGGCAATCCGAACTTCCAGACGGCCAATATTCCCAAAGTGGTGGGCGGCTGTACCGCCGCGTGCACGCGAATCGGCGAGCTGTTTTACAAGCAGGCGCTGCAGACCGTGGTGCCGGTCAGCTCCACCCAAGTGGCCGAGATGGTGAAGCTTCTCGAGAACACCTTCCGCATGATCAATATCGGCCTCGCCAATGAAATGGCGCTGATGTGCGACCGCATCGGCATCAACGTGTGGGAGGTCATCGACGCCGCCGCCACCAAGCCCTTCGGCTTCATGCCGTTCTATCCCGGGCCCGGACTCGGCGGCCACTGCATCCCCATCGATCCTTTCTATCTTTCCTGGAAGACCAAGCAGGCCGGGATCGAAGCGCGCTTCATCGAACTCGCCGGCTACATCAACGGGCAGATGCCGCACTTCGTGGTCGACAAGGTGCAGAACGCGCTCAACGAAGCGGGCAAGCCGGTCAAGGGCTCGCGCATCCTGGTGGTCGGCGTCTCCTACAAGCGCGACATCGACGACATGCGCGAATCGCCTGCGCTCGACGTGATGCTCCTGCTCCAGCGCCGCGGCGGCATCGTGTCGTATTGCGACCCGCACGTTCCTTCGTTACATGTGGGCGGGCTCAAGCTGGAGACCGTGCCGCTCGAATCGGCCGCCGACGCCGATTGCACGGTCATCATCACCGACCACAAGGCTTTCGATTACCAGTTGCTGCTCGACAAAGCGCCGCTGATCGTGGACTCACGCAATGCGCTGAAAGGCGTAGTTTCGTCTAAGATCGTGAGGCTATGAGGACGACACCCCCAAATTCATTTGAGCCGCCGATGAACGCCGATAAACGCCGATCCAACAAGAGTCTTCTTATCGGCGTTCATCGGCGTTCATCGGCGGCTGATATTGCTTCTCCCGTGAATCGCATCTCCGCCAAACAGCGCCAGCAGTCCCCTCAGCGCTCTCTGCTCCCTCCGCGCCCTCCGGTTTTGACTTTGCTTTCTCTGCGTCTCAGCGTCTCCGCGGTGAAATAAGATGCCTCCAGGATTCGACTACGTCCGCGATTGGGATGCCGAGCGTGCCGAAAAGGGCTGGTGGCACAGCTTCGAGCTCCCCGACGGCTCCATCGTCGAAGGCGTCTGCAATCTCGCCGGCCTCAAGAATCGCCTCGCGCAATTCCCCATTCCCGCCGACCTTAAGGGCAAGCGCGTTCTCGACATCGGCTGCTGGGACGGTTGGTTCAGCTTCGAGCTCGAACGCCGCGGCGCCGAAGTCATGGCCGTCGACTGTTGGGACAATCCGCGCTTCCGGCAAATGCATGCCGCCTACAACTCGCGCGTCGACTACCGCCAGCTCGACATGTATGAGCTAACTCCGGACCGCATTGGCCGCTTCGACATCGTCCTTTTCATGGGCGTGCTGTATCACTTGAAGCATCCCCTGCTGGCGCTCGAACGCGTGTGCGCGCTGGCCACCGACCTGGCCGCGGTCGACTCCTTCATCTTGCGTGAGACCCAGTATCCTGCCGAGATCCTGCGCCGCCCCGTCCTCGAATTCTTCGAGACGGATGAGATGGGCGGTCAGACCGACAACTGGTTCGGTCCTAGCCTGCCCGCTCTGCTGGGGATGTGCCGCGTCGCCGGATTCGCTCGTGTAGAGCTGCGATCGGTGCTCGATTTCAGTGCTTGCGTGGCCTGCTACCGACGGTGGGAAGAGCCTGCCCGTGGGGACGAGACCAAAAGTCCCGGCGAGAAGCCGCTGCTCCACTCCGCCCTGCACATGCACAATGCCGGGCTCAATTTCCGCTCCGACCAGGACGACTACGTTTCCATCTGGTTCGATTCCCAGCTGGCTCTCAACGTGGACAATGTGCAGCCGGAAGTCTCGGGCTTCGGTGCGCGGCCCATGTCGGTGACCGAACTGCGGCCGCACTTCTGGCAGGTCAACTTCAAGCTGCCGCCGCTGACCCGCGCGGGATGGCATGAGGTGTGCGTCCGGCTGGAGGGCGGGCCGCGCAGCAATCCGCAATCCATCGCGCTCGATCTGCCCTTCGAACCGGGACGCGTGAAGCTGGGCAACCTGTGCGACGGAACCACCTGGAGGCCCGGTGAGCTCGACACCACCAAGGGGTCGGCCATCAGCTTCTGGCTGGAAGGCCTGCCCGAAAACGCAGATTTAAATAATGTTAAGGCGTTCCTCGGAGGGCGGAAAATGCGCATGCTGTACCTGGAACCGCCGGCCAAGTCCGTTCCGAAAGGGATCCTCCCCAAACTTCGCCGCCCTCACGCCCGTCAAGTGAACGCGGGGCTTACGTGGGAGTTGCCAGCCGGTCGGACGGCCTTCGCGGTCCACGTAGGGGACAAAGTTGTGGGGGAATTCAACGTCGAAGTCACGCGCTGAAGCTGGTAATGTGTCGAAAGAGTTATCGCGAGCCGGTTGACATCGACCTCGGGAACCTTCAATCTATAGATGAAGTTCTGCGAGGTTCACATGCGTCCCGTTCATAGTCTATCGACCATCGCGATCCTGGCGATTGCCGCCGTATCGGCATCCGCCCAACCCATCATCTCAGCTAAATCAGGGGTCATTGCCAGTGTGGAAGGCAAGGTCCTCGTCGACAATGCAGAAGTACAGGAGTCGGTCACCCACTTCCCCGAAGTCAAAGAGGGTTCCGTGTTGAAGACCGAGGATGGACGCGCCGAGCTGATGTTGCCTCCGGGCTTCATGTTGCGCATGGGCGAAAACGGCGCGCTCAGAATGATCAGCAACCGGCTGATCGACACCCGCGTGGAAATCCAGGCCGGTTCCGCTGTGGTGGAGGTAGATCAAACCAAGCCGGATTGCGGCGTGTCGATCGCGCTGAAAGATGCTGTGGTGACGCTTTCCAAGGCAGGGGTCTACCGCTTCGATAGCGAGCCCGCGCGGCTCAAAGTGTTCAACGGCGTGGCGTCGGTCGAGATCGGGGGGCAGAGCGTGATGGTCGGGACTGGCAAGATGTTGGCCCTGTCCGGCGTCGTGGCGAGCGCCGAAAAGTTCGATGTGACACAGACGGACGCTCTGGACAACTGGAGCCAGCACCGAGCCGAAGCGATGGCGATGGCGAACCTGTCCGGCGCGAAGTACAGCAACGATAGCTATGGCACCTCGAACGCCGGCAATACGTGGGTCTTCAATCCCTACTACGGCATGTACACTTACATGCCCGGCATGGGGACAATGTGCAATCCGTACTACGGTCTTTGCTACTACAGCCCGACGACGGTGTACCGCGCGTACTCAGGATACGGCTACGGCGGTGCCACCTCGTATGGTTCCCGCGCCCCCTCCGTGTTCTCGGGTGCAGGGAACACCGCTGGCAGTTCGAGTGGTGTTGGCTCTTCGTCCGTCGGCGCGACTGGAGCTCGCGGCGGTGGCATCGGATCGTCGGGCGCTGGCGCGTCGGGCGGGTTCTCGGGTGGACACGTTGGCGGCGGTAGCATGGGTGGCGGCGGTACGGGCGGCCACAAGTAACAGATTCTATAAGGAGTTTGAGCTTATTGAGGCAGGCGGTTTCCGCCTGCCTTTTTATGTAGGATATGCTTTAGCTTGTCCGGCGAGCAGAACTCGGCCGTGCACTTTGGGATGCTCCAGGCCTACCGCGGCGAGCAAACCTCTCCCGCAGTTGGCGCATTGGCCCGGCGTTCGTCTTACACGGCCTGACGTAGGGGACGATACCGGCGGCTGGCCCGAACTCCAATCAGTTCAGCCACTTCCGCCAAGAGGTGCGGGAGATTCTCGGTATAGATGGAGAATTGGTGCCGTCCACGGCCGAAACTGCGCCCGTCGCGTTCCGAGGACGTCACCAGAGCAGTCGCCGGACGATAATCCTTCACTTTGGCGTACGCCAATACATTGCGACCGGATGGCCCAGAACCCAGTTCCGCGTCGCAGAGTACCAGTTCGAATAGGCCTTCGTCCAGCTTGTTGATGGCTTCGGCCGGTGTGGCGGCCACATCTACGGCATAACCACCTGCCTGTAGAATAGTTTGCAACGCCAGGCGGGGAGCCAGTTCACCATGAACTAGCAATACTCGGGCCAAATCCAAAGCCCTTCTGCCACCGACCTGGGGTATCGCGTCTGAAAAAGTGCGCATTCGCTTATTGGTATTATTTTAACCGAGAATACCGATTTTTGTAGCCGCTAATTTTGGCCCATTAGAGCTGTTCTGTATTTTCCCTCGGGGTACCGGTACGAGAGTGCCGTTGCCTGGAAGACCCGGCGCCGCCCGCCATTTGGACCGCCAGGTCAGGGGTGTTACGATTGCCGGGGAATTCTCGAAATGGCGCCAAGCTCCACCTACCTGTGGCTCGTTCTCTGGAGAGCGTACGATTGGTTGCGCGAGCATGCCGTAGGAACATCGCCTCCCTCGGTCTAGGATTTTCGGACTTCGCAGCGATGGAATACCTCCTTCACAAAGAGCTATCCGCCCCCAAGTCTCGCGCCCAGAAGGACGCGCGCGCCATCGATATCGGCGGCGTTCCGGACCCATCGCCCGTGAACATCGCCGGCGCGAAAATCCGGCTAGCCTGCGGATCCATCGCTGCGGCGGTTGGTTGATTGGAACTCATTGGTTGATGGAACTCAAAGGCCGACTCGAGCGCAAAGGCTTGGTGGAGTGCTGCGACCATCCGATCCATCGTCGCGCGCGTATCGTGCATCTCACCGCCGCCGGACGCAAGACCATCGAGTGCGCGTTCGCCCGCAAGACCGCTATGGACCGCGCCGCCAGCGGACTCGCCGCGGCAGAACGTAAGCGCGCAGTCGATCTCATGCGCAAGTTCGAGCGCACTGCACAATCAAGGTTGCAGAACCTCGGCAAGAATCGCGCGCTTTCGCGCTGAGTGAGCTAAGATGAGATGACCCGCACAGCGGAGCACATGAATGTTCGAGGTAGACGAGAATGGCAACCAAGAAGAAGCCCGCAAAGAAAGCTGCTAAGCCCGTAAAGAAGGCAGCCAAAAAGGCTGCTCCGAAGAAGGCCGCACCGAAGAAGGCTGTCAAGAAAGCCGCCCCCAAGAAGGTGGTAAAGAAGGCTGCCCCAAAGAAAGCGGCTCCTAAGAAAGCCGCTCCGAAAAAAGCAGCCCCGAAAAAAGCAGCCCCGAAGAAGGCTGCTCCGAAAAAGAAGGTTGTAAAAGCGGCTCCTCCGGCTCCCCCTGCTGCACCTCCGGCAGAGCCACCGGCCCCCGAAGCTCCGGCGGCTCCCGCACCGGAAGCTCCCAGCACTACTGAAGCAAGCTCGTAGTAGTTCCAGGGCAGGCGGGGTTACCGCGAAGGCTCTCCACCTGCCCATTTGTTGTTGCTGTTGCCCTTGCGCTCTTGGGTCCGGCGATCGGCTGGATTCAATCGACCCTGTCTCCACTCGCCCTTTGGATGTTGCCCGCGCGCTCCTTCTTCTTCGTCCACTCCATTGCGGTCCGAAGTGCCAATTCCTTTCCGCTCCGCACCAGCACCACTTCGCCATAATTTGCCAGCACCGCTGCCGACGGCGTTTCCAGGCGCTCCGCGAAAGTCACCAGCGGGGCCGCCGCTCTATCGCCGCCCGGAAACACCGCGACATCGCCGCTGGTAAGCGCGAGGATCTGCGCTTCGGGATACCTTGCTCGTTGGGATTGCCCACCGGCGAGTGCGAGCCGCGCCGCGTGCCGCAGTGCGCCGTCGCGGCGTCGCCGCAAGCGGCCCGTGGCTTCCTTCCAAAGCTTGCGGAACAGTGCGCCATCGGACACTGCGCGTGCCAGAAACTGCAGGTAATTCGTCTCCAGAATTCCGGCCAGTTGCGCTTCCGTGAAATAGCGCGAGGTGGTGGCGCGATGGCGATGCTCCACCACCGCTCCCGCCACGAAGACCGTCGGCCAGCCGAGCTGCCACGCGCGATACCCCACGTCCAGATCCTCCACATACGCAGGGGCGTACGCTTCGTCGATGCCGCCCAGCGCGCGCAACATGGCGGCGTCGTAGAGTGAGCAGCCGCCGCTCCCATAGAGCACCCACGTGAGGTCTTCGCCCGCGATAGGCTCGTCGCAACGCAAAGGGAAGTCGTCGGGATGGTCGTGCGCCATCACTGCCTTGCCGGTCTCTTCGCGGCGCACTCCCGCGGGAAAGCGGATCTGCGCGGTGGCGCAGAAGAGTCCCGGCACCTTGTCGAACGCGGCTCGCAGCGCCGTGAAGAAGCCAGGCTCCAGCAGCATGTCGTTGTTCAACAGGCAGACATGCGAATAGCGTGCGCGCGCCATGCCGCGGTTGACGGCCGCCGCGAACGAGAGCGGCTCGGCGGAAACTTCCACCCGCACGGCCGGCCACTCGGCAGCCAGCCATTGCGCGGTACCGTCGTTCGATCCGTTGTCGACCGCAATTACTTCGCCAGCCATCGGCAACTCCCGCACGATGCCGGGCAGTTGTGCTGCCAGCAACGCTCGTCCGTTGCGCGAAGGGATCACTACGGAAATGCCGGCGGGTGAGGGCGACTTGTCAGGCTCGCGCCTGCTGCCGATGGCAGGACGCCGCAGCCAGCCGGCGATTCGCGCGGCAGCGTACCAGAGAGCGAACTGTAGCGACTCTTGCAAATCAGATCAACAAGTGACGGTCGGCCTGCGCATCGCCGCTCCATAGTGCCAGCGCCTGTAACGCGAAGGCCGCCGATACCGGATTGATGTACGGTTCCCATGTGCCCGCGCTACGGCCGAAATAGAAGCCGCCGTCTTCGGCGGCGAATTCCGCCAGCCGCTCCGCCTCCCACTGCGCGGCCGTGCGATCGAGCGGAGCCACGCCCACCGCGTCGGCAAACACCCGTATCCGCAGCAATTGGGCGTACACGTCTGATCGTTCGAACTCCGGCGCCAACTCACGCACCAGCGCCGCCACGCGCGCGATGCCTCCGCCGATCGCCTCCGCGCAAGGCATCGGCAACAGACCTTCCAGGAAGTAGAGATAGGCGTGCAGGCGGTCGACCACCTTCCGCCGCTCCGTGTGCCCGGGCAGGAAGTCGCGCTCCGTCCGCAGCGATACCTCCCGCATGCCTTCGTACAGTTCGCGATAGCAGGCGTCGCCGGTCGCCTCCCAGAGGTCCCACCAGGCCATGCCCGCCTTCAGTTGATAGCAGCCCGGCGATCGCGACCAGCGCAGCGGATCGCGCGCAATCGGATACTTGCCGGGCAGCGCAAGAATGGGGTGAAACTCGCCGTCCGGCGCGCGGAAGTCCCGCATCATGGAATCGCCCACGCGTCTCGCGCAATCCAGGCACTCCGCGTCGCCGGTTGCGCGCCACACTGCCAGCAGGCCCCGCACGACGATGCCGCAGTCGAAGAAGTACGTGAATTGCGCGGGGTCGATTTCGAACGGCATAGCGCCGGACTCGGCATCCCAGGCGCCCGTCAGGAAGCGCGCTGCGGCGCGTGCACGCTCCAGCATTCTGACTCCTGACTCCGGCGTGGCGCAGACACTCGTGTCTGCCGCGCCGACACTCTTGTCGGCGTTCTTGTGTAGGACATGCTTCAGCTTGTCCAGGCGAGCGGAGCTCGCCCGTTCTTCAGTTACCAATCGTTCACTTCGACAGCCGCCGGCAGCGGAAGTGACTCCTGACTCCGGCGTGGCGCAGACACTCGTGTCTGCCGCGGGCGAGCTTCGCTCGCCGGGACAAGCTGAAGCATGTCCTACCGCCAAAAACACCAACGCGCTCGCCGCATATCCCGTGATCTCGGTCGAGACCGCATGATTACGGCCCAAGTCGAGCCGATAGTAGCGGGCCACGCCGCCGACTGGAGTTTGGATGCCGGATCGTAGAAACCACTCGCCGGCGCGCAGAACTTGAGGAAACAAACCGCCAGTGTAACAGAACCGCGCCTTAACCCAGCAGCCAGACTCCCACCGCCAGCGTCACGATCGTCAATGGCACGCCCGCCTTGGCGTATTCCCAAAACGAGATAGCCACTTCCCGCCGCGCGCGCTCCACTACAATCAAGTTCGCCACCGACCCGAGCACCGTCAGGTTGCCCGCCAGCGTCGACGACATCGCCAGTGTGAGCCACGCGTGCCGCGCGTCCGGCAGGTGGGCCACGAATCCCTTGAACACCAGCACTGCCGGCACATTGCTGACCAGGTTCGAAAGCAGCGCGGCGAAGGCCGTCATGGGCGCGGTCCGCTCCAGGTGGAACCGGTTCGCGGCGGCAAACAAATCGGCCGCGAGCGGCGTCTTCTCCACGCCCGCGATCACAATGAACAGCCCGATGAACATGGTGAGCAGGCTCCAATCGATCTCGCGGTAGAATCGTTCCGGTTTGAGACGCCGCGTAATCAGAAGCACCCCTCCCGCCATCACCGCCACTTTGGGCACCGGCCATCCGGCAAAAAACAGCACCATCATCGCTACCGCCGCCGCCACGGACTTCCACATCAGCGCGCTATGCACGCGCACGGCACGATGGTCCACCCGCAGGACGTTCTCGCCGCCGAACTCGCTCCGATAAACCAGGCCGATGATGGCGGCCGTCAGCACCAGCCCTGCCACCGCCACCGGGGCCAACGCCGCGGCAAAGTTGCGGTAAGGAATCCGCGAGAAGCCACCGATCATCATATTTTGCGGATTGCCCGTGATAGTGGCGACGCTGCCGATGTTGGACGCCATGGCTACCGCCAGCAGGTATGGAACCGGATTACGCCGCAGACTGCGCGTGATTTCGAGCACCAGCGGTGTCAACACCAGGCACATCGTGTCGTTGACGAAGAACGCCGAAAAAACGCCGGAGACCGCGACGATCCCGCAGAGCAGCACCAGCGGACGATGGGCATGCTCCACCACCCACTCGCTCACCAGCGTAAAGAAGCCGGAAAGCCGCAAGCTGGCCACCACAATCATCATGCCGAATAGGAGAAGGATGGTGTCGGAGTTAATCGCGGCCCAAGCCTCATCCACCGTCAGGACGTTGAAGGCCACCATCAGGCTCGCGCCGATAATCGCCGCGCCCGTACGATCGATGCGAAGCCCCGGCATGCGTCCCAAGGCCATTACGCCATAGGTTAGGGCAAAGATTACGACAGCGGCAAGCATGCGGGCAAGCTAGGGCCTGCCCAGCGTTATCGCGAAGGAATGCGGCGGATTACCGCGCCCATCTCTTCGGGCGTGGTCCGAGTGAAATCCGTATTGGCGGCTGTACGAGCAGGTGCGGGCGTCCGCGAGCCACCGCGCGAGGTGCGCGGCTTCTCGACCGTGGGCGGTACTTCCACCTCGTAGTCGTACACACCCCGGCGGCGTTCGACTTCATCAGGCGGTATTACAACGCGCTTTTCGAGAATTGTGCAGCCTTCCACCTTCTCGCCTACTTCGTGATTGAATCGGGATCGGACGGTTTTAGTCAGCATGGTTGAGCGCGGGCGCTCGGGGGCCCTTATGTGATTTTAGCATCCTGCACCAGCCAAGGTTCACAGGTTGTTACATAAAGACACACTCGCCAGCCCAGACCACCCTCCGGTGCGCCGTCATCGGGCCCACGGCTGGCAAGGAGCCCACTCCGGTCAGAGTTGCAGGACCGTTCGCAAACCCTCATGCACCGAGCGTTGCAACCGCGGCGTCAATGTGCCGGCGTGCTCCGCCAGAGAGTTGCGGTCGAGGGTCAGCAGTTGGGAAACGTTCACCACCGAATCTCGCGAAAGGCCCGCAGACCGTGCCGGCAACAAACACATTCCCAGGGGCCTCGGCGAGTTTCACGTTCGTGGTAATCGTGGCCACGATTGCGGTCTGAATCCGGCTGCGGTTGAAGAAATCCGCTTGCACCACGAGCACCGGCCGCCTGTAACCGGGTTCGGAGCGGCGAGGCTCGGGAAAGTCCGCCCACCAGATCTCCCACGTTGAATTTCGCTCGCCGCTACCAGGTCAGCTTTTCGAGAGACTCCAATTGCGCGCGATGCAAACCGGGATCCACTTCCGCGTCTGCCGCGAATAGACTTCGTTCAGACGCTCCGTAATCAGGTCTCCGTCTTGCTGGTTGAGAAACTCCGCGAGGGCTCTGGCGTACAGTTCGCTTCTCGAAACCCGGAGCCGCCGGGCAGTTGCTTCCGCCCGCCGAAAAAGATCGTCAGGCAGGGATACCGCTGTCTTCACAAACTCAGTATAACCAGGGTCGTACCCGGGAGAGGATCGAATCCCATGGGGTGCGTAACGATCTGGGAAGAGTCCGTTACCAGTGAACGCTCCCTAACGGTCGCAGCTCTGTAACTAATTGCAAACACGTGGGTACTCGTTACAGGGACGCGACTGTAAGGGAGCGTATTCCGCGCCTGAGCTAAGAAATCCCAGATCGGTTAATCACCCGAATCCGTCGAGAGTTGCCTGCCGCCAGCTACTTCACTTCGCCTGGGGAATCCAGGGTGTACCCGGAGTCTCGTGCCGGATGAAGTGGATTGCGACCGCCAGGCCGCCGCCTAAAATAATGGCGGCAGGAAGGAAAAACCGCATGGCTGGAATGCCGATCAGAAAGATCAGCACGCTGATGGCGGCGAACAACGTGCCTGCAACGCCTCCACCGCTCTGAATCCTCGATACGTTGATCTGCGGACCCGGGGTGCTTTGGTTCATCTGGCACCTCCTGATTCCAACCATACACTGTTTAACAACTGCCCGGCAACCATCTTTCCCAGCCCCGCATCTCATTGGGGTATCCCAACGACAATCTCCCAGGAGGCAATATGCCACTACCGTCCGACGAAAAACTGATCCAGCTCGGAAACGATTTGCTCGAGCAATTCAATGCCATGTTCGGCCCCCATGCCGGCTACCGCCCGGCTCACGCCAAGGGCATTCTGCTGACTGGCACCTTCAGCCCGTCTTCGGAGGCGGCGTCTCTCACCCGCGCGCCGCACATCGTTCGTGAGTCCACGCCGGTGACCGTGCGCTTCTCCGACTCCACCGGCCTCCCCATGATTCCCGATAACGACCCCAACGCCAATCCTCGCGGCGTGGCCATCCGCTTCAACCTCGCCGAGCACGTTCACACCGACATCATCGCCCATTCTACCGACGGCTTCCCCACTCACACTGGCCAGGAGTTCCTCGAGTTCCTGCGCGCCGCCGCCGCCAGCGCCCAGTCCACCGCCTCCCCATCCCCCATCGAGGTTTTCCTGGGCGCGCATCCCGCCGCCCTGGCTTTCGTCCAGGCGCCCAAGCCGAGCCCTGCCAGCTTCGCGACAGAAGCCTTTTTCGGCGTAACGGCGTTCCGTTTCATCGATAAAGCCGGAGTCGCCCGCTACGGACGCTACCGCATTTCGCCGGGAGCCGGCCTCGATCATCTTGACGAAGCGGCCGCCAAGACCAAAGACGCCAATTACCTCTTTGACGAACTGACGAATCGCATCGCCGCCGGCCCCATCCGGTTCGATATCCTCGTCCAGATCGCCGGAGCCGGCGACGTCGTGGATGACGCCACCATCCACTGGCCTGCCAATCGGCCGGTGATGCATTTCGGTACCGTGGTGCTGACCGCGCAGGCTCCCGAGAACGCCGCCCAACAGCAACGCATCATCTTCGACCCGATTCCGCGCGTCGACGGCATCGAGCCCTCCGACGACCCTCTTCTCGAACTGCGCGCCGCCATCTATCTGATCAGCGGCCGCCGCCGTCGCCAGACCCAGGAAGGGAAGCCGCTCTCGACGACGGTCTGATGTAGGACATGCTTCAGCGTGTCCAAAGTAAAGCGCCGTTCGGTCCTATGCCAGCCATGCGCGCCCTAACCATCGCCGTCGTCCTTGCGACCCTCGCCGTCGCGCAGCAACCCATCTCCTTCCCGACGGCAGATGGGGGCCTGATTTACGCCGACCTCTACGGCAACGCCAACCGCGGCGTGGTGCTCGCTCACGGCGGCCAATTCCACAAGGAGAGCTGGCAGGACCAGGCCCGCGCCCTGGTGGACGGTGGATTCCGCGTTCTGGCAATCGACTTCCGCGGCTTCGGCCGCTCCCGCGGTCCCGGCCAGGATGATTTCGACAACGCCCCCTTCCACAAAGACGTGCTCGCCGCAGTTCGCTACCTCAAGGCAAACGGCGCCAAGACCGTATCGGTGGTCGGGGGCAGCTTCGGTGGCGGAGCTGCCGGCGATGCCTCCATCCAATCCCCTCCAGGGGAGATCGACCGCATCGTATTCCTAGGCGCCGCGCCGAACCTCCCAGCCGACCGCCTGAAGTCGCGCGCTCTCTTCATCGTCGCCCGCGATGACAGCAACGGCGCCGGCCCGCGCCTTCCCGGCATTCGTGCGCAGTACGAAAAGGCTCCCCAGCCAAAGGAACTGATCGTTTTGGAAGGGTCCGCGCACGCTCAATTTCTTTTCCAGACCGATCGACGCGACCGCGTCATGCACGAAATC
>Ga0182030_10017903_pt1 | contig 13637 bp, 11 predicted proteins | sample 812S3MmetaG_FD_121299 | JGI IMG/M metagenome (GOLD analysis project Ga0182030, IMG submission 121299) | Permafrost microbial communities from Stordalen Mire, Sweden - 812S3M metaG (Illumina Assembly) | ecosystem: Environmental > Terrestrial > Soil > Wetlands > Permafrost | place: Sweden... | reverse complement strand
AAATTATACAAAAGAACTAAATTAAATTCTTTTATAAAATTAAAACTATACTTCAAAAAGTATTTATATATTATTATTAAAACTCAATTTAAAAAACTGTAAACTAATAATAATACTTTTATATTAAGTAAAGATAAATTTAAAATAAACTTCAAAAAGTATTAATAAAAGCTTTAAAAATATAAAGTAATCTTTATTATTTTTTTTATTAAAAAAAAAAGTAGATTTTATTAATAATATTATTATTAAAGTAATCTTTAATATAGATTAGTCTTACTATAGACAATGTACATATATATAATTGAACTTCTAATCCTAAATATTTTTTTAACCAAATCCAATCAACAAGATTGCTATAACATTTGTTATGAAATTTGAAATTCTTAGAAATTCCCCATTGTATACGCACTTCGCCGCCGCAAAAACGGACCCCATTTGTACAAAATCCATGGTATCGGCAGCATCCCAACACTGAAGAATCCCAACATACTACAAGCCCAATCAACTCCAAGTTTGTTGAACATCTGGACTGTGAACAAAGGAAAAGCCGCCGCGAATATGTATCGGAGGAGACTGTTTGCTGCAATGGCGGAGGCAGCATTAAGGGCTTGGTAAGCATCGATGAGATAACAACTTGTTCCAAGCTACAACTTCATGTTAGTGTGAGCAAAAGATAGGAATCAAAAAGATGGCATACAAACAGCAGGACGAGGCCCCACCCAAAGGGAATACCTTTTATAGTTAGCGTTATCTTTCAATTTGGAGAGAATTGGAGAGAATACCAGCAAGTACGGGCAAAATCCAGTGATGTTGATGTGCTGCCGACCAAGCGAACCAGAAGAGGGCAATTGGCAGCATTATTGACCCAACCATACATGAATAGAGCCGCTCTTCGGGGGGAGGAATCTTGCCAGCTTCTTTAACTCTCGCTTTTGCCTTTGCATAAATCGTCAAGTCAATAATAGCAAACGTAATTGCAGCAAAAATGAAACCAATGATGATGCTGAGATATGTCAACCCTACTTGGCCAATCGAAAATCCATAATAGTTTCCAAATACATATGGAAAAGCATCAAAGAAAGCAAACAAGATGCCGAACACAAAAGCAACATAAAGCGACATCCAGCCAACAATCGGTTCGAACAGAAGCATATGTAAAGGCCTCAGCAGTGTGACCAGCAAAAGCAGCTTTAAAGCTTCCTTGGGCGGTAGTCTCGGTGGTGGCGCCATTCCTCTATGCAATGCCCTCTTTTTCAAGATGATTTTTTCGCTTGTCTCTGACATGAAAAAGCTTGAAATCCAAGCTGGGCCACCGACGATGATCAAAACCCACATTGTCCAAACCCAATTGCCCCTATCTTGCACGGTAAAGCCGCCTACCAGAGGGGCGATGGAAGAACCGACGAAAGGCATGAGAACAAAGCACATGCCAGCGATTCCACCTCCTTTTTGCAGATCCCATATATCCGCTACCGAGCCAGCCCCAACAGCAATTGCTGGGGCACCAAAAAAGGCGGAGAGGAATCGACAAATGAGGAGAGATCCAATGGTTTTAGATTCTGCCGCGCCAACTGTGAAGAGTATCATGATGGGCATTGTGATAAGGTAGACCCATTTACGACCCAGTGTCTCGCTGATGGGAGCACCAACTACGGGCCCAAGTCCTATTCTTTACTGTTAAACCATTATCATTGAGGATCTATAGAACGAACCAAGACCAATGGCATACAGTGACAGTCCAAGCAATGCAACTGTTTGACTGACATGAAATTTTGCCATAACACTAAAGACACCCGGTGCATAGACTGATGTACCAAATGTTCTATCATCGCTTCAGTTCAAGGTTCGTATGAAGACTAAATCTTGATTGCTTACACGGCAAAAGAATACCACGCCGGAACAAAGACGCCATAGACCCTCAAACTCATGGGCCAGTTTCTTGGGTTTCCAGCATCTGCAGGTCCATCCCAGTTGGTTAGAGTGTGCTCTGACTTTGCCTGGGGCCGAGGTATATCTAGAGGAACACTTCCCTTCTCTAGGGAGTTGAAAGGTGTCATTTTTTGGGTAAGATTTTCTGCGTTTTGGGGACTTAAATCCTCCTGGATATGGTGTCTGGATCCTGCTGTGTGGGGTACAGAATGTGCTTGATCCATTGTTGGTATGGATGTGAGGTTCTTCTGTGGAAGAGGAGCCCTCTTTCTTCTGTGAACAAAAGCCTAGAGTCATTCAGAAAAGGCAAACAAGAACAAGATCCTCTGAGGCTGGCGGGAGAACTGCTGTTGGGGCACAGCAACCTGCATTTCTGTATTCACATATACCAAGGCGTAATAAAACTAGCTTAACAGAGGTGTGGCGTGGGGATCAACATGGATTGGTGGTTGAGTTACAACAAACGCAGCCATAATTACATGGAATTTGTGACAGGTGGAATACAAGCGGTGAGCTTTGTAATATTGCTGTTGCAATAGGGCATGGCAGCTAAAATTACAGGCTCAACACACTAAAGGGCCCCTGTAATCTGTAACCCTGGCTTCAGGCATTGCTGGCCTATCAACTACTTTGTTTCGCCGTCTCAATAATGTAATTTCTGGGGTAACACTATTTTATTGAATTAAAGCCTGAATTCCTTCGTAATGTTTGTCGATGCTGCCGGTTGCTTTCTTCCTCCTGTGACAAAAAGTGTCAGCACCATGTGAATCCGAGCGCCTCCAATAGTTAAGGATGCACAACCTGTCACCAGCACCAATTCAAAAGTAAGCGTTATTTCTTCAGCCTAAACGCACGCCCCCACGAAGAACCATTTTGGGTAACATTCATCATAAGCAACCGAAAAACTTTATTAGATGGATGGTTGCACAACATGACCTTCGTATCCCGAGCCAGTCAACTTGTTGATATCCTTTTGATATGGAAAGGGATACTAGTATGCATGACTCAGCCTGCAAGCAAACAAGCCACCAGTGCGACCCTGACATGCAACTCTTTCGGTGAAATGCAATGTCCACAGGAAGTGGGATACAGTAATATGACCCACACTTCGCTTCTGTTACTCTACATTCCAAAAATATACGTTAACCATGATATGCTAAAGAAAAATGATTATGAAGGTAAATCTTGCGCACTTGTATCTTTTGTCTCAATTAGGTATTTACAATAATTATTAAGTGCTACAAACAAACTACCCAATTAGGTTAGAAAAGCAATCTAGCAAGGGATCCTCATAGTTTGCTCTAACCAGGATTACCTACTATATCTCTGTAAAAGTACAATTGGGTATCTCATTTGAGATGGGGTTGTCAGTCCACATTGCTGAAGAGAGGCTTGGCTTTAGGCCTTGATCACTGCGCTTTAGTAGGTGAAGGATCAGTGATAAGGTTCTCGTTGCTAGATTCAGCCCTTTCCAACTATTTATACACTAGTTAAACTCACACTTCTTTTCAAAGTCTCTGACCTTACCTTGCTTTTATAATCAAATTTCTAACATGCTCAACGTTGAGATGGGCTCTCATACAACGACCTCCAGCATGATGACACTCAAAAAAAAGACCAGCTCTCGGGTTCAAAGCACCGACAAAAAGATTCAATTCGAGACAGCCAAAACGCTCAAGCACGTGCTACACTGGGACGAACTTCCAATGTGGATGAAAGTTGATCCTTATATCAAACAAGGTTACAGAAAACAGCTGAACAGCTTCAGTGGTTGTTTCTGGTCACTTTTCTACTCTCACAATGAGTTTGTTAACATTTGGTCACATCTACTGCCTGCTTTGACACTGTCGGGCTTCTTGTTAGGAGTGGATCCTTGGGTGCTACATAAGGGTATTGAAGCTCCTCTCATGGACAATCTCATTATTCAACTTTATGTGATGGGAACTGTGGGCTGCTTGTTCCTCTCGGTCGGTACTTGCCTTTTCTCCAAATCTACACTTAGATCAGTGTTTTGGGAACTGTTTTGAACAAGACACGTCACATGTGCTGAGAAAGACGCAGGCATTTTACCATGGCATAAATGCACATTCTCAACAAGTATCAACTCGATTCCTGAAACTTGACTATTTTGGCATCGTGCTTAGTATAATCGTGAGCAGCATCTCATCAACATATTTTGGAATGTACGGCGACTGGCATCTACAGACAATTTACATTCTACTCAGTCTCTGTTGTGCAGTTGGGATATTTTTGAATCTCCTTGGCCCGAACGCAGATGGACATAGCAGTGCGATTTGGAGGTATTTGGGTTCTGGTTCATGTTTTTCCAATGTTTGCTAATAGTCTTGTTGTAGGACCCTGCTGCTTACAGCACTATTTTTTACTGGCTTTGCTCCTATTATGCACAAGCTGGTGACAGATGGAATGGAAGGATTTCTGAGCTTTCCTCTGTATCACATTGCCCTTACAACGCTATTCTATGCATTTGGGACAATTTTCTATATCTCACATTTCCCGGAAAGCCATATACCAGACACCTTTGATATATGGGTAAGAACATAAACTCTGAAAGTGTACTAAAGAACCTACTAATTTTTTTTTGATACAGGGAGCAAGTCATCAGATATGGCATATAATGATTGGAATTGGCCAAATTATATTTCTGTTTGGATTAATAGATGTCATGCAAGAGCTCTCTCGCACAGAGACATCCCGTGGCTGAATAGCTATGCCTGGAACTGGAGAGATTTATGAAATTATAATCAAGTTCAATATAGAAGGGATGTTGTACTAGAGCTAGATTTTGATCTTGGTCAAAGAGCCTTTCCCAATATAAACTAAAAGAATAGGATTCATTAGAAATAGAGTTGAAGTGGCGCCTGCTGCAATTCAACCTGTTGAAAATTTTTTCACTATAGTATTGGCTTCTCTTTCTATGCATATTTTCTTCGCAGTATCTTCTGAAGAGACAGGAAATCATGTAGCTTACCAAGAAGGATGTTTGAATTGGGATGGACATGCTAATTGATTTTTCATGCAGCAGAAAGCACCAGGTCACATCTGAGCCATCTGCATCTAGCCAAAGCTTTAAGTTATATCGCACCTCACAGTATATTCAATCCAGGTTAGATTGTCCCCAAAGGAATTAAAATGAATACAATTAATACAAGATCTAGGAAATCAATCATTGAAGATCTATGGTAATTCCCAGAATAACATTCAAAAACCCCTATGAAGCTACAATTTGGATATTGGAGGACATTTCCAAGCCTGAGTAGCATCCCAAAGGCCTTTGATGGCGTCAAGATATTTTTGTTCATCCTGCTTAAGATGTGCACAATGTGCACTACCAACAAACAAAACCTCCTGAGCCTGCCATCCTTTAGCTCTCGCCTGCTTAGAATGGCCTACCACATCTTCCCAATGACACATACGATCCTCTTTAGAAAAGAGATAACAAACTCGGCCAGCTGAAGCATCTTCAGTAATCCCAATGCTAGGTTCCCAACCTGGCTTGACAATTTGTGGATCCAGAATTGTCCGCCTCATTAAACTAGCAGGATTCTCATTACCAAATGCAATCCCTGTATACAGGATAATGAGGATAAATTGGCAGGCAACGGGACCCAGAATATTTTGCCACATGAAGCCTTTGGGTAATGAGAGCAACATTGCATGGTAAGATTTCCAGTAGGTACCCTCCTCAGGACAACTGTCACAGACGAGCCCTATGAGTGGTAGTGGTGTGTTCAGAAGTTCACGAAGTACGATCAATAATTGGGTAGCTGTATTTGTACCTCCGTTGGAGAATGAATGTAGCAAGATCTTTGGCCTTTTTTCACGAGCCGAGAGGCTGCTATCTGTATTGACGTTCCCACTAGATAGAGATATTTTGGAGCACTCAGATAGTGTATCGAGGACAACTGAGGCAGCAAGTTGGATTGCTTTGCGTTGTTTAGGATAACTGCTGGTCAAGATCGAAATATTCGACTCGATGAGGAGAATTCGAGAGTTTGGCGCAATGTTCTGATAAAGGCTGATGAACTTGGCAATATGTTTGCGCGCAGCACTTAGCCAAGTGGAGATGATGATTAGCTGGCCATTCTCAGGATATGCTGGTGTATACAGTGAGGTTCGAGGCCCGATGTTGATGAGCTCTGATAAGGGAGATGACATCATCAGTGAGTGTCTGAGGATACAAAAGGTCGGCCGTATAGGCAAGCAAGAAAGATGAATCTGATCTGAAAGAAAGATGAAAAAGAACCTAGTATGTGAAATATTGAAGTTGAGATAGAATAGATACAATAGCTAAAATCATTTATAACAAATTAGCTATTATTTTACAATTTGTACTATCCCGTAAACCAGATCATGCAGGATGATGCCAGCTGCTATCCTCGAATTGTCTCATTGTTCTTTGTCCTTCTATCTTCACATGAGTCCACTGCCTGCATGAGACTATAAGCTGACTGCAGGTCATGCTGGGATGCCAGCTGCTGTTATGGCCCAAATCGTCTCACCGGCCTTCTATCTTCACATGAATATGCAGCCTGTGCGTCTCAGCTGCTGCATGAGACGTGGGGGCTGACTGTACTCCACATGAGGCTTTGAAGCTGCCAGCACTTGTTATCATAGACAGGGCCGACAGTTTATTTCCTGTCCCTGAATGCCGACCTATCGCCATGAGGCTCTCCTTTTGCCTCATAAATTACCAATGAAAATCTGGTCACTAAACAGTCAGCTTTAACTAGCAACATGGCTGCCTGGACCTCTGGTACAAAACGTGCTTAGCTCGGGACGTTATTGGCCATGCATATAAAGCTAGTTATAATACACTTAAAGTAATTTTTAATAATTATATTATTTTCATAAATATTAGTTCTATTCAAATAAAATAGAAATATTCAGAATTTATTTTCATAAATTTATATACATTACAATAATATTGATTAGAATTCGGTTGAATCAAATTTGGATTTATCAATTAATTAATTTATTTGTTAAAATCTTTTCGAATCTTAATTTGCCAAATAGTTCGAAAATCACGCCTAATATATAAATGACATCTATTCTTGAAGTAATAAATAATAGATATATATATATATTTTTGAATATGATTTCAAAGTGATCTGAGTGTTTTAATACCGGTATTTTAATAACTACATTGCTTTGGAATAAGTATTGGAAATAGTAAAACGCTGATTGCTATTCCAACGAGAGTAGCCTTTCGATATAGAAAATATTAGTAGGTTTAACAGTAACAATTCTTAGAGATTTTTAAGGGATTTGGCAGTAGTAACAACAAAATGAAATAACCTTCTGCAGTGAAGCAAGAGAAACTTCAAACAATCCTGCCTTCAAACCCTATGAATGACGAGTTCTTTTTTCATCCCATCACGCAGACGGAATTGCAAGTACGGCCCATTGTGCGTACACGTAACATGCTCCAAGAGCTGGAATTCCTTCTCATTGTCTCTGCCCTTGGGACCCCCCTTAACACCAGCAGAAACAAGTCCCATTGGACCCTCAGCGCGTTTGAAGTCCATGTACCAGCAGGTCTTAGCGATAGTATTTGACAATTCCATGTAGGCCATAGTTCTTCCGGCACAAGATCTTGGTCCCAAACTGAAGGGTTGAAATGCATGACGAGCTTGATCGACATTTGCCTGTGGATTATACTCAGACACAATCCACCGTTCAGGCATGAATATTGATGAGGATGGGAAGACATCCTCATTGTGAAATATGGCATATGGATTGACACCAATATCTGTACTTGCAGGGATGTGTTCCCCATCAACAGTGATCCCTCCAGCACAGACTTCGCGCCACAAAGTACCGGATATTGGGCAGGACATCCTCAACATCTCATCGATACATGCACGAAGATAATGACAGCTTGCAAGCTTTGGGCCAGATTTAATTTCTTCGGCGGAAGTAAACGTGCTTCGAATTTCAGCAATGAGCTCTTCATAGCATTTGGGATAAGCTGTGAGGTAGAAGAATGCAGCAGAGAGAGCGGTCCGAGAGGTATCAGCTCCTAAGATACTATCAGTCGAGCTGTCAAATATATGCGCTCCAAAATTACCTGCTATCAACAGGAATCTGCTTTCAGTCCACAATTCCTCATCTGAAAAACTCAGTCCATTCTCAGGATTTGTGACATCTGACAGGGTGCTGTAAAGATCGGATTGAGAATCTTTTTCAGTGGCATATCTTGCTTGGACTAAGTGTGTTATTAACGCCGCATACTTAGATCGTAACACTGAAGTCCTCCAAGCTAGGAGTTTGTCGATAATCAAGTATCTCAGTCTTGGATATTGTACATACATCCCACCTCTAAGGCAGATGGCATCGACAACATCGAGGAGAAAGTGATTATCAGGCTTCTTCTGCATTTCAAATGATTGCCCGAACCCAAATTTGCCCATCACATCATATTGCAGGTGCCCGGAACAGCGTGTCATATTGAATGGAGTTGACCACTTGCTTCCTTGGTCATCACAACCTGTCATGAGGTTTTGAACAAAAATGTCGATGTGTTGAAGCATGGCAGGTTCAAATTTCTTCATGTTCACATCAGAGAATCCCTGGTTGAGCATTTTACGCTTGTGTCGATGGATGTCTTTATCAATGGCTGTGAAAATGTTATACTGTCCTTTTTTGGGAACCAACATCTCATAAGCAAAAGATTTTTGGACATGATCTTTCGTGGAATAGATCTCTGTAATTGTTATTATGATCCTTGTGGCATCAAGAGAAAGGTCATACCATGCATTGCAGTTACTGTATTAAAAATCAACTTGTTTGGCCCTTGACGAAGCACCGGACCTAGATGTACTGTCAGTTGAGGTGCAAAAATATTGTCAAAACGTTATTTATACCATATTTTTCATGGTCGATTTTAGATTGTACATGAAGCTGGCCTTTTCCATTATGATATGCACCATAAAGATCAGATACCTTTGCTAGCCATGGACCTGGGTATTTTGCCAATGGATGAAAGGTCAGTCGGTAGATCAAAGTAATGATAAGCTATGATTCTTATTAGAATGTGGCACACCGATCATGTGGTAATTGACTTTCCTTTAGAAACAGAGCTGAGAAGACCACCATAAGTGCGTTGTTCAAGAAAGCTCTTGATGTTATTTCAGAAATGATTGCCATCTTGATCAATGAAAGAGAGAACCTCCAGAGTTTCAGTTTTGTCTGCACCTCTTAAGATGCTTTTCTCTGATTTTTGCGACTAAAAATCTGGATGGAACCCTTATCCAGTTTTCCCCTGGTTTTTTTCTGACAGCGGGTCTCCGAGAAAGAAATAAGCCCCGATATCAAGCCCAGGCTTACTTTATTCTCCCACTCACCCACCGCCGCCACCAGCATTGCCTAGCCTGCTCATGTTACATTCTTCCCACGTCAGCAGCTATATATGTATCTTACTGAAAGCTAATGCAGTCAGATTCAATATTCAAAATACTCTTTTCAGCTAGTGCAAGAGATTAGGTGTCACAGCGATTCGGAATTTTAACAAACTATAATCTATATTTTATATAATTATAGAATATCAAATAAATTCAAATTTTCATAATTATATTAATCGGCTAACATATATATTAAATAAACAAATAGATATCTTAAGAATAATTAGTTTGAATATTATATTAAGTTGTTTCAGAGATTCTTTACGTGAGGGTATAAAATAAACAGGGACACCGCCCGTTGTGGGAATACAAACCTATTAATACAGTATTCTTCTCTTACTTAAAGAAGCCTAAAGAAGCTAGGTATGCTCGAACTCTTTTATATGCTCGCCCATTCAGCTCGCATTCGCGTTCTCGCGATATCATGCATGATATAATCGGTGAAACGGGAAAGAGGGTGTGAAGGCGGCTCAGGGCGTTTTATATCGGGCTTTTGACTACTAGTCTTGTTTTGCAAAAGTTTCTTTTGGATGTATTAATTCTCAAGCTTATACATAAAGATTCCATGGCACTTATTTAAATTTTCTCTTCAGCGGAACATATCACAAGTCACCTAAATATACCCTCACCCTGGATTCAACTCATCACCTCGGTGGTAATCCCTTGCTCATTTCTTCATCATGAGTACCAAGAAAGTGACACACACGGCCGCTGGTACAGTTTCCATGAGACTTAAACCTCAAGTAATCGAGTCTGATTATCAACACCACCCTTCCGCTTTGGTTAGGGGAGGAGTAAGTCTAGCGTCTTTGCAGCTCCACTTGTAAAACTAACGGCTGGGACAGGAAGTAAGTGGAAAATACACTACAAAAGATCTGATCAATGCCATTCCGCCATACTGCTTCAAGCCTACATATGTCAGATCTTTGTGGTACCTCGTTCGCGACTTTACTGTCTCAGCAGCCTTCCTATATATTGCTTACAACTATATACCTCTGATTAAGACAACAACGCTGAGGTATATTGCCTGGTTGACATATGGTTACTTCCAAGGTCAGCAGTTCACTGGCATTTGGGTAAGTTTCCATGATCACATTGCAAAGCCAGCACTAAGAACAGCCAGGTCCTCGGTCATGAATGTGGACATGGAGCTTTCTTGCCAAATGATTTTCTCAACGATTCCATCGGCTGGGTCTTGCACTCTGTTCTTTTTACGCCATACTTCTCTTGGCAATCAACCCACCGCCGTCATCACATATACGCCAATAATCTTGCCAAGGACCACAATTACGTCCCACCAGAGGCCGGTAAATATGCCTCCCTCCTCGGCGTTGATATTGAGAAACTCGATGACTTGACGGAAGACGCACCAATCGTCACCCTAGCACGTATTACCCTCATGCACCTTATCGGCTTCCCATGGTATCTCTTTGCCAACATTACCGCTACTCAAGGCAGCCTTGCGGCCGGGAAGACAAAGAATCCTCCGTCCAAGTATCCACTTGGAAACAGCCACTTCCTACCTGCCAGCTCTCTCTTCCGGCCTGAAGAAGCGCATCTCATCATCGCATCTGACATCGGAATTGCGCTGGCAATGACTGGTATCTGGTATCTAAGCACTATCTTCGGTTGGCCTACAGTCGCATTGCTCTACGGCCAACCATATTTGTGGGTCAATCACTGGATCGTAGCCATTACATATCTCCACCACACGCGGCCTGACGTCCCAAAATACGAGCCAGAAGCGTGGACCTTCCTCAGGGGGGCCATGGCAACAATTGACCGCGATTTGGGCTTTGGTGGGAAGCATTTCATGCACAACATTGCAAGCTACCATGTCATTCACCATCTATTCTCTCGCATTCCTCAGTATCACGCGGAAGAAGCTACGAAAGCTATTCAGCCATTTCTTGGCGATTCTTATTATGAAGACAAGCGCAATGTCTGGGCCTGCATATATGAGTCTTTTACAAAGTGCCAATATGTGGTTCCAAGTGATCCGCAAGCTAAACCCGCAAATCGGGTCATGGTCTATAAAGGGGGCCCATCGCCCCCACTTGAGATCAATATGGGCCGGGGTGGGTTGAAGCACAAGGATAACTTGACTTAAGGTCTATGCATAAAACCCAGGAATTGGTTATAGATGGATGAGAAGATCATAGAGGTAGTACAGATTGACAATTTACTCTCGGTATCTGTGGTTTTTAACAGGGGGCAATGAGCAGTATTTAAAGGATAAAAATTTCGTTGATATGAAATACGATTGTTTTCTGAGTAGAATGAATTGGAAGAATAGATAAGAAGGTAGCAATACATGCATACGGATAAATATTTCAAGACAACCCCGGTAACCCGTGTCTCAACGGTACTGGAAATATTTTGAGGTCTAGCCGCTTGTACGCAGGATTGATAGAACTCAGTTAGTGGCAGGGATTAATTATAGATACACATCGTACAGCTGATCTGCAGAATATCTGCTCGTTAGTCCAATACTATATTATAATTGCTACAGCTGAACATTCTGGTCCTCGAATATGCAGAAGGGTAACCCCCCTCGCCGGGTTTTGCATATATTCCTAAATCTCACGCCACGATATGTATATCGGGATCGTATACGGGATTGTGGCGCTCGGGGGCGTAGCTGAACAATAGGACCGACGCCCGAGGCGTTTGAAATGAATACCTTCTTCACTTGATCCGACACAACGGCACGAATATGCACGTTCAATCCGACCCTGGCTGAGCTGCACTATAGCACACGCACACTACCAATCTCAATTCACCTGACCAAAAATGCTCTTATTGTTATTTGCCGTATTTCTGCATACAATCTCTAGCCTATTATTGGCTCGGGTATTTTCTGCCTGCATAAAACAATAGGAACAAACTATGATAAGCTTAATGAAACTGAGCTAACAATTTTGTCCCTCTGCCTAATTTTGGCCTATAACATGCCGTCAGACGGGTCGAATTGTTAATTATGCGTAGTAGTTAGCCTTAAAGACGAATGTTTGCATATTTGAGACGGGACTGTGTAGTATTTTTATACGCATATCAAATTCCCTTTAGTTTAGGATTGGACCTATCATCCAACTACCTGGAAGCGGCCCTGCACTGAACAGTATCTTCCAGTCTGTGAACCCTTATCAAAGTTGGGGCTGAGCCATTGAGATGCAGTATGCAGGCTTTGGTGTGTGTTGATAACCCGATATGACCTTCTGCTCCAGTTGATCTTCGGCCACAAAAGTTTGTGCCACAAAATTTATGGTGTTGGTAGTCAGCCTGTAGTACAGTTAATGCAGTGAGACCTTCCTGTTCCAAATGTTTAATCAATATACACTCCGAACCCCCCGCCAATTACTGTGCCGCGCAATGTCAGTGTATTAGCAAGCAGTATGCAGCATGACCAATATGTAGCATTCACCTGGGTGTTTTTACACGCGTGGTTAAATACGTTCTGTCAAGTCCTGAAGTTAGCAGCCGTAGCCTTGTTGGTGATACTACGTATTTGCATACTATCAGTGACTCTTCCAGTAAACCTTTTGCTAGACTGCGAGACGAGATCTAAGAATTTGCCTTCGATATAAGAAACGAATAAGAAGGTTTCTAACTAGCAACGTAAATTTTTTTAGGGGATTTCGATAAAGTAATCTGATTAATCAAAATCAGCCAATCAAATGACTTAAATATTAAAATAAAGCAATCTGATTAGTCGGGCTTTATTAATCAAATACGTTAAAATCACATATATTATTATCTTTTACTGTCTTTTTGTTTAAATAGATATAGACATAGATACCTTATATCTATATACTAGAGTAAGTCAGAGACTATGTAATAGTCAAGGATTGCACTATATATAGATAGCTATAAATAGCTATAGACATACTTATCGAAGACCAGACAAAATAGCCTATTCCCTTGCTTATTATAATCCTGCGAGACAGGGCAAGATCTCCTTTCTCCTTATTTTAGGAAAGCTTAGATCTACTGATTACAAGTTTTTTTATCTCTTTGACTATAATTTATTATATTTAAAATAAATCTAATTATTTAAAATCTATTTTAATACTATACTTTTGATATTTAAAATATTTTAAAACAATTATAAATAAATTTAAATAAATAGATTTAATTAATAAAATTCAAAAATACTATATTTACTATTAATTTATTTATAGTTATTCTAATAATTTGTAATATATTTATATAATTATTAAAAAAAATAGTTAAACTTTTAATAATCTTTATAAAGATTACTAATAGTCTATAAATATTTATTAATTT
>Ga0182030_10017902_pt1 | contig 13637 bp, 13 predicted proteins | sample 812S3MmetaG_FD_121299 | JGI IMG/M metagenome (GOLD analysis project Ga0182030, IMG submission 121299) | Permafrost microbial communities from Stordalen Mire, Sweden - 812S3M metaG (Illumina Assembly) | ecosystem: Environmental > Terrestrial > Soil > Wetlands > Permafrost | place: Sweden... | reverse complement strand
GCACCTCGATGTCGGCTCATCACATCCTGGGGCTGGAGAAGGTCCCAAGGGTCCGGCTGTTCGCCGGTTAAAGTGGTACGCGAGCTGGGTTCAGAACGTCGCGAGACAGTTCGGTCCTTATCCGCTGTGGGCGCAGGAGAATTGAGGGGTTCACACTCTAGTACGAGAGGACCGAGTGTGACGAACCTCTGGTGTTCCAGTTGTCGTGTCAACGGCATTGCTGGGTAGCTATGTTCGGAAAGGATAAGCGCTGAAAGCATCTAAGCGCCAAGCCTATCCCAAGATGAATTCTCCCCGAAGGGTCGTGGTAGACCACCACGTTGATAGGCTCCGGGTACAAGCATGGTAACATGTTTAGCTCAGGAGTACTAATTACCCGTTTGGCTTGGTCATTTAAACAACCTTTGGCTTCCCCGTCCGGTTCGTCCGGCGGGGAGGCATTGGAAGTCCAATGACTTTTAAAACTCGGCTTTAACGAGTTGTCTGTTCCTAACCCTGTATGCAGTTGTCAGAGTCCCGGTTTTGTTCCTTGCAATAGACCGAGATCTTTTAGCGACACGAGAGAAGTGTCGCCAGAGATTTGGTGAATCTGAGAGAAGGTTGCCCCCGGATTGTTCCCCCACGATCTAACCTTTCAGATTCGCCAATTCTCTGGTGATCCTAGCGCAGTGGCCCCACCCGTTCCCATTCCGAACACGGAAGTGAAACGCTGCAGCCCCGATGGTAGTGCGTCTATAGGGCGTGCGAGAGTAGGACGTTGCCAGAGTCACGCCCCGCTTCCTGGAAACAGGAAGCGGGGCTTTTTTTTATGCCCATTCCAAACTCCCTCAAGCGCGACCTCAAGGCCCGTGCTCAACATCTCGACCCCATCCTCAAGCTCGGCCACGCCGGCCCTACCGATGCCTTCATCCAGAGCCTGGTCCAGGCCCTCGATCACCACGGCCTCGTCAAAATACGCTTCACCGACTTCAAGGACCAAAAGAAAACATTGGCTGTCGAGATCGCCACCCGCGCCGGCGCCGACCTCATTGCCCGCGTAGGCAACGTCGCCGTCTATTACCGCCAGCCCTCATCTCCTTCGACTGATTAACGGTTACGCGGCCTTCCGTTTCCGTTTCGTGTCTGCAAGGATGCAGCCGCGATGCCCTTCCTCCCAAAGCCGCTTTTCCTCTTCGCCTTCTTCGCCTTCTTCGCCTTCGCGACCGCGGTCCGCTCCGCGCCCTCTCCCGATGACGAGGCCCGCTTTCTCGCCGGGCTCCCCGTCCGCGACACGCCCCTCGAGCCCCTCACCCTCTCCACCGCCTGGACCGAACACGCAGTCGTCTTCGATCGCGCCTGGGCCCAGCTCGAGCGGCGCCAACTCCAGCCCATCCAGGCGTGGGCCCCCGCCGCTCTTGATCACCGCTACACGGACACAACCCCCGTCCTTTATTTCTTCAGCGGCCCGGATTTTCTCTACGCCCACGCATTTTTCCCGACTGCCGCAACCTACGTCCTCTGCGGCATCGAGCCCATTGGCCCCCTCCCACGCGTCGAAGACCTCCCGCCGCAGACACTCGCAGCATCCCTCGGCACCCTGCGCGAGTCCCTCGACACCCTCCTCGACTTCAGCTTTTTCATCACAAAGAAAATGCGCACCGAGCTTGAGGACAGCCGCCTCTCCGGCACTCTTCCCCTCCTTTACATCTTCCTCGCCCGCTCCGGCTGCCACATCCGCGACGTCTCCTTCACCGGCCTCGATCCCCACGGCGTATTCACCACCGGCAGGACCCTCGCCCCCGCCGTCAAAATCCTCTTCTCCGGCCCCGGCGGCAAAGATCAGACCCTCTACTATTTCTCCACCGATCTCTCCGACGACACCGCCGGCCGCAGCGGCTTCCTCTCCTGGTGTGCAACCCTCGGCCCCACCCGCGGTTTCCTGAAAGCAGCCTCCTACCTCATGCACACCGGCGGCTTCGACACCACCCGCCAGTCTCTCCTTGCCCATTGCGACGCCATCCTTCAAGACGACTCCGGCATCCCGATGCGCTATTTCCCCGCGCACGACTGGACCATCCATATTTTCGGCGCCTATCACGGCCCCATCGCCACCTTCAAACAATTCCCCCAGCCCGAGCTCGGCCAGCTCACCGCCTTGCAAAAACCCGCCCCATTGCCCTTTAGCGTCGGCTACCGATGGCACCCGGGCGAGTCCAGCCTCATCCTTGCAGTCAAGGCTACCCACAGCACCGCCCCATAGATTTCATCACCGCTCGCGGGGGAAAAATTCCACGCAACAACCTCTTGCGTCCGATTAACCTTTTTCATAAACCCATTTCCACTTGTCGTTGAGGCACGCGGTGCTCAGGTTCTTTGAGTCCGGAAATCCGATTAACCTCGGTTTTTGGGCTAAACCGACCCTCCCGGGGGTCACCCTTTTTCAGTGAAATCGATTCATCTCCCGATTCGCCTCCTATATGGGCTGCTTGCCCTTGCGCCACTGGCGCTCGGCGGCTGCTCCGGATCGGGCGAGGTCGCATGGGGCGAGGAGGCCGGCGGCGGCGCCAGCCAGATGGCTCAGGCGGGCGCGGCCAGCGGCGCCACCGTTCGCACCGGCTCCATTTCCACCACCCTCATCAATGGCGCCGTCGCCATCATTGCCCAGCACGAGGCCACCGAGCGCCAGCGCCAGCTCGCCGCAAAACGCGGCCGCGCCTGGACCGTCCATCGCCTCACATCCTCCAGGTCGCCCCAGCCTTCCCAGGCCAAACAATCCAAACACCCCGACCGCTACATCGCCGTCGACACCGAGTCCGACAGCCGCACCTCGCCCCAGGCCCAGAAGAGCGTCATGATCTTTGACACCCAGGCTCAGCAGGTTGTCGGAAAAAACGTCTACGATGTCCAGAGCCCCCCGCCCGTCGGCGCCATCGCCCGTTTCGAGACCTACTCTGCCCAGTATGTCGGTCCCGGCTTCTGATGGCCCGCTGATCCCTTTCCGCAAAAAATTGCCCAATCATTAAAAAATCAATCCCAGCCGAATGAATATCCACGAGTACCAAGCCCGAGAACTTTTTGAAAAATACGCCGTCGCCGCACCCGCGGGCAAAGTAGCCGCCACGCCCGAGGAGGCCGAGGCCGTCGCCCGCCAGCTCGGCGCCAAAGAGATCGTAGTCAAAGCCCAGATCCACGCCGGCGGCCGCGGCAAAGGCACCTTCAAGAACGGCTTCAAAGGCGGCGTCCACCTCTGTTCCACCCCCGAGGAAGTCCGCGAGATCGCCGCAAAAATGCTCGGCCAGGTCCTCGTCACCCACCAGACCGGTCCCGAGGGCCGCCTCGTGAATAAAATCTACGTCGCCGAAGCCGCCACGATCGCTAAAGAACTCTACGTCGCCGTCCTTCTCGACCGCGCCAACTCCGCCCCCGTCGTCATCGCTAGCACCGAGGGCGGCATGGACATCGAGACCGTCGCGGCCCATACCCCCGAAAAAATCTACCGCGAGCCCGTCCATCCCCTCCTCGGCCTCCAGCCCTACCAGGCCCGCCTTCTTGCCCAAAAACTCGGCCTCTCCGGCGACCAGGCCAAGCAGGCCGGCAAACTCCTCATCTCCCTCTACAGGCTCTTCATCGCCACCGATTGCTCCCTCGTCGAGGTCAACCCCCTCGTCGTCACCAAGACCGGCCAGGTCCTCGCCCTCGACGCCAAATTCAACTTCGACGACAACGCCCTCTTCCGTCACTCGGAGATCGTCGCCCTCCGCGACACCGCCGAGGAGGACCCGCGCGAAGTCGCCGCCTCCAGCTTCGGCCTCAACTACATCGGCCTCGACGGCAATATCGCCTGCCTCGTGAACGGCGCCGGGCTTGCCATGGCCACCATGGACATCATCAAATATTACGGCGGAGAGCCCGCCAACTTCCTCGACGTAGGCGGCGGCGCCACCAAAGAGCAGGTCACGGCCGCCTTCAAAATCATCCTCGGCGACTCCCAGGTCAAAGGCATCCTCGTCAATATCTTCGGCGGCATTATGCAATGCGACATCATCGCTGCCGGCATCCTCGCCGCCGTCCAGGAGACCCATCTCGGCATCCCCCTCGTAGTCCGTCTCGAGGGCTCCAACGTCGCCCTCGGCAAAAAAATGATCCGCGAGAGCAACCTCCCCGTCATCAGCGCCGACACCCTCGCCGACGGAGCCGAAAAAATCGTAGCCGCCGTCAAGTCCGCCGCCGCCGTCGCCGCCTGAGGAGTCGTCATGATCCACATCCAGTCCGTCGCATTCACTTCCTATCCGGTTACCGACCTTGCCCGCGCCCGATCTTTTTACGAGGGGATACTGGGCCTGAAATACGACCACGGCCTCGAAAAAGAGGGAATGGGCTTCGCCGAATACGAAGTCGGCGGCGGCTATTTCTCCATTCTGACCGGCGTTCCAAATTGGAAGCCGAGCGATCACGGCCCCGCCATCGCATTCGAAGTCGAGGACTTCGATACCGCCATCGCGCATTTGCGTGAAAAAGGCGTCGAGTTCGCCATGGAACCATTCCCCACCCCCGTCTGTCAAATGGCCCTCATCTTCGATCCCGACCGCAACCAGGTCATCATCCACAAGCGCAATCCCGGCCAGCCCTGACCCGCGCTCGTTTTCATAATTCAACCTTCATAATTTACTCCCATGGCTATTCTCGTTACCCCACAAACTCGCGTCCTCGTCCAGGGCATCACCGGCAGCTTCGGCGCCCGCCACACCCAGCTTTCGCTGGACTACGGCAGCCAGATTGTCGCCGGCGTCACCCCCGGCAAGGGCGGCCAGCTCTTCTCCAATAGCGTCCCCGTCTTCGACACCGTCACAGAGGCCGTCGCTCAGACCGGCGCCACCGTCAGCGTCATCTTCGTGCCCCCGCCCCTCGCCGCCGACGCCATCCTCGAGGCAGTCGGCGCCGGCCTCGACCTCGTCGTTGCCATCACCGAAGGCATCCCAGTCAACGACATGGTCCGCGTCAAGGCCGCCATGCGCGGCGGGCGGACCCGCCTCATCGGGCCCAATTGCCCCGGCCTCGTCACCCCTGGCGAGGGCAAGGAATCCCATGGCGGTTGCCGCATCGGCATCTCCCCCGGCTACATCCATCGCAAGGGTAGCATCGGCGTCGTATCACGCTCCGGCACATTGACCTACGAGGCCGTCTGGCAGCTCACCAGCCGCGGCTACGGCCAGAGCACCTGCGTCGGCATCGGCGGCGACCCCGTCAACGGCACCTCCCATCTCGACGTCCTCAAAATGTTCAACGACGACCCCGAGACCGAAGCCATCATCATGATCGGCGAGATCGGCGGCACCGCCGAGGAGGAAGCCGCCGCTTGGGCCAAAGAGCATTGCAAAAAGCCCATCGCCGCCTTCATCGCCGGCGCCACCGCCCCTCCCGGGCGCCGCATGGGCCACGCCGGCGCCATCGTTTCCGGCGGCAAAGGCACCGCCGCCGGCAAAATCCAGGCCCTCCACGAGGCCGGCATCGCCGTAGCCGAAACGCCCGCCGTAATGGCCGACACCCTGATCAAACGCCTCAAAGGCTGAGTCCCCTCGGGAGCGCCACAAAGACTCAGCCTCCGGGGAGCGCCAATTGAGGCCCGGAGGGCCTGCCAGAATTGAGGCCCGGAGGGCCTGCCAGAAATTAGCCGGGGGCGTGAGCCCCCGGTTCCGGCCCCATAGCAGCACGCCCCGGAGGGGCGGCAGAAGTCCAGCGCTTCCCTAAATCTACCCCGCCAAGTTCGCGCTGGACACCCGCGTTTTCAAAACGATGATTTCCTCATGGCAGTCATCTCTAAAGGCCTCGAAGGGATCGTAGCAAACTCCACCCGCCTCAGCGACGTCCAGGGAGACAAAGGCCAGCTCACCTACGCCGGCTATGACATCAACGAACTCGCCGGCAAGGTGAGTTACGAGGAAACCATCCACCTCCTCTGGCACGGTCATTTGCCCAATCGGAAAGAACTCGATTACCTCGAGCGCAACCTCCGCTCCCGCCGGGACCTGCCCCAGGGCGTCATCGACTTCATCACCACCGCCCCGCGGAGCGCCAACCCCATGGACGTCATCCGCACCGCCATCTCCATGCTCGGCCTCTACGACACCGAGCTGGAGGAGGACATCAACGTCGACAAAAACCGCATCCGCGCCCTCCACATCACCGCAAAGATCGGTGTCATCGCCGCCTACTTCCACCGGGCCCGCCAGGGCAAGACCCTCCCTCCCGTCCGCCAGGACCTCGGCGAGGCCGCGCATTTCCTCTATCTGCTCAATGGCGAGGACCCCAAGCCCGAGGCCGTCAGAACCTTGGACGTCGCCTTCGTCCTCCACGCCGACCACGGCATGAACGCCAGCACCTTCTCCGCCCGCGTCACCGTCGCCACCCTCACCGACATGTATTCCGCCATCACCTCCGCCATCGGCACCCTCAAGGGTCCCCTCCACGGCGGCGCCAATGAAGGCGTCATCCACATGCTCGAGGAGATTGGCACCGAGGACCAGGTCGAGGCCTACGTCGACGACCAGCTCGCCCAGAAAAAAAAGATCATGGGCATTGGCCACCGCGTTTACAAAGTCCTCGACCCCCGCGCCCCGCATCTGCGCGAGATGGCCATCCGCCTCGCCGAAGAAGTCGGCGACGCCAAGTGGATCCGCATGAGCGAGCGCATCGCCGCCTTGATGAAAGAAAAAAAAGGCCTCAACGCCAACGTCGATTTCTACTCCGCCACCGTCTATTACTCTCTCGGCATTCCCACCGACATGTTCACCCCCGTCTTCGCCATCGCGCGCACCGCGGGCTGGACCGGCCACGTCCTCGAGCAGCTCGCCGACAATCGCCTCTACCGCCCCCTCAGCGAGTACACCGGCCCCGAAGTAGGCAAGAAAGTAGTTCCCATCGACCAGCGTTGAGCCGCCCAACTATCCGGTCCACCCCAAACCGCGAGCCACCAGACCCGGGAGCGCCAATCTCCGAGGAGGAGGAGGGGATTAGCGGGGGTTGGTGGGCGGGCGAGTCCCGATTGGCCTCATCCACCAAACTCCGCTTCCGGCGGAGTCCATTCATCCGGATAATTCCTTGAATCGGTATCATGGTCTCATAAGCCCTATTAGTCCCATAGGTCCCATTCCCTAACCAAGCCGTAATGAGAAAACTCCTTTCCCTCTTCCTTCTTCTTCTCCTCATCACCGCCGCCGGCTTCGCCGCCTGCGTCTATCTCATCCAGCAAGCCGGCAAAGGCCGCGTCTACGACCGTGCCGAGGCTATCCCCCCGCGCGATTGCGGCCTCGTCCTAGGCACCAGCGCCCACCTTGGCAACGGCGATCAAAATCCCTACTTCAGATACCGCATCGCCGCAGCCGCAAAACTCTATCACCTGGGCAAAGTCAAACACCTGCTCCTAAGTGGCGACAACCGCACCCACACTTACAACGAGCCCGCCGACATGAAGCGCGCCCTCGTCGCCCAGCAAGTCCCCGCCGCTGCCATCACCCTCGACTACGCCGGCCTCCGCACCCTCGACTCCATCGATCGCGCCGAAAAAGTCTTCGGCCTCAAGCACTTCACCATCATCTCCCAGCGCGACCATGACGAGCGCGCCCTGCTCATCGCCCGGCATTACGGGATCGACGCCATCGCCTACGCCGCCGATGACGTCGACTTCCAATACGCAAAAATGGCCCACCTTCACGAATGGCTCGCCCAGATCAAAGTAGTCCTCGACCTATTCATCCTCCACACCGAGCCCAGGCACCTCGGCCCCAGGGTAACCGTCAACTGATCAAACCGCCTTCCACTCCACCTGCACCGACCGCTTCTGCTGAAACCGGTCCGTAAAGTGCAACTGCTTGTGCCGCGCCCCGTACTCGTGCACCAGCTTCGTCACCTTCACATCGTAACAGCAATACTCCGCGATCTCATACACCTTCCCCTCCCGCCACCACCGGATCGCCTCCAGCCCGTCGCTCGTCTTCCCCACCCCCAGCGTCGCCTGCGCGATGGAATCCAGCGCCAGCCGATGCCCCAGCTTCGCCTCGATATCCACCATCAGGTCCAGCGTCCGCACATGCTCCTTCAGGTCCAGGATCGTATAAGCCAGCAGCACCTCATAATCGAAATTCACGATATTGAATCCCACCACAAGGTCCGCCCTCATGAGCTGATCAATCAGCTCATTCACCCGCTTCTCCGGATAAACCCGATACTCTCCTGACTCCGTGCTATAAGTCACCCCCACGGACATCCCCATCTCCTGCTTCTTATTCCAGCCCCCCGCATCATTGGCAGTCCGCTGCGTCTCAAGATCAAAGTAAACGACGTTCAAAGCATGACCTGTTTTATGTGGTCGCCGTAATCGGCTTCGCCGGAAGCTGCACGGTGAGAACCAGCGCGATGACCAGGATACCGCTCGCCGCCCAGCATGGCGTGTGTCCGTAGAAGGCGTGGCCGGCATCCAGGGAGAGTAGTTCTCCCGCGATAAAGGGGCCGATACATCGCGCAAGGCTCCCGGAGGATTGCATCAGGCCAGTCACGCGTCCCTGCCATGTACGCTCCGCGCTGCGCGAAGCCAGGCCGTTGAGCGTAGGAGTGACCAGGCTGTTCCCTATCCCGATGATCGAACAAACTATCAGCAACGTGGCAAGCCCGCCGACAAATGGCAGCAGAGCCATCCCGACCGTCAGCAGCAGCACGCCAGTGACTGCCAGCGATTTTTCGCTCTGGCGCTTGAGAAGCCGGCGTAGGAGCCCCCCCTGCACAACAGCCCCGACCAATCCGATCGCAGAGAACACGAGGCCAATTGTTTTCTGGTCATAGCCAAACCGTTTCTCGGTGAAGAGCGCGAATATGGTCGTCAAGATGGCGAAGCCGGCGATCGAGAAAAAATAGGCGCCCATCAGCGCGGGAAGATGCCAGCCGTGCTTGAACACTTGGCTGATCGGGGCCCTCTCCTTGGCCGTGACGCGATGTTCCGGCGGGAGACTTTCAGGCAGCCGGACAAAAGCCAGCACCGCATTGAGCAGCGCCAGGCCGGACGCGAACAGGAACGGCGCCGAGGGCGAAATCAGGCTCAACAGGCCGCCGATGGCCGGTCCAAACACGAAGCCAAGCCCGAACGCCGCGCCGATCAATCCCATGACGTGCGAGCGTTCTTCCGGCTCGGTAATGTCCGCCATATAAGCCTGCGCGGTCGAAATATTGCCGCCCGACAGTCCCGGCACGATCCGGCCGACGAACAGCCAGACAAGCGTCTGTGCGAACCCCATTATTGCAAAGCCACCGCTCGTCGCCAGCAAACTGATGATCAGAACAGGCCGCCGCCCGACGCGGTCCGATATCTTTCCCAGAATCGGCGAGGAGATAAACTGCATCAGGGAATAGGTCCCGAGCAGCAGCCCGACGATCATTTCATGGGCGCCAAACCGCTCCGCATATTTCGGCAGGATTGGGATCACGATCCCGAACCCGATCAGGTCGATGAAAACGGTGAGGCAAATGATGCCCAGTTGGGCCTTTTTATTGGTCACGGGAAGAATTGTCCCTCAGTGACACCCGCACCCGCCCCCGCCGCAGCAATGTCCCCCGCCCGCCGGCTGTGCCTGCGCCGCCTTCTTCGCCCCCTTCTCCAGAATCCCGTACCCGCCGGAGATTACCCGCTTCACCGGCTCCCCCGTCTCCGGGTCGTGGGTCAGCGCCGCGTCGTTCATGCTTTGGCGCACTTCAAAACTGCGCTTTTTCGCACCGATGGTTTCGTATACATACGTTGGCATCCCGGCAGACTACCGCAGCCCCCGCGCGGAATCAACGCCCGTACCGCCATTGACTTTCCTTTCCACACTTTTATGAGCAGCGAGCGCCGCAAATCCTATCCCTTCGACCTCATCGAGCCCAAGTGGCAGGCCCATTGGGAGCAGCATCACACTTTCGACGTCCCCAACCCCGGCGACCCTCGCTTCGACCCCTCCCGCCCAAAATTCTACGTCCTCGACATGTTCCCGTACCCCAGCGGCGCCGGCCTCCACGTCGGCCATCCGGAGGGTTACACCGCCACAGACATCGTCGGCCGTTACAAGCGCATGCGCGGATTCAACGTCCTCCATCCCATGGGCTGGGACGCCTTCGGCCTTCCCGCCGAGCAATACGCCATCAAGACCGGCCAGCATCCCGCCGTCACCACCCAGCGCAACATCGAGGGCTTTAAAGGCCAGCTCAAGCGCATCGGCTTCGCCTACGACTGGTCCCGCGAGATCAACACCACCGACCCCGGCTACTATCGCTGGACCCAGTGGATATTCCTCAAGCTCTACAACTCCTGGTACAACCCCGCCACCCACAAGGCCCAGCCCGTCGACACCTATCCTGGCTCCGATATCGACAACGTCCGCCTCGCCTACGTCTCCGAGGCCCTCGTCAATTGGTGCCCCGCACTCGGCACCGTCCTCGCCAACGAAGAAGTCGTCGATGGCAAGAGCGAGGTCGGCGGCCATCCCGTCGAGCGCCGCCCCATGCGCCAGTGGATGCTCCGCATCACCGCATTCGCCCAGCGCCTGATCGACGAGCTCGACGGCCTCGACTGGCCCACCTCGATCAAGCTCCTCCAGCGCAACTGGATCGGCCGCAGCGAAGGCGCGGAGGTCCACTTCCCCGTCGCCGATTCCCTCAGCGTCATCACCGTCTTCACCACCCGCCCCGACACCCTCTTCGGCGCCACCTACATGGTCCTCGCCCCCGAGCACCGCCTCGTCGAGGAAGTCACCACCGAGGAGCATTGGTCCGCCGTCCGCGCCTATCGCGAAAAAACCGCTCGCAAGAGCGACCTCGATCGCACCGACCTCTCCAAGGACAAGAGCGGCATCTTCACCGGCGGCTACGCCGTCAACCCCGTCAACGGCGAGCGCATCCCCATCTGGATCGCCGATTACGTCCTCCTCGGCTACGGCACCGGCGCCATCATGGCCGTCCCCGCTCACGACGAGCGCGACTGGGAGTTCGCCCGCAAATTCAACCTCCCCATCCGCCAGGTCGTCGCCCGCGATCCCCTGACCTCAGAGTTCATCGAATCCCTCAAGCCCCTCGAAGAATGCTTCCCCGCCGAAGGTTACGCCGTGAATTCCGGCCTGCTCGACAGCCTCCCCACCCTCGAGGCAAAAGACCGCATCATCGCCCTGCTCGAGCAAGAGTCCAAAGGCTCCCGCACCATCAACTACAAGCTCCGCGACTGGCTCTTCTCCCGCCAGCGCTACTGGGGCGAGCCCTTCCCCATAATCTGGGAGAACGGCAAACACGCGCCCCTCTCCGAGTCCGAACTCCCCCTCCGCCCGCCAGAGCTCGCCGACTTCCGCCCCAGCGGCACCGCCGAGCCCCCCCTCAGCAAAGCCACCGATTGGGTCCACTACTCCTCCACCGCCAGGCGCGAAGTCAACACCATGCCCCAGTGGGCCGGCTCTTGCTGGTACTACCTCCGCTACTGCGATCCCGCCAACTCCACCCGTTTCGTCAGCCAGGAAGCCGAGCGCTACTGGATGGGCGGTGGCAAACCGGGCGGCGTCGATCTCTACGTCGGCGGCACCGAGCACGCCGTCCTCCATCTCCTCTACGCCCGCTTCTGGCACAAAGTCCTCTTCGATCTCGGCTACGTCTCCACCCCCGAGCCCTTCCAGCGTCTCGTCAACCAGGGCATCATCCTCGGCGAAGACGGCCAGAAAATGTCCAAGAGCCGCGGCAACGTCATCAACCCCGACGCCGTCATCGCCGAGTACGGCGCCGACTCCCTCCGCTGTTACGAGATGTTCATGGGCCCCCTCGAGCAGATGAAACCCTGGAGCATGACCGGCGTCGAAGGCGTCTCCCGCTTCCTCGCGCGCGTCTGGCGTCTCGTTATGGAGGAAAACCAGGCCGGCGAGTGGACCCTCTCCCCCATCCTCAAGGACATCCCTCTGGAAAAAAGCCAGGCCCGCGTAGTCCACGCCACCATCAAAAAAGTCGGCGAAGACATCGAGGCCCTCGCCTTCAACACCGCCATCTCCCAGATGATGATCTTCGTAAACGCCTTCACCACCGCCCAAGTCCGCCCCGTCACCGCCCTGCGCACATTGCTGGTCCTCCTCAGCCCCTTCGCCCCGCACCTCGCCGAGGAGCTTTGGTCCCGCCTCTCCGCCGCATTTCCCGCCTTCGAAGGCCTTGCCGCCGATCAATCCTGGCCCGAGTACGACCCGCAACTTCTCATCGACGACGAAATCGAAATCGTCCTCCAGATCAACGGCCGCGTCCGCGACCGCCTCATCATGTCCCGCGAAGCCACCCGCGACCAGATCGAAGCCGCCGCCCTCGCCCACCCCCGCCTGGCCGAGTTAACCGCCGGCAAGCCCATCAAAAAAATAGTAGTAGTCCCCGGCAAGCTAGTGAACATAGTCGCCCCCTAAACAGGCATCGTAACCCGGGCCTCTCCTCTTTGTGCTCTTTGCGATCTTTGCGGTTAAATAATGTTCTTAACCACAAAGAACGCATAGATCGCAAAGGAAGAGATCCCTTGCCTACCCGCACCGGAAGACATCCTTTTCCGTAACCACCACATCCACCTCGTGGTCATGCGCCTCCATCGGCAACTCCGCCACCCATTGCGCATGGAAACAAACCCCCGCCTTCACCGCCCCAGGCCGCAAGCCCGATAAAAATCGATCATAAAATCCGCCCCCCCGTCCCAACCGCCCCCCTGTCCGTGTAAACGCCAGCCCCGGCACAAAAACCAAATCAATCTCCTCAACCGGCGCCACCGGGCACCGCTCCGGATGCGGCTCCAAAATCTTCCAAGCCCCCGGCCTCAACACCTCCATCGATTCGCACCGATGGAAACCCAGCGTATCCCCCACGACTCGGGGAAAACAAAACCGCTTCCCCGCTCCCTTCAGCAACGCCCCCAGATTCGGTTCCAAAGCCTGCGCCGCATAAAACCCCACCGTCCCCGCCCCCGCCCATTCCGCCATCCCCTCTATCCGTGCGCAAATCTCTCCCGAACCAGCCGCCCTCATTTCCGCGGACATCCCCGCAAGGACCCTCCGCGCCTCCATTCGCAACGATGTCTTTGTAATATGCTCCATCAATCCCAGAGACTAACCCAGAAAAGCGTTCCGCCAAAGGCGGCAAATATCCTCATTCGGCATTCCTCATTCCGAAATCCGCATTTCCCTCATTGCGCCCGCTCCCACCCGCGTTAGAATTTCCCCCCTGTGGAAAATCGGAAAGAAATTTCCCGCAAATCCGGCGCCAAGGCACTCGGTGTCGCGATCAAGGCACCTGGTGTCTCCGTAAAGGCGCCTGGTGCCACCGCAAAAGCACCCGGTGCCCCCGTCAAAGCAACCCCCGCCGCGCTCAAGCCCCCCCGTGCCCCCGCCAAAGCCCGCAAAGTCAGCCTTCGCCCGCAAAAAGGCTGGCACAAGCGCAACTTCCTCACCCAGGTCCTCATCCCCTCCCTCTTCACCAAGCGTCGCGGCGCCCATCGCGACGCCCTCTTCCCCGCCCTCGCCGACGGCCAGATCGGCCTCACCTGGATCGGCCATGCCTCCTTTCTCCTCCAGACCCAGGGCGTCAACATCCTCATCGACCCCAACTGGGCCAAATGGCTCAAAGTCATCAAGCGCATC
>Ga0182030_10017901_pt1 | contig 13638 bp, 13 predicted proteins | sample 812S3MmetaG_FD_121299 | JGI IMG/M metagenome (GOLD analysis project Ga0182030, IMG submission 121299) | Permafrost microbial communities from Stordalen Mire, Sweden - 812S3M metaG (Illumina Assembly) | ecosystem: Environmental > Terrestrial > Soil > Wetlands > Permafrost | place: Sweden... | reverse complement strand
GAATCGCCACGATGTGCGCCGAAAACGTGCTCAGGCTTTCTTGAATCGATTGATGATCGCCGATGTCCGCGAGCACTTCTTCGAGCAGCGGAAACTCGGCCTCGATCGCGGGAACCGGAAGCCCGGCGTGCGCCATCAACGTCAGCAATCCCGCCGTTTTTAGAGCGACCGTTTTGCCTCCCGTGTTCGGCCCGCTGATCAGCAACGTACGCGTCCGCTCGTTCAACTCGAAGGAAACCGGCACAACCGATTTCTTGTGTTTCCGCAAAATATCTTCCAGCAGCGGATGCCGCGCCCTCGATAAAAGCAAGCGGCGTTGCCCTGCCGGGCTGATGCGTGGAACGCAACATCCATACTCAACCGAGAACTCCGCTTTCGCGAAAATCAAATCGAGACGCGCGAGCGCACCGACCGATGCCGCAATCTCCGCGGCGTGTTCCCGCAAGCGTGCCGTGAACTCGCGCAGGATGCGGTGCACCTCGCGGGCCTCCTCTTCCGACAGCCTGACGAGTTCGTTGTTGAGACTGATGGTTTCCAGCGGTTCGACGAAGAGCGTGCGTCCGCTGCCGCTCGCGCCGTGGATCACGCCGTCCACGCGCCGCTCTCGCCCGGAAACCACCGGCACCACGAAGCGGTCGTTGCGGACCGTGACGAAATCTTCCTGCAGCGTCCCGTCCTCGTGATGTTCGCGCAAAAACTTTTCGAGCGATTTCTGGATCGCCCCGCGCTGCTTTTCCGCATCACGACGCAAACGTGCCAGCGCCACACTCGCATGATCGGCGAGTGTGCCATCCGGCAAAATCTTTCCGCTTAAGTCGCCGGCCAATTCGCGCAGATCGGCAATCTCGGCAGCGTACGCCGCTAAGCGCGGAAATCGCTCCTTGGCGCCCAGCAAAGTAGTTCGCGCTTCCGCCGCTACGTCGAGCAATCGCGCGACGTCGCCGATTTCGCGGGCCTCCAGCATCGCTCCGTCGATCCGCAAGCGCGCGAGCGCGGGCCCCGGATCGGCGATCGCTCCGAAGCTCACAAAGTTCAAGCGTGCCGCTGCGCCGCGCAACGTGGCTTGTGTACCTGGTTGTGTGTGAGATGCCGCGCGCAAATAATCGATGGCCTCGCCCGCGTCCGCCAGTTCCGCCTCAATCCATGCGCGATCCTTCGCTGGCGCGATCTCCTCTAACGCCGCGCGTCCCAACGGACTGTGCACGTAACGGCCGACGAGTTCGCGCAGTGCGTCGAACTCCAACGCCTCCGGTGGTGTGAATTCAAGTCTTGGAACGGCCATCGGCGTAAGCTCTTTCCACGGCTTCCAGCGTTCCAGCCGTGATTTTGTAATCGCGCATCTTCGCCACCTGCACCCACTCCACGCGGCTTACATCGTCCGCCGGGCGCATGTCGCCGCCGATCATTTTGCACACGTAATCCACCAGCACGAAATGATATTCCGCGCGGCCCTGATCGTCGCGCATGATGCGCTCAAAAAGATCGAAGCGATAAAGCAGCTCCACTTCCAGGCCCGTCTCTTCGTGCGTTTCTCTGCGCACGGCGTCCTCGATGAGTTCGCCGGTCTCGAGCAGCCCTCCGGGCAACGACCAATAGCCCTTCAGGGGTTCGCCGGCGCGTTCGACGAGCAGGATCCGGTCGCCGTCAAAGATCAACGCGCCCACGCCGAGCAGCGGATAAGCGGGATAACGGCGGCTAATAAGGTAACGCCCCTTTCACGCCGAGGCGCATGCGAAACATCGACGTGCGCGTTGTGACGTAGAGCGTTTCCAAATCCGGATCGCCGAACGCCAGGTTCGTCGCGGCCTCGGGCAACGGCACGCTTCCCAACAGTTTGGTTCTTCCCGAAGCCGGCGACGAATAAGCGAACACGGCTTTCGCCGCGACGTATAAATTTCCTTCCACGTCCGTTCGCAGCCCATCCGGCACACCCGCGATGTTGTCGATCACCACGCGATCGTTCGACGCCGCGCCCTTGCCGTCTAAATCGAAAGCGTGCACATTGCGCCGGTCGGAATCCGAAACGTAAAGCGTTCTGCCGTTCGGCGCGAGCGCAATCCCATTAGGGCGCGTCTTCCACCGACCAATCGCCTCGATCTCGCCCTTCGGGGTCACGTGATACACGCCGTAAAAATCCAATTCCTTCTTGTCTTCCTGCGATCCGAAGGCTGGATCCGTGAAATACACATGACCGTCGCGGCGCACCACAATATCGTTGGGCGCATTGAATCGCTTGCCTTCAAAACGCGCCGCAATGACGTCGACTTTGCCTTTCTTGTCCGCGCGCGTCACGCGACGTTCGCGAAATTCGCACGTATACAAGCGGCCGTCGGTATCGAACGTCCGGCCATAGGCACCGCCCGGTTGCGTTCCCGCCTCGGTATCGCCGGTTCCTGGAACCCACTTGTGCATGCGATCCACGGGAGCGTCGCTGAAAATGAGAAACCCTTCGTAGGACCACACCGGCCCGTCGGCGAAGTGCAGGCCTTTGGCGAGCAGTTGCACTTCCACGTGCTCGAAATCCTGCGCCGGCGCGGCCACTGCGCCGAGCATCGCGCCGGCGCCAGCGATCGTCATTCGCAACACTGTCCTCCGCAACACGGCCCGCACGTTAGAAACTATGTCGCGTGCGGTGACGGTGCGGTCGCCTTGGAAAGGCTTGGATACTCGGCGCAGGATCACTCCTCCTATGATGGCGTATGAGGACATGGCTATGAGGAGCGTCGCGAGTGGGCGGCCGTTCATTGCTCCATGGAATGCCGCGCAGCTACACTTATATAACCCGCTGTTTTTCCGGGCGCGTAGCTCAGGTGGATAGAGCATCAGCCTTCTAAGCTGAGGGTCGCAGGTTCGAGTCCTGCCGCGCCTACCAGAATTGCGGCATTCATCCGATTAGACACACCGCTTCCATCAGGTATACTGTGTTAATGTCGGTTGGACGAAAATGCCTCCCGGCCAGGACAGACGTCCGATACGCGGAGGTATATGAGTCGAATACACACTGCGATGCGTCGCTTAGAAAACCGGAATGCGCCTGAAACGGTGTCTGACAAAGCTCTCAGTGATCTCGTGTGCGCGCTGCTCGAAGAGTTGGCCGATGAGGTGCCCGAAGACGCGAACCTCGAAACCGTGAGGGCCGATCTGCTGGCCGCCAGCAATTCGTATGAAACGGGCGACAAGAAGGATTTGGCGATGCGTTTCTACCTCACCGTCCGCGCCCTGCTTCGCGAGAACGCGCTTTTGCAGGAGCGCACAAAGGTGCCGGAAGCGGCCAAGATCAGCACCGGTCCTGAATTCGGGACGGGTGAAAGAGCTTTTACCGCAGCTCAGTAGGCCGCTGCCCCTAGAACCCGTAGAGTCGCGCCGGATTATCCACCAGGATCTTCTTGCGCACATCCGCGTCCGGAGCCCACGTCGCGACCAGATTCAGGAGCTGCCCGTCATCGAAGTGCCACACGGGATTTAACTCCGTGGCTTTGTGTCCCGGAGGCGGCGTGGAATTCGGATGCGGCCAGTCGCTTCCCCACACCAGACGATCGGCGTTCGCGGCAATCAACGCTTTTGCATAGGGGACGAGATCGGCGTATTCGGGGCCCTTCATTGACGCGCGATAGGCGCCCGACATCTTCACCCACGCTTTTCCCGATTTCACCAATTCCAGGAGCTCCGGCCATCCGGGCTGCTGCATTCCCTTGGCGGTTTCCACTCCTCCGAAATGATCGAAGACAACCGGCACGGGCGACGCCGCGATCAGATCCTTGATGCCGGGGACGATCGAGGCGGCGACGTACATCTGAATATGCCAGCCGCGGCCTTTGACGCGGTCGACGGCCTCCTGAAAGCGTTTGCGTCCCACGCTGGAATCGGTCTGATTGACGGTGGCGAGGTTGATGCGGATGCCCTTGATACCGGCGCGTCCCATAGCGTCAAGCTCGCCGTCGGTGATCTTCCCGTCAATGACGGCCACGCCGCGTGCACCTTTTCCGTAGGCCTTGATCCCGTAAAGAGTGGCGGCGTTATCCGTGCCGTAGATGCTCGGCGTGACGATGACGACGCGCTGCATGTGCAAGGCGGTGTGAAGGGCGCGCATTTCGTCGGGCAGAGCGGCTTCGGGCGTGTAGACGCGGCCGGACCACATGGGGAATTTCGCGGGATCGCCAAAAATATGCGTGTGCGTATCGCACGCACCGGCGGGAACGGCGAAACTCACCGGCGTGGAGGGCTGCGATGCTTTCGCAAATGCGTATCCGCGAAAGGCCATGGCACCGGCAACCGCCGAGGCCGTGCCGAGAACGTGGCGGCGAGTTAGTTTCTTCATTCTTTCCCTTCAGGACGAATCCCATTGTATTTCATAAACGTGTATTTAATTTGCGGCTTCGATTACCGCCCAAACGCTGTTTCCATCCCCGCCTGAAACAACTCCGCATAGTGATGCGGCGAATTCGCGGGTGAGATGTAGCCGATCGCGCGGCCCATACACGCAATCGAAATCCATAGAAAAAGCGACAACCCGGCCGCGATCTTAGCGCGCGCTGGAACGGATTTCAATTGGTCGAACTCCGCCGCTTTGCTATAAACGCTGCCGCGGAATACCAAGGCATGCACGGCCACCAGCGCGAACAAAGTGAATTTCACGCGGACGAAGGGATTGTAATAATACTCCTCCGCCTTGGAGCCCAGCAGCAGTGCGCCGCAGGTTGCCACGAGAATAAATCCGATGCGCTTGGGCACGCGGAGCTGATCGACGAGGTCCGCGATGGTGTAACTGCGCATGCCCCAGCCGAGCAAACGCAGGTCGGTGGCAAGGATCATCGCGGCGCACGCCGAAATGAAGATCAGGTGCAGCGTGAGAAGCACTCCATATCCGGTGGAGATGCGGATCGATTCAAACAGCGGCAGATTTTGCAGCCAGATCGCGAATGAGATAAGCATAAATGGACCTCGGCGGAGAGAATCGGTACCAGTCACGGACGGCAGCTCGCAGCTCAACGGCCTGGCCGATGACGCGATCGGGTTCGCTAAAAAGTATATCGCGACGTGAGCGGTCTGGTTCGATCAGGCCGTTGTTGCCGTTATACGGGGTCCAACGGAGGCGATCCAACGCGCGATTGCCAGTCCACGGGTGCGTTGACGTTCTCCACGAAAGCAGCCGCCACCGGGAATTTGACGACTCGGAGACTGGCGACGAAATCATGCATCTTGAGCGATTGACCGAGGATTCTTTGTTGCGCGAGGGGCAACACCCGGCGATGGTAGACGGCGCAGAGAGGATGCAAACCGTCCGCTGTTTCCGGAATGACGCAGTCTGCATCATATAGGTAACTACCCGGTGCCTCGGCAGCAGCAATAAGGCTGCGAAAGAATTCAGTAGTCACGCCCGGCATATCGCAGGCGACGATGAAGTTGAAATCCGCCGAGGTTGTTTCCAGAGCGGTGCAGACCCCTCCGAGCGGTCCGCAATTCTGGTAGCGATCGGCAACGGCGCGTAGACCGAGGTGCCCGTAGCGTTCCGGAGCTCCAATGAGGGTGACGTCAAGCGGAGGATTTTGTTGAGTCGCGTGAAGCTGAGCGACGACGTGTTCCAGGAGCGTCGTTTCGCCAAACGGCAGCGCGGCCTTGTCGCGACCCATGCGGGAGCTTTTCCCTCCGGTGAGGACGAACCCGGCCCACGAATGTGGAATGTTTCCACCGGCACGCATGCACTCAGCGTAACGCGGGCAGAGGACTTAGAGGAAGGCGATGGCGCGCCCGGCGAGCGCGATCCCCAACCAGCAGGCGATCGACAACCAAGCGGCGGTCTTGCTCAACACTAATCCGTCCAAGCCGCTCGCGATCGCGCGGCGATGGATGGTGAGGTGAATGACGAGAGCGGTGAGCAGGAAGAGCATCTTGTATGCGAAGGGAGCGCTCTTGCCGAGTTTTATGGCTTCTCCTGTAAAGAGGCATGCGCCGGAAACGATCATAATGGCGAGCGAGGTCCAGAACCAGGGGGCCAGCAAACCGGAGAGCTCCTGGGTGGGCAGTTTCTTCAATCCAACACCGAGCAGGCGCAAGTCGACGACGATCATTGTACCCAACAATACGGCGAGCGCCATGATGTGGATGGTCTCAATGATCGCGAATCCCCACATCGCCTGCTGGAGCCACGTACCTAGCGCGGTGTTTTCACACCACTCAAAAAACGCATACGGGAGGATGGCGAGGAGTCTCATGCTGGTCTATATATATGTAGATCTATAGATATGCAGTCCATCGCCCCGCGATGATGATACCGAACCACAAGAACATCGACACAACGCCGACCATTTTCGCGCGCCAGGGTGCGACGGCCGCATCGTCCCATTCCGCCACGCTCGGGTAGACCTTGGTGTGGAAGTACCAGACGTTCAAGCCGGCGAGCACCAGCATGATCGCTTTCAGCTGGAAGGAAAGCGTGGTGAAACATTTCATGGGCTCGGCGAGGAACAGGAGCAGCCCGCTGACAAACATTACGGCGAATCCGGTCATGGCCCATGGTTCCAGCGGGCCCACGATTTCCGAGACGCGATGCCGTGTGGTGACGAATCCGATGAGGCGCAGATCCACCCACAGGATCGTGCCGACAGACAGGCCGAGTCCCAGGATATGGATGGTTTCAATAATAGGGAACTGCCATTCGCCTTCGCGCAGCCATACGCTGACAGCAGATTCGTTGAGCCATTGAAAGAGGTCTACGAGGTGCATGGCAGTCGGGACCCGGCAGACCGCTTGACGTGTCGGCAAAAGGCCGGGCCGCTGCGATAGGCGCTGACGGAGACTCCGGCGAATTAGTTGCGGTCCGTGTTCACGAGGTGAGTGCGGTCGTGCTCCACGCACGGAGCTTCTTCCAGGGCATGACCGCTGGCCAAGCCGTGGATCAGGTGGCGGGTGTATACCCACGGGCGCGTGAACACCTTGGGATCTTCAATGCTGACTTGCCAGGTAATCACGTTGCCCTCGCGGGTCAGTTTTTCGATGACATGCATGGCGTCGCTGTGAATGGTCCCATTCTGGCTGAGCCAAGTGTCATCGACAAAATTGGTGACGTCCACCACCAGCGTGTTGCCTTCCCAATGGCCGATGGAATCGCCGTAATAGGACGGATTCAACGTGATGTCGTGCCCGCGGCCATCTACGGAAATAACGCGAAAAGCGTTTTGTTCGGAGGAGTTCACGGTGTCGTACAAGAACGCGATGGTCTTGGCCGACGCTACGATTTCCGTCGGCGGGCCCACGCGCGGGAAACCTTTGGGATTACAAGTGAAGGCCGGATCCATCGTGCTCTGGTGAGCCGCCAAGTCCTTCACTTTGGCCACCAATTCGGGCCGGTAAGGCGGAAGATTCGCACCTTCCATACGCTTTTTCAGCTGCTCCGCCTTCTCCTTGGTCTGAGTAGGCGCTTCTTCCTGACGCTGCGTGAAGGCCGTTCTGCCGTCCGCGGTTACCTTGCCCTGCGTGACCGCGTAGCCCCAGCCGGCCGGTCCCCAAAAGCCGGTGAGGTCGATGTGTCCATCGGCCATCTTGGGTGTGGGAGCGTCTTTCGCGGCTGCGACGGCAGCCGGAGGCGGTTCCTTAAACGGAAGTCCCGTTCCATCGGGATCCGCGCCGGCGAAGGGTTGATCTTTATCCAGACCATATCCTGTTTTGACGATCTTGTCGGCGACGGCTCCGGGCGGGAGCTTCGTCGATTGCCCCGTTTGCGCCACGGCAGGAGCGCAGATCATCGCTACACCGGCAAGGACCATAGCGCTGTGCATCAGGATTGTATTCTTCATTTCGCGACAACTCCTTAATAATTCGGCCTGGTTTACCCAGCCAGTACTCAAGTGAATAAGAGACGGGCGAAAGGCCGCTCGATTACTTATTGGCGGCTTCCACTTCGGCCGGATCCTTGCCGACGACGATGGTCTTGCCATCCGCAAAGTGATAAGCCTTCACCAGCCCGAGGTTCTTGCTGCCGTCCTTCGCCGCGTAGGCATCAATGGTCATCGCATCGCCCACCGCGAACATGGTGCGCAGCACGCCCGAGCGGCGCAGGTTTCCGGGAGGTCCGGTCTCAAACGAATAGTGGGTGAGAGTGCCTTTATCGTCTTTGACATCGACGTATACATACGCGTGAGGGTTCACCCACTCGATCTTTGTAATCGTTCCCTTGACCGTAAACGATTTCGACGTGTCGAACTCGGCGGTGATGGAATGGTGCGCCATAAGCGGCACGGCAACCGTCAACGCTACAATCATCAAACCTACGGAAGTAAAACTTAATTTCATGAAATCTCCTACTTAAAAATGACTTAATTCTTCCGGCACGGGTTACTTTCCGCCGGATTCCTTGCCTTTCAAAGTCTTCAACTGATCAATGTCCTGGTTGTTGGTGCAGAAGTATTCCTGCAATTTTTCCTTGCCCAGGGTCCACATGCGGGGCGCGGAAACCCACGCCTTGGTCAGCACCTTGGGATCTTCCACGGTCACCTGAACGAACAAGTGATTCAAATCCGGGCGCGTGAATTTCTCAATCACGTGTTCTTTGTCGCTGTGGAACCATCCCGTAAAATTGTTCCACGTCCGTTCGTCGATCGCAATGGTATCGACCAGCAAGGCGTCGCCTTCCCAGTGGGCGATTTCATCTCCCAGGAAACCGGGGTCGGGATCGGGATCGTGCTTGCGCCCGTCGATATAGACAACCCGGAAATTGTTATTGAGCTCATTCAGCTGGACCAGCATCCCGGGCGTCGACACCAATTGGAACGGATAAGGGCTGAGCAGCACCATGCCAGGGACACCGCGGGGCATGCAATTCACAGAAGCGCGTCCCAACTCGAAATCCGTGCTGGTCATGGCCTTCACCTTCGCGGCGGCCCAGGGCTGGAACGGAGGCGGCTCTTCAGGCGTGACCTTCGGATCGAACTGCCGGCGCGCGCCTGCATCGTACGTCTGCGCACCGGCCGCTCCCTGAAACCAGACACCTGAGAAATCGGTGTGACCGTCGGCGAGCTTAGGAGCAGGGCCTCCAGGTCCGAGCCGCACGGCCTTCTTGGCGTTAATGGGAGTTTCCTTTTCCTGCGCAAACGCCAAGGGCGTCATGCACAGCGCTAGTAGAACGGGCCACGTGGCCGCGATGCCAAGTCGTTTCACAATGCTCCTCCCATTCACCTCTTGGACCCGTGATCGGCGCAACGCAAGCGGCTAGTATTCCTGCCGGCCGCCGTGTTCCACTTCCTGGCCGACGATGCGTAACTGGCCGTCGGGCAGTTTCAAGGTCTCGGCCGCGGCGCGATTCTTCACGCCGTTCTTGGCGAGACACGCGCGGACATAAACCGGTTTGCCGATGTTGTCTTCGAAATCCTTGCGATTCGTTCCGCTGCGCTTCAGCGTGATGATCGAAACGGTTTGGAAGGTCCACGATTCGGTCGCGCCGTTGGCTCCCTTGACGTCGACGTGGAAGTATCCATGCGGATTCTGCCACTCGATGCTGGTCAGCGTGCCGTTGTAGTCGCCGCACTTGGTCGCGTCGAATTCCGCCGCGAACGAATGATGAGCGAAGGAGGGCATCGCCAGGAGCACAAGCCCCGCTGCCGCCAACGCTAAATGCCGAAGCTGAAATCTAAACATACGATCTCCCTTCTAGAACTGATACTTCAGCGCTAACTGTATCACGCGCGGGCTGACCGAAGTGCTGGTGATCTGGCCGAACGTCGACGTATTCGCCCCGAGGCCAGGATTGCCGAACTGCGGATGATTAAAGATGTTGAAGAACTCGGAACGGAACTGCACCGATTGCTTTTCGCCGATGTGGACTAACTTCGACAGCGAGGCGTCGAAGTTGAACTGCCCGGGTCCCGTCAGAGCTCCGATGCCCATGTTGCCGAAACCCTTGCCGTTGCCAATGGTCGGGGTGGGGCACAATCCGCTGCCGGCTACCGCAGAGCCCCCATTGAAGAAGCCCGTACCGCCCGTCAACCCACTGGTCACGCGCGAATCCAAACTGCCGCTCGAAAGCAACTGGTTGTAGGTGACGCCGGGACACAATTGCGCGGTGGAATAGGCGCCGGTACTGGAGTTCGGTGCGCCGGCGCCACCGAGGAAGATCGAACCGCCCGTGTCGGTGATGGTCATGAAGCTGCCGCTCTGGATTGTGGTCACGCCGGAGAGCGCCCAATCGCCGATCACGCGCTTGAGCGCGCCCGCCGCATGACCCGTCGGAATGTTCCAGACGTAGTTGAGAACGAACCGCTCGGGGCGATAGTTGTTGTTCGGACCGTAGGCGTGGACGATATACGGATATTCGTTGATGCCAAACGGGAGGGTAATAAACGACCTGCTATGTGTATACGAGGCCTGAAGCTGTAGGCCGTGAGCCATCTGCTTGCGAATCGTTATCTCGAGGCCATTGAATTTGTAGCTCTCGTCCGTCCCCAGGACCGGATTCGCCGCGCTGACGCCCGGCTGCGGAACGCGCAGCACCACATTCGCGACGGTGTTTGTCGTCACACCGTAAATCGCGCAGCTGTTGCAACCGGCGCCGACCAGCGGCGCGACGTTATTCCCAGTGAAAGTTGAGATCTGGCCCTGTTGCGCGGAAGCGGACTCAGCGCCCTGGTGGATACCATGGGAGCCGACATACGCGACTTCCACCAACCACGAGGGCAGAAACTCATATTGCGTGTTGAGGTTCCACTGGTAAGTCGTGGGCACAGTGAGGTTGGGTTCGGTCGAAGAGATCGTCAGGTTCGAGCTTTGCGACGTCGCTGGATTCACCCATAGCGCGGGGAGGCCGTACCCCTTGCCCACGGAGACCGGCGTGGACTGAATGAAAAGATTATTGAGACTAATCCCAGGCCCGGTTTGTTGGGGCGCACCGACGGCCGGGCTGGACGTGAGCAGGTAGTTCAGGAAAGCGGCCCCGGCGACAAGGTCGTAGAATACTCCGCCGCCGCCGCGGACCACCCACTTGGAGTTGTTCGTCGGCTGCCAGGCAAAGCCCACGCGCGGAGCAAAATCGGTCCACGGAGAGCCGCCCGCGGTGGGCCCGTTGTTGTTGTATACCGTCAATCCCAATCCGGCCGGGACAGTCCCCGAAAAATTTCCAGGCACTGCCATTCCCTGTAAGGTTCCGGCCGACGTCGTGCAGCTGGAGCCTTGCACGACCGGGCACTGCGGAAGCGCGGTCGTCGACTGCAGACTCGGGACGTAGCCGCTAAATAAGCCGTTATCCGTGTAAGGGAGACCATCATATTCCCAGCGCAACCCGGCATTGATCGTCAACCGCTGGCTGACCTTGAAATCGTCCTGAAGGAACGCGGAGGCTTCGTGGGCGCGCCACAGCCAGTGGGTTGTCGTTGCCGGCCCCGACGTGAAAGTACCTATAGTCGACACGTTGCTGGTGGCCGAAACGCCGTCCGTGCCCTGTGGGTTGGTCGCGCTGCAGGTAGACGGGCTGGCTGCAGTCTGGCAGGAAGCACGGCCGATCAAGAAATCGGAGAACCGCGTGAATGTCGGATTTCCGATGGCGTGACCAGGGTAGACGGTTGTGAAGCGGACGTCCTCTATTTCGACGCCTGCTCGTATCGTATGCTTCCCTTTCGTCCAGGAGAGCTGGTCGCCCCAGTTCCACTGCGTATCACGCGACGTCAGATCGAACTGGTATTGGGAGCCAAAGTTGAAACCGGCCTGGCCGCTGCCGATGGTGAAATCTTCGATGTTATCCTTGCCAGGTTCCAGGCTCTTAATGCCCACCTGGGTGTTGGTAAAGGGCGAGAGCGTGGTGTCATAGACGCCGTTAAGTTGAAACGCGAGGTGAGCTTCGTTCACCATGGTCGCGTTCAGGATGGTGGTGAGCTTCACGGCGGCGGCATGATTCCATTTGTCGGTCGTAGTGGGATTTCCAGGCAGGAAGTTGCCCGCCAGATTCGCGTTCAGCACCGGGAACGGAGCGGCCAACGGATCCTTTTCGTACTGATAGCGGAACGCCAGCGTCTGCTTCTGGTTGATGATGTAGTCGCCATTGCCCATCAGGTTGTGATCTTTGAAAATGGCCGGATCGGAGTACGAGTTCACGCCATAGCCGCCGTTAGCAGTGGCATCCGACACGCCCGAGCCCGGAACCGCGAATTGACCGTTCGGCAGTTTGAGCTGCAGGATAGAAATCGTAATCGGGTTGATGTTGTAGAAACTGTCGCCCGTACCGGAGCCGGGGCAAGCGACCTGAAGACCTCCAGCCGTGGTGGTATCGCTTATCGCCGACGGGTGGTTCGCAGGACAAGTTGCCGCCGCCAGGTTCTGGATAAACGCCTGTCCCGCCGCGTCGCATTGCGTAATGATGGTCGCGTTTGTGGGGCAGGTACCGCGGTTCCCACCGGGGATCGGAGGCAATTGCACGGTCGCCGAACCATAACCGGTCAGTCCGTTCTTTTGCCCCGTTTCCTGATAGGAGGCGAAGAAGAACAATTTATCTTTCTTGATCGGCCCGCCAATGACACCGCCGTATTGGTTCGAATTCAGCGTGCCGCGCGGCAGGTCCTTGAAGTTGCGGAACCAATCGTTGGCGTTCAAATCCGTATTGCGGAAGAACTCGAAACCGTCGCCGTGGAATTGGTTGGTGCCGGTCTTGGTGACGACGTTGACGCTGGCTCCGGGGCCGCGTCCGTAACCGGCATCGTAGCTCGACGTCTGAATCTTGAATTCGGCGATGGCGTCCGGGATCGGGAGCACGAACGATCCGAAGGCCACGCCTTCCGTGCCGGTGTTGAAGCTATACCAGTTGTTGATGACCACGCCATCCTGCAAGTACGTATTTTGCGAGGTCCCCGCGCCGTTGACGGCGATGAGTGGCGATCCTTTGCCGACCGTGGTCGCGTTGCTCACCGAGGAATTCGCGCCGGCGGTCATGGTCAACAGATTCGTGTAATTGCGCGTGTTGAGCGGGATCTCCGTAATCGTCCGGGAATCCTCCACCATGCCCATCGTGGAGCTGGTGGTTTGAACCGTCTCAACCGCTTCTTCGACCGTCACGGATTGGCTGGCGTTGCCGACTTCCAGCGTGCGAGACACGGTGGCGGTTTCGGTCACCGTTACGCTCACGCTGGGAATTTCTACACCCTTGAATCCGGTGGCCTCCATCTTGATTTTGTAATTGCCGGGCGGCAGCAGACCGACGCTAAAGGAACCATCCACCGCCGTGGTCGCGGTGCGCGCTTGACCGGTATCCACGCTGGTGACCGTAATTTTCACGTCGCGGACGACGGCGCCGGAGGAATCCATAACGGTTCCTGCGATGGCGCCGGTGCCAGCCGTTTGAGCCGTGGCCGTAGAAGCGCAGATGAGAATCAGCGCGAAGAAAACAAGTGCTGTGGCAACGTTGCGGTGCCGACGTACAAAGTCGTGAGACATTTCAGAATGCGCCCCTTTGCGCTTGGATATCGGTCGAGCCCACCACCGAAATCGATCGTAAGGACTGTATATGATTCCGGAGTGCGTGTCAAGGGCACGGAGCGATTGCTGTCGCTAGTATGTGATCTGTCCGGTCTAATTCACACATGAACTGTCCGCTTTTGAAAAAGCGGCGGGGGAAGCTGGAGGTTGAAGACCTCACAGCAGTACTCCGCGGCGGAAACGGAGCGG
>Ga0182030_10017900_pt1 | contig 13638 bp, 10 predicted proteins | sample 812S3MmetaG_FD_121299 | JGI IMG/M metagenome (GOLD analysis project Ga0182030, IMG submission 121299) | Permafrost microbial communities from Stordalen Mire, Sweden - 812S3M metaG (Illumina Assembly) | ecosystem: Environmental > Terrestrial > Soil > Wetlands > Permafrost | place: Sweden... | reverse complement strand
GCCTGGGTGAAGCGGAAGATGTTGTCGATGAAGAACAGCACGTCCTGACCCTGATCGCGGAAATGCTCGGCGACGGTGAGGCCGGAGAGCGCCACGCGCATGCGCGCGCCCGGCGGCTCGTTCATCTGGCCGAACACCAGCGCGCATTTCGACGTCACGCCCGCATCGGGGTTCTTGGGGTCGGCGTTGACCTTCGAATCGATGAACTCGTGATAGAGGTCGTTGCCTTCGCGGGTGCGCTCGCCGACGCCGGCGAACACCGAGTTGCCGCCGTGAGTCTTGGCGACGTTGTTGATCAGCTCCTGGATCAGCACGGTCTTGCCGACGCCGGCGCCGCCGAACAGGCCGACTTTGCCGCCCTTGGCGTAAGGCGCGAGCAGATCGACGACCTTGATGCCGGTGACGAGGATCTGCGCCTCCGTCGACTGCTCGACATAGGAGGGCGTCGGCTGATGGATGGCGCGCCGTCCCTCGTTCGGCACCGGCCCGGCCTCGTCGACGGGATCGCCGATGACGTTGATGATGCGCCCGAGCGTGCCCGCGCCGACCGGCACCGTGATCGGCTGGCCGGTGTCGCTCACCTCCTGGCCGCGCACCAGGCCCTCCGAGATGTCCATGGCGATGCAGCGCACGGTATTCTCGCCCAGATGCTGCGCCACCTCGAGCACCAGGCGCGAGCCGTTGTTGACCGTCTCCAGCGCGTTGAGGATCGCCGGCAGTTCGCCTTCGAACGACACGTCGACGACGGCGCCGATCACCTGGGTTACGCGGCCGGTGGAGTTTGCGGCATTGGCCATTTGCTGACGTCCTCGTTTCAATTCGCTTATTCGTCGCCGTCGCGGCAGGTTGGGGTCAGAGCGCCTCGGCGCCCGAGATGATTTCGATCAGTTCCTTGGTGATCATCGCCTGGCGGGTGCGGTTGTAGCGAAGCGTGTATTTCTTCACCATCTCGCCGGCGTTGCGGGTCGCGTTGTCCATCGCGCTCATCTGCGCGCCGAAGAACGAGGCGCCGTTCTCCAGCAGGGCGCGATAGATGCGCACCGTCACGGCGCGCGGCAGCAGCTGGGTGAGGATTTCGCCCTCGTCGGGCTCGTAATAGTAGACCGGGCCGGTTTCCTCGCGTGCGCCGAGCTCGGCGGGGATGAGCTGCTGCGCGGTCGGGATCTGCGAGATCACCGATTTGAAGCGGGCATAGAACAAGGTGCAGACGTCGAACTCGCCCGCCTCGAACATCTCCAGCACGCGCTTGGCGATCGGCTGGGCGGTCGAGAAGGCAATCGTGCGCACGCCGCGCAGGTCGATCTGGCCGATGATCGCCTTCTCGTGCGTGCGGCGAAGCTGGTCGTAGCCCTTCTTGCCGATGCAGAGGATCTTGACCGTCTTGTCCTCGGCCGCGAGCGCATTGGCGCGGTCGCGCGCGAGGCGGACGATCGACGTGTTGAAGGCGCCGCACAGGCCGCGCTCGCCGGTGCAGACGACCAGCAGATGGGTCTTGTCCGAGCCGTTGCCGCCGAGCAGCGGCAGCGACGTCGCCCCCGGCGGCACGCCGGCGGCGAGATTGGCGAGCACCGTCTCCATCCGCCGCGCGTAGGGGCGCGCCGCCTCGACCGCGCTCTGGGCGCGGCGCAGCTTCGAGACGGCGACCATCTGCATCGCTTTGGTGATCTTCTGCGTCGACTTGACGGAGGCGATCCGGTTTCTCAGGTCCTTTAGGGACGGCATCGCGGCGCTCGGTTAGGAGATCAGGCGAAGGTGGCGGCGAAAGCGTCGACCGCGCCCTTGAGCTTGGCCTCGACGTCGCTCGGCAGATCGGTGGTGGCGCGGATCTTCTCGAGGATTTCGGCGTGCTTCGACCGCAGCGTCGACAACAGACCGTCCTCGAAGGGGCGCACCTTGGCGAGCGGCAGCTTGTCGAGGTAACCGTTGACGCCGGCGTAGATCACGCAGACCTGCTCTTCCATCTTCAGCGGCGAGAACTGCGGCTGCTTGAGGAGCTCGGTTAGGCGGGCGCCGCGGTTGAGCAGGCGCTGGGTGACCGCGTCGAGGTCCGACCCGAACTGTGCGAAGGCGGCCATCTCGCGGTACTGGGCGAGTTCGCCCTTGATCTTTCCGGCGACCTTCTTCGTCGCCTTGGTCTGCGCCGACGAGCCGACGCGCGACACCGACAGGCCGACGTTCACCGCCGGACGGATGCCCTGGTAGAACAGGTCGGTCTCGAGGAAGATCTGGCCGTCGGTGATCGAAATGACGTTGGTCGGGATGTAGGCCGAGACGTCGTTGGCCTGAGTCTCGATGATAGGCAGCGCGGTCAGCGAGCCCGAGCCGAAATCCTTGTTGAGCTTGGCGGCGCGCTCGAGCAGGCGGGAGTGGAGATAGAACACGTCGCCGGGATAGGCCTCGCGGCCCGGCGGGCGGCGCAGCAGCAGCGACATCTGGCGATAGGCGACGGCTTGCTTCGACAGATCGTCGTAGATGATGACCGCGTGCATGCCGTTGTCGCGGAAGTACTCGCCCATCGCGCAGCCGGAGAACGGCGCAAGGTACTGCATCGGCGCCGGGTCGGAGGCGGTGGCGGCGACGATGATCGAATATTCGAGCGCGCCGTGCTCTTCGAGCACTTTGACGAACTGGGCGACAGTCGAGCGTTTCTGGCCGATCGCGACGTAGACGCAATAGAGCTTCTTGGTCTCGTCGCCGCTCTGGTTGAGGGCTTTCTGATTGAGCATGGTGTCGAGCGCGATCGCCGTCTTGCCGGTCTGGCGGTCGCCGATGATCAGCTCGCGCTGGCCGCGGCCGATCGGGATCATCGAGTCGATCGCCTTGAGGCCGGTCGCCATCGGCTCGTTGACCGAGCGGCGCGGGATGATGCCGGGCGCCTTGACGTCGACGCGCGCGCGTTTGTCGGCGACGATCGGGCCCTTGCCGTCGATCGGATTGCCGAGCGCGTCGACGACGCGGCCGAGCAGGCCCTTGCCGATCGGCACTTCGACGATCGCGCCGGTGCGCTTGACCGTCTGGCCCTCCTTGATCTCCCGATCCTCGCCGAAAATGACGATGCCGACGTTGTCGCTTTCGAGGTTGAGCGCCATGCCGCGCGTGCCGTTCTCGAACTCGACCATCTCGCCGGCCTGAACCTTGTCGAGGCCGTAGGCGCGGGCGATGCCGTCGCCGACGGAGAGGATCTGGCCGACCTCCGAAACATGCGCCTCGGCGCCGAAATTGGCGATCTGGTCCTTGAGAATGGAGGAAATTTCAGCGGCGCGGATGTCCATCAGCCGACCTCTTTCATGCGAATGCGAATTGCGTTTAGCTTGGTCTTGAGCGAGCCGTCGACCATGCGCGAACCGAGCTTGACGATGAGGCCGCCGATGATGGCCGGATCGACCTTGGCGGTCAGGCGTACGTCCTTGCCGCCGGAAGCGACGCGCAGGGTCTCTTTCAGCGCCGCGACATTGGCGTCGCCGAGCGGCGCGGCGCTGGTGACCTCGGCGTGCGCGACGCCGCGCCCGGCGTCATAGAGCAAGCCGTAGTCGCGAATCATGTCGCGGATCGCAAACAGGCGCCGCTTGGCGGCGACGAGCTTGATGAAATTGGCGGCGATGCCGGTCACGCCGGCGCGATCGACGATCGCGGTCAGCGCCTTGACCTGTTCGCGGGCGGAAAAGACCGGGCTGCGCACCAGGCGCTGCAGATCTTCGCTCTCGGCGATCAGCGCGTCGAAGGTGGAGAGGTCAGCGGCGACCTCGTCGGTCTTGCGCTCGTCGCGGGCGAGGGAAAACAGCGCCGAGGCGTAGCGCCCCGCCACTCCGCTCACGGTGTCCTGCTGTTCAGCCAATTCGTCGCTCTTTTCACAAGCAAACCGCCGGAATCAGCGCCCTGCGGCGCGGATCGATTCCGCGTCAGTTTCCTCACTGATCGATCGTTCCCCGCGGCGCGCCAGGCGAAGCCGCCCCGCCCCTGAGGCGCGGGTTGCCTAACATAGCCGATTTGGCGGCGCAACGGGCGGGTCGGCTGATCTTTTGGCCAATGCGGCGGCGCGGGCGGCCGGTTCAGGCGGTGAAGCGCAACCGGCGGCCGGCGAAGCGCCAAAGATACTTCGGCAGGTCGCGCAGCGCCGGCGTGCGCTTGCTGACCCGCCCGGCGAGGAACGACAAAATGATCAGGAAGCTGGCGTCGTCGATCCGTCCGAGGGGTTCGTCGTCGGGAATGAGGTCGTTGGGCCACAACCAATAGAGAATGCCAAAGGCGATCAGGGTGATCTGGTAGCCGTGGCGCCGAGCAAACGCCAGCGCCTGAGACAGCCGCCGCGGGCGCACGGCGGCGGCCGGCGCCAGTTCGGGGGGGCGGATTGCGACGCGGCCGAGGGGCGGGGCGCTGCGGCCCTCGAGCGCGGCCGCCGCCTGGGCGCGAACGCCTCGCACATAGGGGTCTTCCGCCGCCTCGGGGTAGAAATCGAACAAGGCGACCAGCTCACGCAAGATGTCGGGCTGCAGCTTCGCGCCGCGCCCGACGACGCCGACGTTGAAGCGGTTTTCCCGCCTTTCCTGCACCTCGGCGACCGCTCGGGCGATGGCGCGGTCGTCGACCGCCGCTCCGGCAAAATCGACGATCTCGCGCAAGATCCGTTGGGGATCGGCCGTCAGTTCCTCGTAGCTGATCATCAGCGTTCCGGGAGCATTGCGCCAACTCATGTAGAAATTGACGTACCACGGCGCCTGGAAGCGAACGATCATCTCCTCGAGCGCCGCGTCGTCGAGCACCCTGCGATGGGGGTCGGCTTGGAAGATCGGGCCGACCCCGCCTTCACGTCTGACGTGATCGCGCATGCTGACGATCGCATCCGGCAGACTGCGCACCAGCACCACCGGCTTCAGCCGGTGGTCCTTGCACATTTTCGCCGTCCAATCGCTGTTGAGGACATGCACCTGACCGACGAAATTGCCGCTCCCGGCGTTGTCGAGACAGGCCTCGTCGAGTTCGTGCTGCCGCCCTCCCGCCGGCGTCGGCGAGAACTTGGCGCGTTTGAAGTCAGGCAGGGCCGAGATGAGGTCGGAAAGAAAAGTCGACCCCGACTTCGGCATGCAGGCGATCAAAATGCGCGACGGCCCGGCTGCGCCCGCGCGCGCCGCAGCTGTCATGCCGCGCTCCTCAACCCCAGCCGCGTCGTTCGCCAATCCCGTTCCTTCCGCGTCAAAGAAACACCTGCCGGACGAGCCGGTCTGTTCGGCGAAGCCAGCCTATATTGCTACGTCGCAGCGAAAGGAAATCAAGCAATCGCGAGGGCCTGGGGGCGTTGGCGCGGCGGCTGGAATTATCTGTTGAATCTGAGTTTTCGACGGACCGCGCGGGAGATGATGTTGGGCAGGTCGAACAGGGCGGGCGTGCGCTTGGCGACTCGTCGGGCGAGGAAGGCCAAAAGAATCAGGAGGACGACGTCGTCCGCCCCGCCGTACCATTTGCCGTCGGGCGCCAAGCCGCGGGGCCTAAACACATAGAAGATTGTGACCGCAATCAATGCGACGAGGGATCCATGGCGGCTCGTCGCGGCCAAAAGCCGGGATTTCCACCCCGTGGGCGCGGCGCCGGCCGGCGCGGGTTCGTCAGGGGGGATCGCAACCGCGTCGAGCCGCGGCGCCCCGCGGCCCTCCGCCGCCGCCATTGGCGCCATTTCCTGATTTTCACTCGCTTCGCGGGTCAATTCCGTTCCTTCCGCCTCGAGGATAAAAGCGTGTGTCGAACCGGCGTTCGCTTCAAGGCCAAGCCGACGCGTCAAGACCGGACTATAGAGCAAATCGCGCGACCGCGCGGGGACGGGCGGGCAAAATCCATGGCGTGGATGTTTAAGGCTGTCGCCGGGTGGGGCGAGCGAGCCGGTTTCCTTCGCCCCTCCGCCCTGCTATCCCGCCGCTCATGACCGCCCACCGAATAGAGAACATCCGCAATTTCTCCATCGTCGCCCACATCGACCACGGCAAGTCGACGCTCGCCGACCGGCTGATCCAGCAGACCGGCGCGGTGGCGGAGCGGGACATGGTCGAGCAGGTGCTCGATTCGATGGATATCGAGCGCGAGCGCGGCATCACCATCAAGGCGCAGACGGTGCGCCTCGAATACAAGGCCCAGGACGGCAAGACCTACATCCTCAATCTGATGGACACGCCCGGCCATGTCGACTTCGCCTACGAAGTGTCGCGGTCGCTGGCGGCGTGCGAAGGCTCGCTGCTGGTCGTCGACGCCAGCCAGGGGGTCGAAGCGCAGACGCTCGCCAACGTCTATCACGCGCTCGACGCCGGCCACGAGATCGTGCCGGTGCTGAACAAGATCGACCTGCCCGCCGCCGAGCCCGACCGCATCAAGCAGCAGATCGAGGACGTCATCGGCCTCGACGCGTCGCAAGCGGTGGCGATCTCGGCCAAGACAGGCCTCGGCGTCGATCTGGTGCTGGAGGCGATCGTCCAGCGCCTGCCGCCGCCCACGGGCGATGAGACCGCGCCGCTGAAGGCGCTGCTGGTCGACTCGTGGTACGACGCCTATCTCGGCGTTGTCGTTCTGGTGCGCATCCTCGACGGCTCGTTGAAGACCGGCATGCGCATCCGCATGATGGGCGCCGACGCGCATTACGAGATCGACCGCGTCGGCGTCTTCCGCCCCAAGATGGTCGAGGTCGACGGGCTCGGCCCGGGCGAGATCGGCTACATCACCGCCCAGATCAAGCAGGTCGCCGACACCCGCGTCGGCGACACGATCACCGACGACAGACATCCGACCGCCCATGCGCTGCCGGGCTTCAAGCCGGCGCAGCCGGTGGTGTTCTGCGGCCTGTTCCCGACCGACGCCGCCGATTTCGAGGCGCTGCGCGCCGCGATGGGCAGGCTCCGCCTCAACGACGCGAGCTTCTCTTACGAGATGGAGACGTCGGCGGCGCTCGGCTTCGGTTTCCGCTGCGGCTTCCTCGGCCTGTTGCACCTCGAGATCATCCAGGAGCGGCTCGAGCGCGAGTTCAACCTCGATCTCATCGCCACCGCGCCGAGCGTCATCTACAAGGTCAACCTCACCGACGGGACCGAGCTCGAGCTGCACAATCCGGTCGACCTGCCCGACCTCGTGCGGGTCACCGAGATCAGCGAGCCGTGGATCAAGGCGACCATCCTCACGCCCGACGATTACCTCGGCGCGATCCTCAAGCTGTGCCAGGATCGGCGCGGCCTGCAGGTCGATCTCTCCTATGTCGGCAAGCGAGCGATGGTCGTCTACGAGCTGCCGCTCAACGAAGTCGTGTTTGACTTCTACGACCGGTTGAAATCGGTGTCGAAGGGCTACGCCTCGTTCGACTACCAGATCATCGACTACCGCCCCGGCGACCTGGTCAAGATGTCGATCCTGGTCAACGGCGAGCCGGTCGACGCGTTGTCGATGCTCGTCCACCGCGACCGCGCCGAGATGCGCGGACGCAACATGGTTGAGAAGCTCCGCGACCTCATCCCGCCGCACATGTTCCAGATTCCGATCCAGGCGGCGCTGGGCGCCAAGATCATCGCCCGCGAGACGATCCGCGCGCTGCGCAAGGACGTCACCGCGAAATGCTACGGCGGCGACGCCACCCGCAAGCGCAAGCTGCTGGAAAAGCAGAAGGCGGGCAAGAAGCGCATGCGCCAGTTCGGCAAGGTCGACATCCCGCAAGAGGCGTTCATCGCGGCGCTGAAGATGGATAGCTGACGGCTGCGGCGACGGCGGCCCCAATTCACATGGTCGCTTGCTTGTTTGTGTCGGGGACCTCACATCGATATTGTCTCACGCAGGGGCCGGCTGCACTTCAATGAGGGTCCGCGGAGGGTAACCGAATGAGCGAGCGTGGAGAGCCCGACGGCCGCTCCGTTCGTGCGCGCGTTCCCCTCCCTGCCGGATATCGACCTGCGGTTGTCACGGCAATTACGGTTCTCCTGGGGTTCTCGCTCCTCTTCCTGCGCTATTGGAATTTTGAGTTGCCGGGCGCTTGGAGCGCATCGTCGATCATCGCGTCCGTATTGCTGACGTTGGCGATTGTGCTCGAGATGGTCGCCCTCTGGCGATCGCTGCAAGTCAAGGACGACGACGAAGTCGAATATGCGAAGACGCTTCGTTGGCTGTTCTGTGCGACGATTCTTTTGCTTATCGGCCTTCTGATCTCAGCGATCGCCTACAATCATTTCCTCAATATGTGACGCGTGCGGGGCGCGTCGCCCGTTCGCGCTATGCGTCTTCATCCGCCGCCCCGCTCCACCCACCTCGCCGCCCCAACCCCCGCCGCGCGCCCCGTCGCGAAGCACGCCTGCAGCAGGTAGCCGCCGGTCGGGGCTTCCCAGTCGATCATCTCGCCGGCGACGAATGCGCCCGGCAGCTTGCGCAGCATGAAGGTCTCGTCGATCTCCGCCCAGGTCACGCCGCCGGCGCTCGAGATCGCGCGCGCGATCGGCGCCGGCGCGGTCAGGCGCAGTTCGACCTGCTTGATCCGCGCCGCGAGCGCCTCGGTGGCGTCGGGCAGCGGCCCGGCCTCGCGCATGAGCGCGATCGCCGCCGGCGTCAGGCCGGCGCGGCGCAGCAGGGTCGAGGTCGACGCGCCGGGCCGACGCCGCAGCCGCGCCGCCAGCGCTGCGACGCCGAGGTCGGGCTTGAGGTCGACGGCCAGCGTCGCGGCGCCGTCGCGCGCGATCGCGTCGCGCAAGGCGGCGGAGAGCGCGTAGACCGCGCCGCCCTCGATGCCGTCGCGGTCGATCATCGCTTCGCCGCGCACCGTTCGTCCCGCGTGCGTCAGCGCGATCGCCTTCAGCGGCGCGCCGGCGAAGCGGTCGCTCAGATGTTTCGACCAGCCGACGCGAAAGCCGCAATTGGCCGGCTTGAGCGGCGCGACTTCGACGCCCGCCGCGCGCAGTCCGTCGACCCAGCCGCCGTCCGCCCCCAGCCGCGGCCACGAGGCGCCGCCGAGCGCCAGCACGACCGCCTTGGCTTTCGCTTCCTCCGCGCCGTCCGGCCCGGCGAAGCGCAGGCGGCCGCCGCGCTCCAGGCCGGTGAGCCGCCGGCGCGGCCTCAGCGCCACGCCGAGCCCGTCGAGGCGCCTCAGCCAGGCGCGCAGCAGCGGGGTCGCCTTGAAGCTCTTGGGGAAGACTCGGCCAGAGCTGCCGACGAAGGTTTTCTCCCCCAGATTTTCAGCCCAGGCGCGCAGATCGTCGGGCGAAAACGCCGCGATCGCCGCTTTGAGCCGCTCCGCTGCGGGTCCGTAGCGAGCGAGGAACGCCTCGAGCGGTTCGGAATGGGTGAGATTGAGGCCGCCGCGGCCGGCGAGCAGGAACTTGCGCGCCGGCGAGGGCGCGGCGTCGTAAACGACGACGCCGTGGCCGGCGTGAGCAAGCGCCTCCGCCGCCGCTAGGCCGGCGGGTCCGGCGCCGACCACGACGGCGTCGACGGGGTCCGCGTTCACCATGTTTTTCTGGCCTCTCCGCGAGCGTTACAAGGCCGCGGACAATTGCTTGGCCGACCTCGTCTTTCACCCTCCATTAATCGACCGCTTCTATCGTTCCAAGGCTTTGGCGGGGATAGGACGCGCCGCCGCGAAGGTTGCTTTGCCCGTTGGAGGGTCCTTGAGTGCGCGCGAAGCGACAGCCCCGCCACGACGAGGCCTCGGTCGGCGGTTCCGCCCTGGATAGCCTGCTGCGCGCCGCCAGCGGCGCTCAAAGCGCCGTCGTCAGCGAACAGCAGGCGGAGATCGGTCGCCTCACCGGGGAATCCAGCCTCTTCCACGCCGCGATCGAAGCGCTGCCGCAAGGCGTCTGCGTCTTCGACCGCCAGGCGCGCCTGGCGGTCTGCAACCGCCGCTACGCGGAACTCTATCGGCTCGACGTGGAGCGCCTGAAGCCCGGCGTCGCGTGGCGCGAGATCGTCGACCTGCGGCTCGAGGCGCGGACTTTGCCGCTGGGGGTCGACGATTATCTGGTGCTGCGCGCGCCGATGCGTCTCGACGAGCAGGCGCGCCAGTGGCGCGACAAATTGTCGGATGGCCGGACGATCGCGGTTCGGCGGCAGGCGCTTCCCGACGGCGGCTGGATTTCGACTCACGAGGACGTCACCGAGTTCGGCGACCAGCGCGCCGGGTTCGACGAGCGCGTTTCGTTGCAGACCTTGATCGATTGCCTCCACGACAACCTGTGGGTCAAGGACGTCGAGAGCCGTTTTGTGATCTGCAACAAGGTCACGGCGACGCGCATGGGCTTCAGCGAAACCGCTGACATGATCGGCAAGAACGACCTCGAGCTGCTGCCGCTGGAGATCGCGCAGAAGTTCTTCGACGACGAGCAGAAGATCATCCGCACCGGCCGGCCGATGATCGACCTCGAAGAGTACCTTTACGACGGCGCCGGCGGCAAGTCTTGGCTCCTGACGACCAAGGTGCCGGTGCGCAACGCGCGCGGCGACATCTTTGGCGTCGCTGGCGTCTCGCGCGACATCACCGATCGCCGTCTTTCCAATCTGCTGCGCGACGGCCAGGCGCAGATCCTCGAAATGATCGCCATGAGCGCGCCGCTCGAGGCGATCCTCGACGCATTGGCGCGGCTGGTTGAATCGCAGCTCAACGGCATCCTGTGCTCCGTCCTGCTGCTCGACGAGGAGGGGCGCCGGCTGCGCCACGCCGCCGCGCCGAGCCTGGCGCCCGACTACATCAAGGCGATCGATGGCGCCGAGATCGGACCGAGCGTCGGATCGTGCGGCACCGCGGCCTATCGTCGCCAGCCGGTGATCGTCACCGACATCCTCGCCGACCCGCTGTGGGCCGACTTTCGCGAGCTCGTCAGGCCTTACGGCTATCGCTCCTGCTGGTCGACGCCGATCCTTTCCGATCGCGGCGAGGCGCTGGCGGTGTTCGCGATGTATTCGCGCGCCGTGCGGGCGCCGACCTCGGTCGAGTCGCGGCTGCTGGAGATGGCCATCCACATCGCCGGCATCGCCATCGCCCGTCGGCGCGCCGAAGAGCGCATTCAGTTCATGGCCACCCACGACGAGCTGACCGGCCTGCCCAACCGCGCCCAGTTCGGCGAACAGCTGGCGGGGGCGCTGCAGGCGGCGGCGCAGCGCGGCGCATGGCTATGCGTCGTCTACATCGACTTCGACAACTTCAAGTACGTCAACGACAGCCTCGGCCATGGCGCCGGCGACTCGCTGCTCAAGACCATGGCCGAGCGGATGGTCGCCGCCGTCGGCCCCAACGACATCGTGTCGCGGCTGGGCGGCGATGAGTTTGTCGTGCTGCTGATCGATCCGCCCAAGGATAGGCCGACAATCGGCGCAATGCTGCATCGCATTCGTTCAGCCGTCGTCGCGCCGGTGGAACTGGACGGCCGCAGCTTCCGTGTCACTTCCAGTTTCGGCGCGGCGATTTATCCGATTGACGGCGGCGCCGCCGAGACCTTGCTCGCCAACGCCGACGCCGCGATGTACGGCGCCAAGGAATCGGGCGGCGACGGCCTGGTGTTCTATGTGCCGGAGATCAACGCCAATTTGCGCGAGCGGCTGACGCTGCTCGAAGAATTGCGCAACGCCAATCCGAGCCGCGACTTCGTTCTGCACTATCAGCCGCAGGTCGATCTGCGCAGTGGCGAAGTGTTCGCGGTCGAAGCGCTGATCCGCTGGCGTCACCCGCGGCTCGGCCTGGCGCCGCCGGCGACGTTCATCCCGATCGCCGAGGAATCGGGACTGATCGTGCCGATCGGCGACTGGGCGTTGCGCGAAGCCTGCCGGCAGAACAAGACGTGGCAGGACGCCGGCCTGCCGCCGATCGCCGTCAGCGTCAACGTCTCGGCGCGGCAGTTCCGCGAGAACCACATCGTCGCCGCCGTCGCCGAGGCGCTCGCCGAGAGCGGGCTCGAACCGAAATATCTCGAGCTGGAATTGACCGAAAGCCTGGTCATGCGGGACGTCGATCGCGCGATCGAGACGATGAAGGAATTGCGCGCGCTCGGCGTGCGACTGTCGATCGACGATTTCGGCACCGGCTATTCGAGTCTCAGCGCGCTGAAGCGGTTCCCGGTCGAGCGGCTGAAGATCGATCGCTCGTTCATCCAGGATCTGCCCGACGACGAGGACGACCGCGCCGTCGCCTCCGCGGTGATCTCGCTCGGCCAGAAGCTCAACCTTAGGGTCATCGCCGAGGGCGTCGAGACGGAAGCGCAGGTCGCCTTCCTGCGCGAGAACCATTGCGACGAATTGCAGGGCTACCACTTCAGCCGCCCGGTCGCCGCCGACGCCATTCCCGCCCTGTTGCTGCGCCAAGCGATCGCGCCCGCATCGCGTCCGGCCAAGAAACGCCGGCCGCAGCGTCGGCCGCACGCACTCCGTCGGCCGCGGCGGCGGCGCGCGCCGTAACATCACGCGATCGTGAGCGCGTCTAAGTGAGCCGCCGCCGCCGGCGGATCGGTTCTGCTGGCCTCGCGCGCCGATTTCGACCAAAAGTCGCCCCGGAACGGCGAAAGCGGAGGCGCCGCTCGGGGGGCGAGGATGGATCTGGGGGTCAAGGGCCGCAAGGCGATCGTCTGCGCGTCGAGTCGCGGGCTCGGCAAAGCCTGCGCGAGCGCGCTGGCCGAGGCGGGTTGCGCCGTGACGATCAACGGTCGCGACCCGGCGCGGCTCGCCAAGACGGCGAAAGAGATCCGCGCCGCGACCGGCGCCGAGGTTTTCGCCGTTTGCGGCGATCTCGACGATCCGGCGACGCGCGACGCGCTGTTCGCCGCCTGTCCCGAGCCCGACATTCTCGTCAACAACAACGGCGGGCCGCCGCCGGCCGCGTTCGTCGATCTGACCCGCGAGATGATCCTCGCCGGACTTGAGGCCAACATGCTGACGCCGATCGCGCTGATCCAGCGCGCGCTGCCGGGCATGGCGGCGCGCGGCTTCGGCCGCATCGTCAACATCACTTCGTCCTCGGTGCGCGCGCCGCTCGCCGGCCTCGACGTCTCGTCGGGCGCCCGCGCCGGGCTCACCGCCTTCGTCGCCGCCAGCGCGCGCGCCTACGCCAGCCGTAACGTCACCATCAATTCGATCCAGCCCGGCGCGTTCGACACCGACCGCATCCGCGTCACCCTCGCCAAGTCGGCGGCAAACGGCGAAGACGCGGCGGCTCTGCGCGCGCGGCGCGAGGCCGCGATCCCCGCCGGCCGCTTCGGCCGGCCGGAGGAATTCGGCGCGCTGTGCGCGTTCCTCGCCAGCGCCTCGGCCGGCTACCTCACCGGCCAGAACATCCTGATCGACGGCGGCGCCTTCCCGGGAGCGTTCTGAACCAGTCCGATGCTGCTCGGGATCGTTCTCAAAATCGCCGCGACTTTCGCCTTCGCGGCGATGTCGGCGATCATCAAGTCGGTCTCGTTGCGGTTTCCGGTCGGCGAGATCGTGCTGTTCCGTTCGATCTTCGCCATGGCGACGCTGGTCGTCTGGCTGACGCGGCGGGGCGAATTCCCGCACGCGCTCGGCACCCGCCGCAAGCTCGGCCACATCGGCCGCTCGCTCGCCGGCTCGGGCGGCATGTTCGCCAATTTTATCGCGCTGTCGCTGCTGCCGCTCGCCGACGCGACCGCCTTCACCTTCGCCACGCCGCTGCTGGTCGTGCCGATGGCGGCG
>Ga0182030_10017899_pt1 | contig 13638 bp, 12 predicted proteins | sample 812S3MmetaG_FD_121299 | JGI IMG/M metagenome (GOLD analysis project Ga0182030, IMG submission 121299) | Permafrost microbial communities from Stordalen Mire, Sweden - 812S3M metaG (Illumina Assembly) | ecosystem: Environmental > Terrestrial > Soil > Wetlands > Permafrost | place: Sweden... | reverse complement strand
GGTGGAAATGGCCATCGAAGCCGCGAGTTCGATCATCCTCGTCGTCAATGTGCAGGAAGGTGTCGTGCCGCTCGACCGCGAGGTCGCGCAAAAACTGCGGGCCAGCGGCAAACCCATTTTGGTGGCGATCAACAAGGTGGACACCAGCCTCGCGGAAAAAAACATGGACGAATTCGCCCGGCTCGGTTTCGAGAAAATGTTTCCCGTCAGCGCGATTCACGGCGAAGGCATTGAAAATTTGATGGACGCGGCGACGGCGTATTTGCCGGCCGCCAGTCCGGAACCCGAAGCTCCCGATGCGGAAGTTTCCGAGCCGGTCGAAGGCGAAGAAGCGGCTCCCGTGCGGCGCAAAAAAGGCCCGCTGCGGCTGGCGATTGTCGGACGGCCGAACGTCGGCAAATCGTCCATCATCAACGCGCTCACCAAATCCGAGCGCGTCATCGTCAGCCCGATTCCCGGCACGACGCGCGATTCGGTGGACGTGCCGTTCGAGGTCGAGACCGAGGGCGGGCGCGAAAAATATGTGCTCGTGGACACGGCGGGCATCCGCAAGACGCGCAGCATTGACGATTCCGTGGAATTTTTCAGCGTGCAGCGTTCGGAAGAATCCATCGCACGCTGCGACATTGCGATTTTGGTTTTGGACGCCGAGACCGGCGTTTTGGAACAGGATAAAAAAATCGCCGACCACATTGTCGAGAACCGCCGCGCGTGCATTCTGGTCGTGAACAAATGGGATTTGTTCGAGAAGGACATCCGCGAGAAACGTAAAGAGGAAATTGTCTCGCGCGAGAAAAAGGAAAACCGGTCCGCGCCGAAAGTCATGACCACGCTTGGAGAATTCGGCGAATGGGTGCAGAAGAAATTATTTTTCCTCGACTACGCGCCGGTGATTTTCACGTCCGCGAAATCCGGTTTTCATCTGGATCGTCTGCTCGAAGCGGTGCGCTACGTCGCTGCGCAGTTGCAGCAGAAGGTGCCGACGGCCATCCTGAACCGCACCATCCACGACGCCGTTGAGAAGCGCCAGCCAGTCAGCGACGCGGGCCACCGGCTGAAATTTTATTACGCCACGCAGGTGCGGCAGTCGCCGCCAGCGTTTTTGCTGTTCGTCAACCGCGACGAGCTTTTTTCCGATCCGTATAAAAAATATCTGGCCGGCGAAATGCGCCGGGCGTTCGGCTACGAAGGCTGTCCCATCACGTTTGTGCCCAAGGCGCGGCCGAAGACGGTTGAATCGGTGCGGAAACCCAAGCCGTTGAACAAAAACCTGGCCGGCCGGATGGATGCCTACCGGGCGGCGCGGCACGAACGCTATTCGCGCAAACCGAAAAGCAAATCACGCGGCAAGTAAACCTGTCGGCCACGCGGAAATGTTTGTTTGCGGCTGGTAAAATTTCCTGCTGAAATGCTGGACACGGTTCCTACAAAGATCCGACCAGATTTAATGGCGAAAGAATTTAAAATTTACGAATCTGCCGTGCCGATTTCCGACGAGGAAATCGAACACGCCATCCTTTTGATTCGCGGGCAGAAAGTGATGCTCGACCGCGACCTCGCCCGGCTTTATGACGTGGAAACCAAGGCGCTCAACCGCGCCGTCCAGCGCAACCGCGACCGGTTCCCCGCCGATTTCATGTTTCAGTTGAACGTGGAGGACTCCGAATCTTTAAGGTTCCAATTTGGCACCTTAAAGCGTGGACAACATTCCAAGTATCTGCCGTTCGTCTTCACGCAGGAAGGCGTCGCCATGCTTTCCGGCGTGCTGCGCAGTTCGCGCGCGGTGCAGGTCAACGTCGCCATCATGTGCGCCTTTGTGCGCCTGCGTGAAACGCTGTCGCTGCACAAGGAACTGGCGCACAAGCTCGCCGACCTGGAACGCAAAATTGAAAACCACGACGAAAACATCCGGTCCCTGTTTGACGCCATCCGCCAATTGATGACACCGCCGGAAACCCCGCGCCGGGAAATCGGCTTTCACATCAAGGAAGACAGCGTGCCGTATCGTGTGAAAACCAGAAAATCCGTCAAAGCTCCGCTAGAAGCAGCATAATTTTCCATGAAAGTCACCCTTAACTGGCTCAAACAATACGTTGATTTCAACTGGTCGCCCGAGGAATTGACCGAGCGGCTCACCATGCTCGGCCTCGAAGTCGAGGGCGTGCAGAAGATCGCCGCCGCGTTCGACGGCATCGTCGTGGCGCAGGTTATCACGCGCGACAAGCATCCGAACGCGGACAAGCTCTCTGTCTGCCGCGTCAACGACGGCGCGGGTGAACGGCAGATCGTCTGCGGCGCGCAGAATTTCAAGGCCGGCGACAAAGTGCTGCTGATCCTGCCCGGCGCGTCGCTGCCCATGAAGGCCGGCGATAAGGAGCCGTTCACCATCAAGGTCGGGAAAATTCGCGGCGTGGAATCGCACGGCATGATGTGCTCGCACGAGGAACTTGGTCTTGATCCCGAAGCCATCGGCCACAAAAAAGAAGACGGCTTGCTCATCCTGCGCGAGGACGCGAAGGTCGGCCAGCCGTTCGCGGAATATCTCGGGCACAGCGGCAGCGACGTGGTCTATGACCTCGAAGTCACGCCGAACCGCCCGGACTTGAACAGCGTCATCGGCATCGCGCGTGAAATCGCGGCGGTGACGGGCAACGCGCTGAAAATTCCGGAAATCAAAATTCAATCTGCGGGTGGAAAAGCCGAAAGCCTCGTCGGAGTCCGCATCGAAGACGCCGAGCTTTGTCCGCGTTACACGGCACGGGTTATCCGAGGCGTGAAAGTTAGGGCGAGCCCCGACTGGTTGAAAAGCACTTTGGAAAAAGTCGGCATCCGCAGCATCAGCAACGTCGTGGACGTGACAAATTACGTCATGCTGGAAATTGGTCAACCGCTGCACGCGTTTGATTATCATCTCATCGCCAAAGGCGCGGATGGCCAGCCTACCATCGTAGTGCGCCGCGCGGCGGCCGGGGAAAAATTCAAGACGCTCGACAATCAGGAGCGCACACTCACGAACGAAATGCTTTTGATTGCCGACGAGCAAAAAGGCATCGCGCTCGCTGGCGTCATGGGCGGCGCGAACACGGAAATTTACAATTCGACCGTGGACGTGCTGATCGAGAGCGCCTATTTCGCGCCGGTGAACATTCGTCGCACGAGCAAGCTGCTCGGCCTGCGCAGCGAATCCAGCTACCGCTTCGAGCGCGGCGCGGACGTGGGCATTTGCGACTGGGCCAGCCAGCGCGCGGCGCAGTTGATTTTGGAAACCGCCGGCGGCCAGTTGGCCGAAGGCGTTGTAGATGTTCAGCCAAAAGCGAAGGAACAAAAAGAAATCACGCTGCATTTTGCCAAGTCGAAAGATTTACTCGGCATCGGCATTTCGCACGCGGAACAAATTGGTTTTCTCACCAAGCTAGGACTCTCCATCGCCAAACAGGAACCCGGCGAATGCACCTTCAGCATCCCGTCCTGGCGCGTGGACTTGAAACGCGAAGTGGATTTGATCGAGGAAGTCGGCCGGCTGTTCGGCATTGAAAAAATCCCCAGCACGCCGCCACGCGGTGCGCTTGGCGCAAATGCGTTTGATTCGGTCTATGACCAGATTGGCGAAGCGCGCCGCATTCTCACCGGCCTCGGCTTGAATGAGGCGCAGGGACAAACCTTGATTGCGAAGTCAGAAGTGCGAAGTGCGAAGGACGAGGAAATTGTCGCGCTCGCGAATCCCTTGAGTTCGGACATGGACGTGCTGCGCCCGTCGTTGCTGCCCGGATTGATTCATTCGCTGCGGCACAATGTCAGCCGGAAAAATTACGACGTGGCGCTGTTCGAGATTGGGCGCGTGTTTGCCAACGCCAATGGCCAGATAAAAGAAAACCGCAGCATCGCCATCGGTCTCACCGGCCAGCGCGCTCTATCGTTCTGGAGCGGCAATGAGCGCGACGCCAAATTTGACGCCTACGATTTGAAAGGCCTCGTCGAGGAATTCATCGAGCAATTTGGCCTGCGCGGCGTGGTGTTTGGCAAGCGCGCCGAAAACACGGCGTTGTTCCTCGAATCCGCCGCCGTCACGTTGGGCGGCAAGCTGCCGTTGGGCGAACTCGGCCAGTTGCTGCCCACGCTCGCCAAGAAATATGATTTGCGCGATGCGGTTTTTCTCGCAGAGTTCAATCTGGATTTACTGCTGTCAAAACGCAATCCGGCCAAGTCGTTCAAGGCATTGCCGCAATTCCCGTCCAGCCGCCGCGACGTGGCGATGCTGGTGCCGGAAACCGTGACGCACGAAGCCGTGTTGCAAACCGTCAAGCAGGCCAAGGCTGCAAATCTGGAAACGGTGGAACTCTTCGACGTGTTCCGGGGTAAGGGAATTCCCGAAGGCCAAAAAAGCCTGGCGTATGCGTTCACTTATCGCGCCGCCGACAAAACGCTGACCGATGCGGACGTGAATGCCGCGCATGAAAAGGTTTTGGAAGCATTGAAGACGCAGTTGAAAGTGGAACTGCGCGCTTAAAAACTATTCGCTCACGCCCAGCGGCGGCATCGGGCAATCCAGCGTGTCGGCGATGGCGCGGAGCAGTTCGGCTTCCGCTTCCAGAATCACGCCGTCGGCACCGCCGACGCGGACGCTGGCTTCGATGAGGTTTTTCTTGATGATCGGCACGGCGAGCGCCAATCGGTTCAATGCGGCGTCCAACGGCTTCACACCGCAATTTTCCGGCGCCAATAATTCCAGCGGCACGTCGGCGGGTGCCCGGAGATACGGCGCGCCGGCGGCGAACGCCTTTTGAATTTCGCCGGTGTCGCTGCTGCCGACGTTGGCGAGTGCAGACAAAACCACCACGCAATCCGGCACGAGCGGCTTGAGTGTGTAAAATTGCACCGTCGTCGGCTGCGCGCCGCCAAACTTTGACGCGAGGTGCCGGAGAATGATTTTTTGCAGGACGAATTCAAACAGCTCGATTTTTCCGTCGCTGCCGACCAGCCATTCGAGCGTCTGCGAAAATTGTTTGAACTGGTCCGCCGTCAGGTTGCGCAGCGCGCCGAGGGCGAGATTCACCAGCGGCAGCCGAGAGCGTTGCGCTACGGCGGCAACGTCCCGAAATAGCGCGGCGGTTTTTTCAGAAATGGAACCGGACGTGCGGCGTGCAATTTCTGCGAGCTGTGCCGCGCGCAATTTTTCATCCGGCGCCAGCAACAGCGCGTAAACCAAGGTCGTGGCATCGAGCGGGTCGCGCGCGGCGGCCTTGAGATTTTCCGGCAGCGAATTGCGCAATTCTTCCGCGTATTTCAAATGCAGCGGCGTCGGGTTGCCAAGATTTGGCAAAACGGAATTGGTGCGAATGACCGGCGGTTTCGGCACATCGCCGTCACCGGTCAGAACCGCGCCGCCAAGAATCGTGCCGAGAATTTGCGGCATCGGCGGACGCGTGTGTTCCAGTTCGGAAATGGCGGCGCGTTTGACGGTTTCAATCTGCTCCGGCCTGAGCGGCGGAAATTTTCCGTCCCACGCCGGATCAATGGCATGGATGCGGTCAGGAATCGGCGGATGCGTGGCCATCGCGCCGAAAAGTGAGTCGCCGAGGCCGTTGCCGAAAAACATGTGGCAGAGGTCGGGCGCGTGGTTGGATTCCAGCTTCGAGCCGTAGCTGTAACGACCGATTTTTTGCAGCGCGCCGGAAAGTCCGCCGGGATTGCGCGTGAATTGCACCGAGGAGGCGTCGGCGAGAAATTCGCGCTGGCGGCTGACGGCGGCCTGAATCAGCCGGCCAAAGAAAACGCCAATGGCACCGAGCGCAATCAGCGCGAGGCCGAGAATCGGCAGAGGATTTTTGTCGCGGCTATTGCTGCTGCGGGCGTAAAGCAAAATCCGGCCGACGGTGGCGAGGCAGAGCAGCCCGAAAATGATGCCGATGAGCCGGAGGTTCAGCTGCATGTCGCCGTTCAAAATATGGCTGAACTCGTGGCCGATGACGCCCTGCAATTCGTCGCGCGACAGCATTTCGATGCAGCCGCGCGTCACGCCGATGGCGGCATCGCCGGTGGTATGGCCGGCGGCGAAGGCGTTGATGCCGCGTTCGTCGTTGAGCACATAGACCTGCGGCATCGGCACGCCGGCGGCGATGGACATTTCCTCGACGACATTGAGCAGCTTGCGTTCGTTGGCGTCGGTCGTGTTTTGATTCACCAAGCGCCCGCCCATCAATGTCGCCACGGCGCTGCCGCCGGCGGAAAGCTCGTTGGTCTTGTAGGCGCTGCCGATAAAAATGACCGCCAGCACGCCAAGGGTTGAGGCGAGAAAAATTTCCGGATCCCACAAGACGAATTGGATGGGCGCGTCGTCGTAGCCGTGGTGCTGCTTGGCATGCACGCCGGCAAAGACCACCAGCGAAATGAAATAGACCGACACAATCAGCAGCACGACGGCCAGCGCAAAGTAAACTACGAGCCACTTGGTTTTGCGCCGGGCCTGGTCTTGTCGGGCGAAAAAGTCCACAAATTTACGATGTTGGATTTACGATTTACGATTTAACCGCAGCGCGTAAATCGTATATCGCAGATCGCAAATTTCACGAGAACGAAACCTTCGGCGCGTCCTTCTGCTCCGGTTTGTCCACGACGAACAGTTCCGCCGGGCCGAAGTTGAACGTGTTCGCGATGAGGTTGCTTGGGAACACTTCGCGGTCGGTGTTGTAGGTCATCACGGAATCATTGTAGGCCTGGCGCGCAAAGGAGATTTTGTTTTCCGTCGAAGTCAGTTCCTCGGTGAGCTGCATCATGTTTTGATTGGCCTTCAAGTCGGGATATTGCTCGCTCACCATCATCAATCGGCTCAACGTGCCGCCGAGGCCGGTTTCCGCCGCCGTCAGACTTTTCATCGCGCTGGCGTCGCCGGGATTCGCGGCGGCGGCCTTGGATGCGGCGTAGGCGATGTTGCGCGCGGCGGTGACGGCTTCGAGCGTGCCGTGTTCGTGCGCCATGTAGCCCTTGGCGGTTTCGACGAGATTCGGGATCAGGTCGTAACGGCGCTTGAGCTGCACGTCAATCTGCGCATAGGCGTTTTTGTAACGGTTGCGCAGCGTGACCAGCTTGTTGTAAACGCCGATGACCAGCGCGGCGATGATGATGGCAACGACAACCAGTCCGCCGATGATGACCAGCGCGCCCAAAGCGAGCGTTGTGGGTTCGGCTAAAATAATTCCCAATGTCATAATTTTCCTTTCGTTAAGTTCACTGACAGTTTCACCGAATCACGCCGCCGGGCAATGATAATTTCCGGCAAAAATTGGAATCATTCAGAATTCAACGCAAAGGCGCAAAGCAGCCGAGACGCAAAGCTGATGCAAAAGCTAAAATTTTCAAAACCTTTGCGCCTTTGCGTTAATTTATTCTGCATGAACCGCCGCCGCCATCACGGCACGACTTCCACCGGCAGGCCGATCCAAACCAATTTAACCATGTATTCTGCGTCCCAATTTGCCAGGCGAAAACAGCCGTGCGATTCCGTGCGTCCGACCTGCTCCGGCGCGGGCGTGCCGTGGATGCCGTAGCCCGGCTTGTCCAGGCTGATCCACGCGACGCCGACGGGATTGTTCGGGCCAGGCGGCAAAATGAGTTTATGGCCGATGGCCTGCGCCTCCGGTGATTCAGGAAAAACCGCCGGGTCGAAGGTGTAATTCGCCGGCCACGCTATGGCCTTCACCCGCAATTCGCCGACCGGCCGCTTCTCCACTTTCGCGGCGATGCTGCACGGACAATGCAACAGCAGGTTGGTGTCCGCATCGAACGCTTCCAGAAATTTTTCGGACAAATGGATGATGACGAACGCAGCTTTGTCCGCCGGTTCCGGATAATTCAAATCAGGAATTTTCAAAACCGTTCCGGCGGTGACATTGCTCCAATTCACGTCGGGATTGAGTTTTTGAATCAGCAACGGATGTGAGTGGGCCTTTTCCGCGACGAGTTCCAGGATGGTTTCATAGTCCAGCGCGGACTGCTCCGACTTGGCGAGCCAGGTCTTGCCCAGCGGTTGAAGTCGCGTCAGATCGTTTGTGGTGACGACATAATTCGTCAACACCGGCGCGGCCAGCGTGAGTAACGGCCGCGTGTTGGTGTCGAGCGAAGCCGTCTCGAATAATTTCTGCGAGCGCTGAAACGCCGCGATGGCCGCACGCGTCTGTGAACCGATGGCTGAGTCAATCGAGCCTGGTGAAATCGCGCGCCGCGCCAGCGCGATCTGCGCCTCCAGCACGTCGCGCACCGGTCGCGGAAAATCCGCCGGCGCCGGCGGCGCGATGACGAGCGGTTTGGGGTTGGGCTTTTCTACCGGCACACTAACCACGGCGGGAACCGTGACAGCCGGCTGATGTCTGGCCGGTTTCTTGGGATGTTTTTCCTGCCACCACAGCCAGCCGAGGCCGCCCAGCACAACGATAAACACGAACACGGCCAGCCGGTTGCCCGACTTGCGGCGGCGGCGGGCTGAAGTTTTTTTCAAAAACGGCACGCGGCCATTTAGCCACAGTCGTCCGTCCAACCCAAGTTGGAATTCATCAGCCGAGCCGGAGCACTGCGTCGCCAATCAGCCGCGCGGCATTTTCACACCCGACGAGGCTGGTATTGATGATGAGATGATAAAGCAAAGCGTCGTTGATGTCGGCGTGGAAATAGGTTTTCACATAACGCGTCCGCGCCTGTTCCTCTTCGAGGCAAAATTTGCGCGCCTCGGCCGGCGTCTTGTGGTCGTCGCGGCTGATGCGTTCAATGCGATCCTCCAGCGGCGCGACCAGGCGGACATGCAGGACGTTTGGCAACTTCGCCGTGACGATGTTTCCCGCGCGGCCGATCAGGATGACGTGGCCCAGTTCCGCCAGTTGCAGCAGCGTTTCGGCGGTCTGCTTCACGACGGTGTGGGTGGGCGGATGCACGCCGAAAATATCCGCCAAAGTGTCTTCCACCCGCGACGCCCGGTCTTCCGGCAAAAATTTGGCAAGGTGTTTCGGCAGATTATGGTCGGCCAGCACCTTGTCCATGAGTTCGCGGTCGAACACGGTCCAGGGCGCGCCGGCGTGCTGGGGTGTATGCTGTTGCAAATACGCGGCCAGCTTTTCGGCGATGTTCACCGCGCCGCAGCCCGCCTGGCGCGACAGGGTCACAGCCCGGCGCACCCCCACTTCCGGCAGCTGGCCGTGGGTGTCGGTGCCCTGGCTGTTGATGAAGGAGTAACAACGGTCAATGCTTGCGTTAATCATATATCACCTCGTGGTTTTGATTCAACTTACGCCCGCATCAATGTGAAACGCAAGGGGCAAGATGCGATAAAAAAATAATCGAATGCCTAAACAGATTCGCGCCGCAACATTTCGTTGTAAGCCTTGGCAATCGAATCCACCAGCGGCGAGGGCGCGACCGGCTCGCCGTCGAATGCCGCCACCGGCACGAGGCCCAGCGCGCTGTTCGTGACGAACAAACCTTCGGCACGCCGCAGTTGCTCCGGCTTGATTACGCACTTGTTCGTTTCCAGGCCGAGCGACTGGCAGATTTCCAGAACCACGGCGCGCGTGATGCCTGGCAACACGCCGCGACCCGTCGGCACCGTGCATATTTTTTCCTGATAAACCCAGAACAGGTTTCCGCCCGCCGTCTCCGCCACCTCGCCGTTGGTGTTGAGCAGCAGCGCCTCGTCCGCGCCTTTCTCCTCCGCCTCGGCGCGCGCCATTATGTTCAAAATCTTGCTCGTCGTCTTGAACGACGCCAGCTTGTCGCTGGCCGGAACGCGGAAGGACGACGTGACCAGGCTCCATTGCAACGGCTCGTCCGCGTTCTGCGGTGGCAGCGGATGCAGCGTCATCGCCAGCGTCGGCGTGCCGGCATTTTTAGTCGAATAACCGCGCCCGCCCGGCCCGCGCGTCAGCGTCACGCGCAGGACGGCTTCGGGCATTTGATTTTGCCCGATGAGCTGCGCGGCGAATTTCTCCAGTTCCTTCGGCGTGAACGGCGGCTTGATTTTCAGGAAATCCGCGCCGCGCGTGAGCCGTTCCAGATGCTGGGCGAAACGGAAGGTTTTTCCGTTCGCCACGCGCATCGTTTCAAACAGTCCGTCGCCCAGCAGAAAACCACGGTCGTTCAAGGGAACAAACGCTTCGGCTTCGGGTAAAAATTTTCCGTTGAGAAAAACCAGCATGGAATCAATTCCTAATGCCGTATCAATTACCCGAAACGTGAAAAGTCCGCGAGCAGAAAACACATGGTTCGTGGCGGACGTGGTGATCCCACCGAACAAAATATGATGAGACTTGAGATTTTGATGAGTAGTGAATTATCATTTCCCCGCGATGCCCATAAAACTAATCAATTCTGATGCAAAAGGTTTTTTAAGAAAAGATGTTTGCAAATTGGTAGAACTTGAATGGAAACACCGCCAAGCTCTCACTAAAATTCCGCTCGGCACGTCTATTCCAGAAGAGATTCGAGTGGCTTCACAACAAATTGCGAGCGTCAAATCAGCACTCGCTGGATTATTGCATGACGAAGTATTTTGGCGTGAAAGCGAAAAATTTCCTGTAATGATTAGCGACATCCATACGAGTTCAAATGGTGATTGGAATGGTAACAAAATTGGTTCGGGTTCCACTGTTGTTAAAATCCGAGGTAAATTGGTTCTGTTCAAAAATGCCCTGTTTGATGTCACGGGTCTCTACACAAAAGAAGAGGCGAAACTTTTGGTTGTTAAGTATTATGAAGCGGAGCGAAGTGAAATTGATTTTTTGAAATCTCGCTCTGATAAATCTTCGGAAAAACCTAAAACAGGAAGAGAGCCTATTCCAGAGCGAATCAGGAACGAAGTTTGGCGACGCGATGGCGGTAAATGTGTGGAGTGTGGTTCAGTTTACAATCTGGAATTTGACCATGTAATTCCAGTTGCCAAAGGCGGTAGCAACACGGCGAGAAATCTTCGGATTTTGTGCGAACCGTGCAACAGACGAAAAAGTGACAGCATTGGTTAATCAATGTTCTAACTCGAAACGAAAAGTCTTCTTGAGCCTCCTTAGCCTATTTTGACAGGCTCTTTTCGTCTTGGAGGAAAACATCAATATCATTTTTATCTAGTGGCGTTTTGCCTTTTTCCAATTCAAGGACGAGCGATTCAAATTGATTGTAAAGCGTTTTCTTTGCTTTATCAGTATTCCGTGCACTTAAAATATATGGTTTTGTAGCTTCCCACCAGCGGCGAACGTAGTAGCCGAATGAATTAATTGCCAGTTCCTTATCAATAAATTCCTTCTTGTGCATTAACGCTAAATCCTCGAAAAAGTTTAGAACAATTTCAGAGCATTGACCGTAAGCTATTGGATTATTGAAAGAGCGTAATCTTTCAGTGGCTAATCGAATCCTGGCATTTATCATTTCATGGCTTTCGAATCGCTTAACAAATTCAAGCCAAGCAGAAATGCGAATCTGTGTCTTTACCGATTCTCGCACATCTTTTGCCATCTGTTGCGTTTCTTTGACTAATTTGAAAGTGAATATCGCTAAAAAGATGGTAGAGCAGGCGAGCACAATTTCTGATAAGCCAATAAGAAAATGTCCAAAGAATTTCATTAATTCAAGGCAGTCCATAAGTGTCTTTTCATTTTGTCAGTGGGCGTTTAGAAAACAAGGCACAAGTGAACCCAAATTCACTTCTCCCTCTTCAAAAGAAACTCCGCCAGCGCTTCGAGGACGACGGCTTTGCCCTTGAAAATGTCCAGCGCGGCAAAATCACGGTTTCGTGCCGGCAATTCGGTTTTTCCGGTCCTGCCGGTTTAATTTTTCCAGCAGGCGCAGGCCGCGCGCCGGGTTGCCGCGTGCGGCGGCGGCGAGGAACGACGCCTCGGCCTCGTTTTGCGCGATGACCATGTCTGCCCACGAGTTGACCATTTGATTGATGCTCTGGCCGCTGCGGTTGGCGATTTGCCGGACGCGATCCAGCTTGTGATTGCCACGCCAGCGGATCAAAGATTTGGCCGTTTCCACCGGGCTGTTTTTTTGTTTCATACCAGATAATGTTGTTTGAATTGTGCCGGGGTCAAAACCTTCATTCCCGCCGCCGCGAATTTCGCGGGCCGAAAATCTTTCACGTTGAACGTCACCAGCGCGGCGGCGTTTCCGGCAATCGCCAGTTCCGCGATGTGATTGTCGCCTTCGTCCGGCAAATTGGGCCGCCAGAGAAACCAGATTTGGACCCACAAGCAAACGGCGGCAAAATCGTCCAGCAATTCGGCGCGTTCTTTGGTGGTGAGCGCGCAATCGTTCCACAAATTCGGGCGGCTCAACAAATCCCGGTATTCCAACCACAGTGCTTGCGCCATCAGAGGCTGATGCGCGCGGCGCAGGCAGCTTTCCAAAACCAAACGGCTCGCGCCCGCTCCACTCCGCAGCGCCGCGACAAAAACGTTCGTGTCTTGAACGATTCTCACGAATTCAAAATGCTATCACCGGCGATAGCAGTCAATTTTTATTTATCCCGCTTCAACAGAAATTCCGCCAGCGCTTCCAGCGCCACGGCTTTGCCCTTGAAAATGTCCAGCGCGGCAAACGCCTTGGCCGTCAATTGCGCCGCAATCTTCCGCGATTTCTCCAGGCCCACGATGGCCGGATAGGTCGCCTTTTGAACGGCCACATCCTTGCCCGCCGTCTTGCCGAGTTGCTCGCTGGTCTGCGTCACGTCCAGAATGTCGTCAATCACTTGGAACGCGAGGCCGACATGGTAGCCGAAGTCGGTCAGGGCCGCGAACTGCGCGGGCGTGCAGTTGGCGCTCATGCCGCCGAGCCGCACGGAACAGCACAGCAGCGCGGAGGTCTTGCGCTCGTGGATGAATTTCAATTCGGCGATGGAAAGTTTTTTGTTCTCGCCTTCCAAATCCGCCACCTGGCCGCCGACGAGTTGCAGCGAGCCGGAGGCTTTGGCGATTTCCAAAATAATTTTGTCATGCGGATAGCGCGGAAACTTTTTGCACTGCGCGGCGATTTCGAACGCCTGGGTCAGCAGCGCGTCGCCCGCCAGCACGGCGATGCCTTCGCCGAAAACTTTGTGGTTGGTCGGTTTGCCGCGGCGGAAATCATCGTTGTCCATTGCCGGCAGATCGTCGTGGATGAGCGAGTAGGTGTGGATGCACTCGACGGCGCAGGCGAGCGGCATGGCGTCGGCTTCCTTGCCGCCGCAGGCCGCCGCCGCGGCGAGCAGCACGGCGGGCCGCATCCGCTTGCCGCCCGCGAATAGCGAATAGCGCATGGCCTTGTGAATGGTGGCGGGCTTGGTTTTTTCGCCGGGCAGAAATTTGTCGAGCGCGCGGTTGACGGTCTCGGTGCGCGTGGCGAGAAACTGGTTCAAATCGAATGCTTTTGGTGCGGGCATAAAATCAAGGGTGAGAAAATGCCCGAAACATGGTCAAGTTTGAAGGAATTTTTTGTCATTGCCTTCGCGCGGGCAACCGTTAAGCTACGCGGCTCGATTTGAGTTGATACAAACATGAACGCTGAACTTTGCAAAAGAGCCAATGAAAAGGTTGGCAACCCGAATGTCCTCGTGAACATCGTGTCGCGCCGCGTGCGCCAGTTGAATTCCGGCGGCGGCGGCCTGAGCCGTCCGCTGATTGACAACGT
>Ga0182030_10017895_pt1 | contig 13640 bp, 11 predicted proteins | sample 812S3MmetaG_FD_121299 | JGI IMG/M metagenome (GOLD analysis project Ga0182030, IMG submission 121299) | Permafrost microbial communities from Stordalen Mire, Sweden - 812S3M metaG (Illumina Assembly) | ecosystem: Environmental > Terrestrial > Soil > Wetlands > Permafrost | place: Sweden... | reverse complement strand
TCAACTACGGCAAATACGGCCTTGCTCCAATCTCAAATTCGAGAAGGCGAAGTTTTCTGCGGGATGGATGACTGCGACTTCGCCGTCATTAAGGTACGTAGCATGGGGAAAGCATGTTCTTCTTAGTGACTCGGCAGCTCATTGTGCATGAGCTGCCTCACTAAGAGCAGATTCAACTTATTGTCAAACCCCCTGGTGGTAAGCCTCTGCTTTTCTGGCTCGATATATATGCCATGCAGGCTTTGACGAGCTAATTGCTTGCCCGGGTAACTACTACGTCGAGCAGCTCAGGCATCAAGCATGGATTGAAGCGATTGTAATAGTGGAGATAGGTGAGATATCAATCTCTCTCGAACTTCATAGGTCTCGCAGCGCTTGGGCTACATAGAGCATCAGCAAAGGCGGGTGACGTGAGCCTCGTCAACAAGTAACGATCTACACCCCTGGAGGCGCATAACCTAACAGTTCTTCATTACTGGAAATTGGCATAAGGGTATTAAAAATTGGGGGTTATAAATTAATTTCCTGAAACCTTTATAATTATGAAATGTTTTTGTATATATAATTAAACCCCCTAGAGGTAGGTGTACTCCGAGAGTTCTTTCATAAGAACTATAGCTCCGGAAATATAGAATAACTAAGGACATCACCTGGATCAGTGATTCAGCCGAATTCAATAGCCGTCTTTCACTTGGCAAACAACGCTGGGGAACAGGAACGGTGCAAATTTTTCATCAGCCGTATGCGTGTCAGAATCACACGCAACATTGCATAACAATATGATGTGAGATGCGGTGTTTCTTCACGGTCTAGGAGTCCGGATGTTTGAAGATCAAGTATAAAAGGCCATCAGTATCGCTTTTTCTTTTTTCTACACCCTCATCTCCAAAGTACAGTTCAAACATTGAAGAGTAAGTACCAACACTGATTCAGAGACTGTCCTCAACCCTAATACCAATATCCTCAGTCGTCCTCAGTTCTGATCCCGAATTTAAACAATTAAAACTAATTTTTTACCAGCAAAGCACTCAAATCCATCAAGATGCAATTCTTCACTAAGTTTCTACCTATTGCTGCCTTCGGCACAGCCTTTGTTGCCGCGGAGGGAATCCTATTTCTTACGGGCAATAACGCCTGCTCCGGCGCTGGCTCTAACCAATTCACTTCTCCTGATGGACCTTCTGGCCCCTGTATCGAGATCTCTGGCCAAAACAGTGCTATCACCACTTCCCTTGATGAAGGATGTAGCTGTATGATCCCTTTCCATTTATGCGGCATTGTTTCTAGCTTTCTCTGAGTGGATTCAAAACTTCCTACAATACTACCACAGCATTTACTTGCAGTTCCCTTTTTTTTTTCTTCGCTATAAAACTAACTGGCTCGTTATTTTAGTCACCGTCTACTCGGATTCCAGCTGTTCAAATGATGCCACGCTTGTGGGATTGGGCGATTGCGAAATTCACGATAATTGGAACTCCTTCTCCTACGACTGCTAGGTTAAAGGAATCTTTCGAGTTGATCTTTCGGCAGAGAGATTGATAGTGGGAACCGTGATGATGGCTTTTCTTGCCTTCTCTTTCGGCTTTGGAAGTCGGGATTTTCTTTTCTTTTATAATGCTGTCAGTCTTTACTTATAATTAAAATTGGAAGTGGTACCACCAAACTCTTTGCTATTGGAATTCAGCTGCAGTAGTGATACCCCTTGGACTCAATTTTCTCCGCCCTCAATGTTGATTGTGCGGGAGCCTCGCCACGTCACTTTGCGCGAGATCTCAATCTGCCCTCAAATGAATTAAAGGTCGTGTTTATACTCAACATATGATCCACGAATATTTAATAGTCCCTCATGCAGAAGACTTTCTTTTTATCCACAAAACCTTCCTATTTTGGAAAAAATAAGGTTGGCGGGGAAGGAAATCCAATTTATAGTTAATCCTATGATTCGAAGATGCTGTATACTAGATCCGCTATATAATTATGTTAATATGGTTATAAATAATTTTAGCTCCAACTGAGCAAGACACCAGAATCTCTTCAAACCAACCTGATGATCTTCCCATTATCCAATTTCCTCTACCTATTTTCTGCTCACATCTCTGGTTAAATAGCTAGAGAACCTATCTATAAGAACTATGATATAGTTTAGTGGTGACTCCCCCGCTCTAACATATAGATCAACCATTAAGACAAAAAATTTAATTATTAAATGTCCTTATTTACTCCTACCTATTGTTCCTAAACTCTCTTCCATCAAATTCCAAACAACCTAAGATTTCAAAAATATTGATTGGAAATTGAGAGCACTGATATTAGAGACTCAATCAACAGCATTAAAGTTGATGACAACAAGATGTTATTCTTCTCCATATCTTGGCCCTATTTTACCTTTGCATTAACTCGTGTACCTCTCTTCTCCACAAAGTTCGCAATCTAAAGTCTTAAAGGAAAGCATAAATAATGAGTTTTCATAGTTTCAGAAGGGATAAGATTCATGCTTTCTAAAGAGGAATTTAAGGTGCTACGACAGTTATTCTTTATGTAAATGGTTGCAACCCATCCAAAAACTGTTAAATTTTTTATTGCAGATTTTTGATGTAGCCAAATATAGGTGAGGTAGACCAGTGCATTCCATGAGAAAGTGCTCTAGTATTTCTTAGCTAAAAAAAAATCATTCACACCCAAAGAGATGCAATATTCACCTCCAGCTCACCGTTTCCCTTGTACATCCCACTCATCCCCAGGATATCATACATGCAAAACCTTATGAAGTTGGCCACTCCTGTATAATCTCACTTCAAACTAGAAATCCAACCTAAAAACCTATACAAGTAAATAGAATGCCAACCCTTAGATGTTATTTAAATTTGAGGTGGGAATAGTTGGAGATACTTATGATTTGCCAGACTTATCAAAAGGGAGTATGGCAGATTTAAATATGACAGTGATCAATGCGATGGCGATATTAGACTGGATGAATGATGCTATTGTAGACAACCCTTGCAAGGCCATGTTTGCTTCTGTTGCTATGAATTCAGTATGAAGTTAGTCACATGGAAGGAAGGGTTTGTGTAAAACATGCTTTGATACTGATGTATCAACACTCTCTTGTCTGTATGCTCTGGGCAGCACATTCCAAACTGAAAAATATAGACTACAAAGGTGATGAGATTCATATATCATAACTTCCACCAAGATCCAGAATCAAGGACTGTCAGAATCTCTTTCAAAGCTCTTCTTACCAAGGAGGAGACACCTCACAGAATAAATCTAGTATTCACCTCAACCCCTACTCCAGAGCTCCTTTTTTTACCTTCTTCAAATCTGAGAAGAAAGACAGTTAAGCCCGCCGAGCTTCCTTATTTGCCTAATCAAATTAAATATAAAGATCAGGGGTAGATGGAATGGTGAAATTCGTTCCATGGATATTGTTTTGCATGAGATCCCATCATTTTCATCTCTACATTGAATTTTGGAGCTGGCTGGTATCAATATAAAAGTGAGAGAAAAAAAGGGTTGACATTAAATATAAAAGGTGATGGGGGCTGAGCCAACAGTGGTAATTAAGATGAGGTGAAGATGTTGCTTTCGCATTACCCCCTGTCTCTTGAAATATTGGAATAAGTATGAGAGATAGCACAAGATTGTTTTATATACAGGTCCAAAGTTACTCACAATTGAATTCCCACCCTATGTAGGATTCGATCCTAAAGGATTATTGTTTTGCTAGGTGAAGAACTGGAATAGGAATTGTTTATCTACATCCTCCAACACATCAGACAGCAGCCTTGTAGGAAAGACCTCACCAAATCTTATTCAATCCCATACACCTTCACCCTTCCCTTTCTCACACAGAAACTTATATTCCCATCCACTGCACCGTAGAATGTGGAGTAGAAAAGCCATAAATTTGACATTTTCTACTCATTGCGGTTGCAACCCAAAACTTAGAGTAGGTACGTAGGAAATAGTATGATCGTGTCTGAAGATTAGCTTGAGCTTATTAGTCAATTTAGATAGGATACCCATGGTTCAGATTTATACATACCAATTGGAAAGTTTATAGAAAGGTAAGTGTAAAAAATAGGGGTGGACACATTAGTGATGATCAGAATTGGATTTGACAGTGGTGTTTGTGTGACAGTGATATATTTATCAGCTAAACAATCCACTTTTACAAATTATCTGCTAGATCCCTATTTACCCACAAGAAAGGAAATGATATAGAATTAGTGTAAATACCACAAAGGTCATGTCAATTCAATCCAAAGCCCCGAGTCCAACCTCATCCATGTTGAGCCCGACACAACGCAGTTAACTCCTTAGTGGATCGAGATGCAAAACCAGAGGTATTTCTACATCAATATTAAGCTCTAAAGAATGAGCATTTCATTCTTGCTATCACTTAACTGTATTTACTTCAGTTGACAACTCTGTCCCTTCTTCCCTAAACCAAAACAGTAACAACCATTCACCGCTCAAAACAATCCTCATTCTGGCCCAAACCCGAGAGCTGAGAAACACATAAATGCAGCCGACTCGGCCGATTGCAGATGTTATGACCACATAAAGAGCGCGCTGTTGCAAAGATACAGATGATGGGAGGTTTGTGGAATAGTCATGGGTAGATAGTGCTTATTTTGGGTCTGAATTCTGGATATTATCTGTAAGATGTGTTTGCGTTGTTCGTTGGTCAAAACATGCTAAATAGGTAGAGTGAATCTATGAATAAAGTCTATCGAGAGCCAAGAATGACAGCAGTTAGGATGTGATAGTGGTAATTGTCCTGATAATAAAAGTTCCGATATAAGAAGCAATTATGGAATTCTCACTCTACAACTCTGGTGGACAGAAAATCAAACTACATCACATTTAGAGATTGCTATGAAAAATCACTTAGTAAGTCAGACCCCTTTGTGGATTGAGTGGTGGTTACTTTTCTGGAGATCTATTTTGGAAGATTAAGGACTTATATATATTCTCAAGTTTCATATGCTTAGAATTGACCAGATTCTATATCATAGATGTTATGGATTCGCGCCTACCATCTACAATTACATTCACTTCCAGCTCTTAGACATTTTACCCACACCTAGAACCTTGCTCTCACAGCCGGTAATACCTCCTAACAACACTGCAATATAAATACCCATCATCATCTCTGCCCAAAGCCTCACCTCTCAAAAATTAGATGGAGAAGACTCAATGAGATGAAGGTTGGTGGCGTTGCGAGGACTTAAGATGTTTGGAAATGTATCGTGAGGGGAGTTGTGGGAGAATTGGTGTGTTGGATTGGGTTTTCTTTGGGGTGTGGGTGTCACTTCTGGTTGGATATGTGGGGTATTGATGATGGGGCTAGGGTTGTTATTGTAAGGCTGTTGATGGTTGGAGGGTATTTGGTAGTTGAAGGCAGAGCTTGAGAGTAAGAGGAGAATTGATAGTAGAAGGGAGGCGAGTTGATAGTAGAAAATTGGAAAACTAAACAGGACAGAACAAATCTCGTAATTTTTATTGTATTACAATTTGTGAGACAATGGAAGCGCAAGAGAAACTCACTCTTGAAAGATATGAAAGACAAACCATGCCGGTGGGTTGAGTATTGTGATTGTGTCAGAAAATATGAAACAATCAGACCGTAAGGCAGACTATATTTGAACACATTCTAGCCCATGCTATGAACATAATATACAGTCCCCTGACCTCTCTCCATATCCTACACTTCATCACGCTCACTGAGAGGTGGATCACCCTCATAAAAATACATCTTCAACCTTTCTCCCGGACCAAGAATAGCTTTATCTCCATCGTTATTCTCACGAGCACGATCGCGATCTTCAGCTTCCTTTTTCTCGGCCGCTTTTTCTGCTTCCGCTCTTCGGATATCTTCTTCTGTGACAGGTTTGCCGAGACCAGGTGGTGGGAGCCAAGTGACTTCATTGCGGGCGGCGGCTTCTTTGCGTTTGGCTTGGCCTGCTTCGCCCGCACGCCCGAGGACGCCGGCTATGAGTTGGATACAACGTAAACTGATCTCACGTCAGTCCATTACGCAACAGCAAACACCAAGAGTGGGAAAGGACAGTGGAAACAAACCTATCATCATTCGCCGGAATGGGATAGGTAACCCAAGTCGGATCCGCATCCGTATCACAAACCCCAATCGTCGGAATATTATTCAACCCACACTCATGTAACAATATGTAATTCTCCCTCGGGTCCATCACAACCACCAAATCCGGTTTCAGCGCCCTCCAATCTGCGATCTTTTCTTCGAACCCTTCAATCTCATTATCGTCCTTGTCGACGACTTTGATGGTGCATCTGCGCAGAATTTGGTCGCCGTTGGTAATGGAGCCGGGAATCCAGCGCTCGAAGAGATGGCAGCCGCCTGCGAGTTGGGCCGCGCGAACCACGCAGGATTCTTGACCGGGTCGCGTGCCCACGAAGAGGATTAGACCGCCATGGTAGGCAACGCCTTCCACTACTTTCGCAGCACGGCGGAGATGGGCGGCTATGACTTCTAGACTGATGATGTGGATCCCCTCCCTTACACCAAAAATATACCGTTGGTTTGCGGGATTCCATAAACTGGTACTGTGCCCTAAGTGTGCTTGGCTCGCCATTAACAGTTCCAATGTAACATCTTTCGGTCTTGGAGGGTTCAATATCAGCTCGCTGGGCTCATAGTGTTTTACGATACGGGAACCGAGCTTGTGGGTGCGTTTTCGGATGGTTTTGTAGAGGTTGTGATCGCGAACAACGGGGTCGCTGGTAAGCGGGTTCTTTGGAGGAGAGACGGATTGTGTCTGCGCAAAGCGATTGAGATTTTGGTGAAGGTCGTTGGACTCTCTCATGTTGTCGGTCAGGGAGCGTTCTATTGCTTCAGGGGAGGGAGTCTCTGTGGTGAGTGTGCGGAGAGTTGATCGTCGAAGAGGAGCGGCGAGAGCCTTCTGGCCTGTGGAGATAGGTCAATTGCATTCTCCAATGATTGCTGATATATGATTGAACTTACCATGCCGTATGGCAATATTTCGTAATATCATTGTTGATGGAGAGCGTGGTTGTCGTCTGATGTTCGAGGTCAACTTTTTCCATGTCGTGAAGCTTGATATCGCGCTAGCGGGAAAGACGCTATTCCTTTCTCGGCCTGAGGTTTAGCAGCCATAGAAAATCAATTTCTCCCCATCACGAGAATTTGTTCAAGGTCTTGATAATAAAGTTGAGATGCTGGTATCTACGCTTCTCTGGAAAAGTCTTATCATTAAGGTATCATAGAGGTGATGCGAGCATCATGCTGTGTACAGAAATAAATGTACAGAGGATCGAAAACATGCAGTCTATCTCCATCCCAAATATTAACGGCTAGTAGCTCTTGTAATCGCAAAAACACCCACAATTACCACCGCAAGTGTGACTATTGCTCCTGGCAGCAGTAATTCATTCGGCACTCCAGCAATAACCTGTTCCTCTGACGGTTTTGCCGCAGCTTTCCGTGTTCTTCTCACTGGCTGCTCATCTTCACTTCCATCTTCTTCATCTGAGCTTACTCTTTTGCGCTCGCGCAGGGTATATGGAGGTGGTGTTGGGGCTTGTGTAATCACTGGCTGAGGATCCAGGGTGGCGCTGATCGGCGGCTTTTCAGGATCGTGAACGAACAAATCAACCTTGTCTCGATGACCATGACGAGCAAGAGTGACCGCCTCCAAAAGATCATGATCAGTTGTGATAGAAACGGTATCTCCATCATCATCCAGGTAGCTAAGAGCATAGCCGGAGGTTCCAAGCTTTCCGTCTTCGAATGTCGCAGCACCACCGACAGCCTCAACTTCAGCACCTAATTTCGACGTGACATGCTCGATGAGCTCAGCCATACCATGAGCAGCAATTACTTGAAGTCTGTGAACGCGACCACTGGGAGCCTTGAATTTGAATGGAAATGGCACTTCTTCGGCAGGTGTCTCGGCCGGCCCAGTTACAACGGATCGTGCAGGGGAATCTCCTCCAGTGTGTGATGCGGAATCCCCTGGTGCAACACTGATGTCGATATGCTTCTCATGTCCTCGAGACATATCAGGTGACATCAAAGATCGTCCGCCGTGGGTGTGGTGATGACTTCCCTCTCCCGACATCACTGATTCAGTTTCATTCTCCAATGACATCCAGAACTTATTCCATGCTGGTCCTTCACTATCCCCAGTCGACATAGTGTTGATTTGTTCCAGTGTAGCATAAGTCAACTTCAGCACATCCACCATTCCAACGATTTCACCCGCCTCGTTCATGACCGGTAAATTCAGGTAGTGACCATCTATTTCTGTAAGTTTGATTCGAGGAAATTAAGAAACTACGTACCATGCATTTTTCTCAATGCAGCTTGAATACTCATATCCATTGGGGCAAAGTCGGGATGAGGTGTCATAACCCTGACAACACTGCAATTTGCAGGGTCTAGCCCGGGAGCGATGACACGAAGTACAACATCCTTGCTGGTGAAAATACCGGTGATAGATCCTTGATCTTGAACAAGTACAGCCGTTGTATGATTTTCTTTCATGAGAGCCGCAGCCTCTTTTACCGAAGTTCGAACAGAGACAGTTGTTGGAGGCGTTCCCGTGAGAACAGATTCCAAGGTGGGTCCTGACATTTTCGACCGAAGAGCCTCAACATACTGGATGATCTGTTGCGGTTGACTTGATCCCAATTCTGATTGAACGCCCTCCAATGCATCATATAATTTTCGAGAAGAACTATATGCCCGCTCTAACTTCTCCATCGCGTCGTAAAAACACTTTGTAATATCAAGAATGCCTGAGATATCTTGGTTCTCATCCATGACTGGAAGGTGGCGAAACCCCTTTCTAACCATTAGGTCCAACGCATCAGTAGCACTTGTGTCTGTCCGGGCGCAAAGAGGATTTTTGGTCATGATCTCTGCAATAGTAATGGCCCCGGCCTTGATACCCGCACCAACAACACGAAAAGCTAGATCCTTGGCTGTGAAAATACCAGCAATACGATCATCATCATCTGTGACAAGAACACAATCTTCTCTCTTGGCTGCCATCAATTGTGCTGCTTCTGATACCAACATATTCGGTTTAATTTGAAGTGCTTGGCTAGGTCGTAGAGCGAGGACCGTCCCCGGGGGTGCTTTTCTTGTCTGTCGAGCCCGTCCCGTTGTATGTTTCTTCTTACTGAGATCCGTCTCCATCTTCCTCCGAATTGCCTAACATCTAGTCAGCCTGGACTCGGAAAAACATTCGATCAGGCTGTTGATAAGAAAGACCGCAGACATACCTCATCTCTTTTCGACTGCTTCTGTCTGCTGGCACTCATGGTGGATCCCCCAGCATCACTTTGAGCGGTTGAGGCCGCATGTGTGTCGTGTGCAGGACGAGGAATATTAGATGCGGGACTGTTGCTGAAGGCAGGCATTTGACCACGTCCTTGGCCCCGATTGGGCGTACCTCTCATGGTACCGCTAGAAGCCATCTTGGGTCACGCAAGAGGTTGATCGAGCAAGAGCAAGTAGTAGGGAAGAATGCTAAGCGCTAATTGATTCTTGATTCTGTGATGAAGACTCGTTAAGATTGGACGGAGAAAGGCCCTGAGTGTATTTTCCCGCGGTTGATAGGGAAACGACAATCCAACCCAAACTGTTCGGGCGGTGAATTAAAATGGCACGGTTCACTATGTGGCTGAGATTTTGGGGGGGAGCGGCTCCTGGTTGCTCGTAGCAACAAGGTTTGTTGATGAATTGCCGAAAGCGCCGGAAAGAAGGGACCATCGCATCTCGATCTTCAGATCTTGAACATCTAAATTCCCACTTCACGGAACCACAAACCTACCAAAAGAACCCCAAACTCTCAAAACTACATCAAATCAACCTTCCTCTGGTCGCCAGGAGCTAGTCAAAGTTTTCACCTTTCCAAAAGGCCTCAGGAAGGCCCTATACCAAAAAGCAGGCTCAAACAGAGTCAACAACTGCTGAGAAGTCCTAACATCTCAATTTGCCCGGCCTAACGGCTTGCGCTGCGTGAGGTATGCAATTGCGAAGATTCAGAATGCGCAAACCTCTAACTCGTGCACAGTCTCGGAACCTATAGGTTTGCTTAATTGCAATACTTTCAACGACGACCATTTCCGAACTCTTCGAGCATTCATAATGCTGTCCAATCCTACCAACACCCTTCACAACCGACAACGACAACACCGACGACAAAATTCGACACCAACCGCATTCGAATCAGTGAAGGCCCAAGACCTGCCAAATATCCAGAGACATGTCTCCCATCGCCGGGGAATGAGCCTGGATCAACGACGACGACAAACACCACCGCAGGAAATACCGGTAAGTACTACTAACCAAGGATACCAAACGACACAACAGCATATATTGCGAGAAACGCAGCAGCAAAGACTGGCACGCCCGGGCCAACAATTTACACATTTCGACAATGACGAGAATTACCTACATTCGCCAACCGTCACCCCTCAGAGACAATCATTTGATACCAGTTGTACAAATCAGTATAGAGAACGTGGACCTCCTTCTCAATACTCATACAACGGCCCAGTCAATCAGATAATTCAAGTCGACCCGAACAACTTCAATGGGAGCAATGACTTCAATCTCTTCCAATCGGACGCCGCATTGACGCCTACAGCATTTTTGGATTTTTCAGCCGGATTCGATAATGGGATAGAGATGCAGAATGGAAATTTTAGAAGGTCAATTGGTGGTAGGAGAGTCAGTGGTGGAATTGTGGACCGAGTAGCTCAGTTCGAGAGCTTGGCTTTGAAATCACCATCCAGACCTATCACACCTCCAAACCAGAATGTTGCGAGTAAGTGAACGCATCACTTTGTTGGACTCATACTGATCTCGCCAGATTATTTCCCCCCAACGCCAATGGATACACCTTACGAACGAACAAGGAAGCATGAGCCAGTAAATCAGCGATTCCTTGACAATTATGATACCTCAATGGAAGAGACCCTCAAGCCAAAGGCCAACCAGAGGGCTAGAGGTGTATTCGATGACATGAGGAAGGAAGCTGAAATGAATACCATGCCAAGCCCTCCTCATAGTGGGCAGATGCCATCTACCAGTACCTTCGACTCTGCACCTATGCCCACCGGTCACTTCATGAACGTATCAAATCTCAACTTGGAGTTTATAAAGGGCGATCAGTTTGATGGGTCCAATTATTCGCCAGAATCTTCAAATCTTTCCTATCATTCTTCGCCAGAAATGAGCCAGATGGCCCTATTTGGAGATCCTTTTGCCAACCGACCAAACCTGGAAGCGCCGGAAACGACATATCCAGAGCCTAATGCCCATGTTCTTCCAATCGGGAGTTCTCCATCTCCAGGATCCTATCGAAGGTCAGAATCTGTATCAAGTATCAATATCGAAGAATCTATCACAGATACTGGCATCACTATCGATGACATTGCAACATACATCTCCGGCCCAGATGGGGATGGTAAATGGCTTTGTTTATATCCTGAGTGCAAGAAGAAATTTGGACGAAAGGAGAATATCAAGTCTCACGTTCAAACACATCTCGGAGACAGACAATTCCAATGTCCTCACTGTAAGAAGTGTTTCGTTCGACAGCACGATCTCAAGCGGCATGCCAAGATACATAGTGGAGTGAAACCATATCCATGCCAATGTGGAAATAGCTTTGCCAGACACGATGCCCTTACTCGACATAGACAGCGCGGTATGTGTATTGGTGCTTTTGAAGGCATTGTTAAAAAGACCGTCAAGCGCGGAAGGCCCAAGAAAAATCGACCCGATAACGAGGAACGACTCAAGAAATCTTCTCGGACCCGAAGCAAGAACAAGGCCATGTCTTCCACATCGTCAAGTACAGAATGTTCAGAAAGTACTTCGGGCCGGTCTCCACGCAGTGATCTAGATGATATTCTAGACGACAAACCATTCGGAGAATACGAGTACACCCAAAGTTCCTCGATTGCGGAAATTGATAGCTTTCAGTATTCCCAGGCACAGTCTTCACCACAAGCAGATATCGACAGCTTTCAGTATTCGCAAGCCCAATCTCCACTACAAAACAACTGTGTCTCTCCCCAGGCAATCCACAGCGTGCATTCCCCATCGGCATTCAGCTCTCACTCCACTTACACCGAACACCGCGGATCCATCGCTAGCGAACATCTCCCATCCCATCCTGCGTCCCCAGCTAAATCAGTTCACAGCCAATACCACTCCCCGCCCGGCCTCTGCGAATCCTCGTCCTCACCCGCTCCCAGCAACCATTACTATGATCTTGACACTAGCCAGAATGAAGATTTTAAGGACCTCTCTGGGCTAAGCACTGGACTCGGAAATCCGCTGTCGAATATCTCGGAGCATGATGATGAGATGTTCCTTGAGGCTTTTTCGGCGGCCGCGAATAATGATGGGATGACCCAGTTGGAGAAGGATCCAGATTTGCTTGGGAGCTTGGGGAAATTCGATGACGCATTTAGTGGGAATGCTGGAGATGATCTGTTTAGAGGGGAGACTGATGTTTTCTTTGGGAGTCCTTGATTTCACCTCGTTTCCAACTGTCTCAACTCAGCTTTCTGGGCATGTTGTTCCCGGAATTGGCATTGTAAGATGCGTATAATATGGGACCGATTGAGCGGGGCTTCTTCTTTTGGCAAGATGTATAAATAACGGCTTTGGGGATATAATGCCGGGAAGGCTGGGAAAATGGTTCGGTTTTGCTTTGAGCATTGAAATTCGGACCTTCCTTTGGCGTTGTATATGACTGGCTTGGAATGAGAATGGAGATGGCCAGATACTCACTATCTTTATCATGACTGATGGATGAATGGATATTATGCAATATGGTTGGGGGTGGGAACTTAGGTAGTTGTGCGAATATTATGAATTGAAGTCATTCTTTACCTAGATCTTGTCTACACCCCAGAATTTTTAGTGAGGTCGCGCGTTCTATCTAGGTGAATTGGAGATATTGGATGCATAGGTGGGAGCGGACCTGAAAGTTCAACATTGGAAGTCTCCTATAGCAGAAATAAAGAAGAGAGGCTCGGATTAAGCTCAAGTCTCTTTGCTCGTACATACCATTCCATTTCGTACTTTGATTCCATGGGGGCGGAGAGAGAGGTATAGATAGCACTTGAGAATACAATAATTTATCAGTATAACCTTTGATTCGAAAATTCGATAGAGTTTCTCAAGTTTTTATTTCAGTGTACGATCAGATCTCTAAAATTGTGGTACAAACGGAAGTTTTATTGTTTTAGCATCCCTGGGACAAGGCGGGACGTTGGAAGATTTATTAGAGTTGGGTATTTGTGCCGTGGTACAAGGGAGTGTCTACTTCATAGCACGAACAAAGAGATTTACATCTATGAATTAGGGAGTAAATGCAAGGTCATTATTTTTGTACCTTGCATAAAATAAGGTACGCAAAATATTGCCTTTTAAGAAAATTTCTATGTTTATATCTTGTGGAAATTACCTCTCACATGAACATAAGGCCTTTGATATGTCCAGGGCATGTGGGTTTTGTATTTCTGGTGCATAATCTCGCGACAAAACATAGCTCTCGAATCTGTACTGTATATATTCCTTGTCAGTTCATTATCTAAAATAAGGACTT
>Ga0182030_10017894_pt1 | contig 13641 bp, 10 predicted proteins | sample 812S3MmetaG_FD_121299 | JGI IMG/M metagenome (GOLD analysis project Ga0182030, IMG submission 121299) | Permafrost microbial communities from Stordalen Mire, Sweden - 812S3M metaG (Illumina Assembly) | ecosystem: Environmental > Terrestrial > Soil > Wetlands > Permafrost | place: Sweden... | reverse complement strand
TTTCGGCCACGATCGACGGAATCGCGGCGGCAGTGACCTCGATCAGCCCGAACCAGGTTGTGCTGGTCTCGCCCGACGACGCGACTGTGGGGACCGTCCCGGTGCAATTGACGGTGTACGGATCCACTTACACCGGGTCAGTGACGCTGCAGAAATTTGCTCCCGCTCTATTCCGGACAACAAGCGGTGGAATCGCCTACAGTCAGGCGTTCCACGCGAGCGGCGCGGCCGTAACAACGTCGGCGCCGGCAAATCCGGGGGAAACAATTACGCTGCTGGCTACGGGGTTGGGCGCGACGTCGCCGGTCACCCCTGCACTGCAGACGGTATCGGGGTGGGCGCCGGTGGTCATGCCGGTGACGGCGACAATCGGCGGCGTGCCTGCAACCGTGCAGTACGCGGCCAAAGTGTCCCCGGGCGTGTATCAGATCAGCGTGACGGTACCGTTGTCGGCCGCGGCCGGCAATCAGATGATACAGGTGGGAGTCAGCGGATTCTCAAGCTCGTCGGGCGTGTTTCTGCCCGTCGTGTGAGGTGGCGGATTGTGGGCGCGGACCTCAGTTCGTGCCCACGCGATACCAAAGCGAAGTCGCGGCCAGCCACCGGAAGGTTCCGGCCCGCAGCGGAGCGATGGTATCGCCGGCGCCATCCGCGACGTTGCTGGTTCCCGCAGCCGCAAACGTGATCGGATTTCCCGACGTGTTAATGACCGTGATCTGCTGGCCATTAACGGCCCCGGCCTCGAGGATGGCTCCGGCAGCAGCGGAGGACGCTGACACCGGAATCGTCTCGAATTCGTATCCGTTGACGTTACGCAGAATGATTCCGCCGCTCGCCAGAGCCTGCGTGGCGGTCGGCGTAAGCGCCCAGCCTCCACCGTTTATCCAGCCGCCGTTCGCGTAGGAGTCGATGAAGCCGCCTGCTCCGGCACCGAAGCTGAGACCGTGGCCTCCTACCCCGAGTCCATAGGTTGGCGTTGTGTAATTGCCCGAATACAATTGAAGGTCCGAACCGTTGGGAAACTGCAGGGCCCGGTTGGCGCTGTTGAAGTTGAGCAGGTCGAGCGGACCCGGCTGGTTCGCCGAAATGGTGAAGGAAGTGGTATTGCCGGAAAGAAGGCGCGTGCCGCCGCAGGTGGCGAGCGTATTCGCGCAGGTGAGCCCGGTACCGGCGATATTCCAGTTATCGGTGGCGGCGGGCATTCCCTGCACATAAACGCCGATCGTTGTGTTCGTGGTGATCATGTACTGCCCGTTTTCTTCATTCACGAAGTTCAGCGCACCGTTCCAGATGTTGTCGAAGCGAGTCGAAATGAAATTGCCGTCCGAACTGGCCGCGAGACCGTCGCCGGCTGCCGGCGTGGGGTTGCCCGGATTTCTCTGCCAATAGACTCCCGCATAGGTATTCATTCCGGCGATCTGGCCAAGCTGAATACCCACTGAACCTACGTGTTCGGCGGGCGGCTGGAAGATGTGTCCACCCATGAAACTTTCGTTGCCGCCTCCGAGCATCACCAGTTGCGCGGTATCCGACCCCTCGAATTCGCAGTTGGAGCACTGGTTCGAGCCGCCTTCAAAAATGGCGCTGGCGGAGTTGTTTCCAAGCGGCGGCGCGAACGAATGGAGCGAGGATATCTGGGTAGCGCCGCCATTCGGACCGATCATGACGCCGTGACTGGCGTTCTGATAAGTAATAATATTCGTCCACTGCGAATCCGTGGGACCGGCCCACCGGATACCTACGGCGCCGACAGTATAGACCGCATTGTTTGCGGGATTGACGCCGCAGTGGTAGGCGGTGACATTCACCAATACACCCTGGAGCCCGGTCGGAGTGGGGAGCTGTGCGTTGTAGTCGCTGTAGAGGCAGTCGCCGAACGTGTCCGTAATCGTTACGTTCTGGATGAGGAACGAGTAGCCATACTGCCTGATGCCCGCCCCGCCCGATTGCTGATTGGCGGCGTTTCCATAGATGGTGAGATCCGTGATCGCCCAGCCCGTGATCGCGGTCACGGACCCGGTCTGATAGCCGGAGGCGTAATTCACCATGGTGGAACCATAACCGTTCGAAGTGCCGTAGAAGACGTCCTTGTTGGAGCCGTTGAGCAAAGCCACCTGCGTAACGTCGGCGCCTTCGCCGGCATAAGTGACATTGCTGTAGATCGGGATTCCGGTGCTTGTGGTGCAGACGCCCGCGGGCAGCAGCACCCTTCCCCCCCGCGCGGTGTTGGCTGCCGCGGCGGCGGCATTGAGCGCCGCGGTGTCGTCGGAAGTGCCGGTGCACTGGGCGTTGTAAGGAGGCCCTGAGACCACGATATCGCCGGGCCTGGGCGTTATGGGATGGCGTATCGCCGTGCTCCTGAGATTGGCGCTCGTCTGCGCGAACACCAGGGACGCCGTGAGGCAAAAGTTCAGAAAGATTAGATGTTTCATGCTGACTGTACGGTCGCGCTCTTGCGAATCGCCAGGGAAAGCGACGGCACGTAAGTAATGCCGGTGCTGTAGCGCAGCATCTTGAAAGCGGTACGCATCAATTTCTTCGATCGCGATTGCGTGGTTTCGCGAAACCAGACGTCGATGCGGTCGCGCACGTCCGACGGCAGCGGCTTCAGCAGGCTGGGCCTGCCTCCGCCCGCAGTGCGCAGAATGCCCATAATCTCGCGCACGGATCCGCCTCGGATGCCCTCCCGGAGAAGAAACTCCCAGCTCACATCGCGCGGATATCTGCGGCAGAAACGCCGCGTGGCCCAAAGCGCAACGGCGTCGGGCGCATAGTTAATGAACGGCAGACGGGTGGTATGTCCTTCGCGTGGGTGCCACCGATGCGGCGTCTCAGTAATGAACAGGATCCCCGAGGGGTTGAGGAGACTCCAGATGCGCGGCAGAAGCGTCGCGCGCTCCCCCGGCAGCAGGTGCTCGAACAGGGCGCTGAACATGATGACGTCGAAAGTTCCGATTTCAGGGGGCAGTTGGTCGCCGCCCGGTGACTGCAACAGGGTGACGTTCTGTGCGCCATAGAATTCCTGCCGCTTTCGCGCGATCCGGAGCAGCTGCGGTTCCAGTTCGATCCCGACAATCCGCGAATCGGGCAGCAGGTTGGCGAGCCGCATTGTCGAGGCCCCCATGCCGCAGCCAAAATCGAGAACGCGTGCGCCTTTCAGAGACGGCAGCGAACAATACCCGGCAATCGTCTGGCGGATATTTCGCGCTACATAATCCTCAGCTTCGTCACGGCGCATTTCATCGCAGATGTTTCCGAACTCCTTGATTTCCGCGATGCCTTCGATCAGTTCCAGTGGATAGCGCGTCTCATGGGTCCGCGACTCCATGTGGCGACCTGGATCGGAGGGCTCGAGGGTCACACGCCAGGCGCCGCCGGTTCGTTCCACCCGAACACGCCCCTCTTCGCGCTCCATGACGACGGTTGACGGCGAACTGGCCACCGTCGTGAGTTCCTTCAGTTGGCTTGGCATATCGATTGTCCTCTCCTCATCGGTGACGTTTCACTTGTCGATGAATTTGTTCGCATTCTCGAATCCTTCAGACTTCTTCGTATGCCACGGCCACTGCGGCCGGGCTGTTTGACGAAACCCAATGGGAACGTGTAACTGATGTCAGGACATTCACGAGGAAAGCTGCGCCCTCGGCGATAACGCCGCACCAGACGATCCAGGGAGCGCCCATCGACTGCGCAAAAACGACCCGCAGAATGTTTGTACCGGCATATCCGGCAAGCATGTTGCGCGTGAACCGGTATCCGATGCCGGCGTGAAACATGTACTGGGAGATGATCGTGTTCAGGCAGAGCACAACGAAGTAGCACAGCCAGGCGGGCAGTATGGCGAGAACTTCCTCGAGCGCCGACGAGGAAAAGTTGCCGCGCAGATAGATGAGGGAAACAAGCGGTCGCCGCACCACGAAGAGGGAGATTGCAAAGACGGCAGCGCCCACGGCAAGCGCCGAGATGTAGCGTTTCGCGACGCCATCGCGATCCGCCTCAGAACTTCTGCAGAGCCGGGCCTGGAGCAACTGCACGAGGGGCTGTGCGAAGAGACTGTAGCCGAGCATCCCGATGCGGGTAGCGCAGTTGTTGGCGGACACGGCGCCGGTACCCGCGCGCGCCATGAAATAAAGCAACAGGAACTGGTTGATGGAGAAGCCGATGGTTTCGACGGAGGAAGCCGTCAGCTGGCGCGTAAATCGCCGGAATGCTTCGAATCGCCACGGCCGCAGGATGTCTCCGCCGGACCGGAACGGTTGTTCGCGCGCAAACAGACCGATCGCACTGAAGACACCCACGCCTGCAAAGCCGATGCTCATCGACAGAGCGAGGCTCAGATTCCCCATGGTCCCCCCGAGGTACATGCCGATCAGTGCGACCGTCATGACCACGTAGGGGGCGCCTGCCAGCGTCAGTGCGCTGAGGTTCTGGCCGTAGCTGTTCCATGTGGCGGCGCGGAATCCGGTGAAGACGATCGGCACATAGCAGAGGGCCAGAAAGGCGAGAGTCGGCCACGAGCCGGAGCGCGTGAATGCGGCGAGGATTTGCGGAGCCAGCAGAAAACTGAGCAATGTGCACGCAAGGCCCGCCAGCGCCGCATAGAAAATCAGACCCGGCAGCCAGGATGCTTTGCCCTCCTGTTCGTATGCCTCGGCATAGGCAGGAGTAAAAGCCCGCGCGAAAGGTCCGAACATGAACGTGGCAGCCGTGACAGGGAATTGCTGGAGCGCGAAGTAAGCGTCGGTAACGGAGGAGAGGCCGAAGCGCGAGGTAATGAAAGCTTCGCGTCCGAAAGCCGAAAGCTTGAACAAGGCGCCGAGACCCAGCGCGAGCACTACCATCAGGGCGGAATTGGGAATGCGAGTGAAGCGGCGCAATGGTGGGCTATTTCTCCGCGATCAGGATGACGGGGTTCTTAAAGACCGGCCGGCCATGGGACCGGACCAAATTGGCGACGCGGCGCGCGGCAGAGTGCCGCTCGATGAAGCGGTTCAGCCGGGGTCTGACCCGGACGGGCCGAAGGGCGGAAAAATGATGGGCAAAGGGGAGAATCGTACGAACATTACGGAAGCCGGCGCCTTCCAGCTGAGGTAGCAGCTCGGTATAGGAACCTTCGTTCAGGTGAGAACCCTGGGCCGGCACGCGCCCGCTGAAGGTGTTATCGACAATCCGCGTGATGTCCTGCGGCCCCCAGTAGCGGTTGGGCAGACTTACGATGAATTTGCCGCCGTCTGCAAGTGCCCCGCGGATCGACTGCAGGTGATCGCGCAGATCGGCCGGGGCAATGTGTTCGAGCACCTGGTGGGAGAAGACGACGTCAAAGGGCCGGTCGACGCGGAACGACACCACATCGCTGCGCAGAAACCGAATCGCCGCGTGCTCCTGGGGAAGCGTCACATCCGAGGTATCGAGACCGCACAGTTCGCCGTGTGGCAGCAGGCGCGCCACCTGATCGAGGAAGATGCCGTCGCCGCAGCCCACTTCGAGGATGGACCGGTTCTCCAGTTCACGCCGGAACGTGAGTATCAAACGCACATAGTTCGTCGGGCGGGGACGGGCCGCGCCCTCTGATCCTTCGAGATGAAGCCGGTGAACCTCTTTATACAGTTCATGATATTGGCGTCCTCTGTCTTCGGCCGATTCGGTGGCGAGAATCTTCCGGTGGAAATCCCGCTCCAGAAGATAAAGGCGCACCAGAGTTTGGGGGGCAATCCCAAGTTCGCGCGCGTGCCAGTCGAGATGAGGGAAGGTCTCTGTGGTTTCCATTTATTTCTGCCAGACGCGGAGCCAACTGACGTTCATTGCCATCCGCGCGGCATTGACTCCTTTCAGGTTGTTCGGCTTCCAGTCTTCGCCTTCCTGCATGGAGAGGACAATCAGGTAGTCCTGGTGGTCAAAGACGGGTGGAAGCGGTTCAGAGTGAAGGGTCCGGTTGTCGAAGTACCAGGTGACTTTGCCGGGCGTCCATAACAGTCCATAAGTGTGATACTGCGCGAAATCGACACCGAAAGGTAACGGGAAGGCGTTATCTTTGGTCGGGTGATCGCGCAGGCTGATCCAGTCATGCGCCGTACCGAAGAACGTGTGCGGCTGGGCGCCCTGACCTTCGAAGATGTCTATTTCGCCGGATTCATTCGTATCCTGCCAGGTGGCTTTGCCTTTCAGATCGGGTACGGGAATCAGCCACAACGCGGGCCAGGCGCCGGGGACAGCGTCCCATTTCATGCGGGCTTCGAAATAGCCGTAGCGCCAGGCGCGGGAGTGCCGGAGGTCGTGCGACAGCGTGGTGATCGATGTGTCCGCAGCTTCCTGGCCACGCAGCCAGACCAAAGTAAGACCGGAGGAAGAAGTGGAAATATTTGAAACAGGCGCGTGCTTGGGGTTGAACCAGACCCCCTCATACCAAGTGTGCGACCCGAAGCCATCGGGACTCAGGTCGAGACTATGGAAGTCGTCCTCGAACGCCAGGTGGTAGCCGGGAGCCGCGGGCGGCCCAATCGCGCCCGCCACCGCCATCGTGAGGGTCAAAGCGGAGGCGAGGATCATGCGACCGGGCCGACTGCATACCGGCGGCCCCGACCGATGCGGCCCACCCATCGGTCCGGGACATCAGAGTACTTCTGCTGCTGCGACTGCGCCCATTTCCAGAAATCCTCCTCCGCAGAAAAGCGGCTCACCACAATCGCCAGAAAGATGAATGCAAGATAATCGGCCGGCTCCTGTCCGTAGCCGAACAGGCCCGGCGCTTCAACACCGGCGCGAAGCAGCAGGAATATACACCCGAAGAGCGCCCACTGGCCGTTTCGCCATGTCGCTGTCCGCTCGAACGCAAGCCTCCAGGAGGAATGCAGAAGAAATACGAAAAGCGCTATAACGGGGAACAGGCCGACCAGCCCCTGTTCCGCGAGCAGCGTCAGGTATTCACTGTGGTATCCGCCTGCAAGGTTGATGGCGTCATAAGACGTCAGTCGATACTCACCCGGAAGCCGCGATACCAGATCGTCGCGCCAGGAGTCGAACCCGTAGCCGAATAATGGCCGCTCGGTGAATTTCTGCCAGGCGACGGACCACAAATCCCATCGGCCCTCGGTTGCCTTCGACATTTGCGCGAAAGTAACGACCTGGGTCGCTATGATCAGGGCCGCAACGAGGCTGAAGATCGCCAGCCAGGTAAAGAACTGTGTAGGAAAATGGCGGCTCACGAGGCCATTGGCCAGCCCCAGAGCCAGCGCGCTCGCAAGCAATATCGCCACAGGGGCGCGTGATCCTGTAAGCACGGTGGAGACCGTGAAAACCAAAACGCCCAGCCACCACAGCGCGCGGCGTGGCGGGAGAAGACACATTCCACATACGTAGGCGTACACGCACGAAAATGCGGCTGCGTTGAGCGGAAGGTTGGCATGCAGAAGGGCAGTAGCTTTCAGAATACGGGCAGATTGGTAGGTCGGCAGCGTCAGTCCAACCAAAGTTATGTAGAAGTAAACGATAAGGATGACGCCCAGGATAGACGCAACAATCAAGCCGCGGCCGAAAGCCCGGGCAGTACCCTGGTCACGCAATGCCCGGCAAATCAGCAAGGCGATTACACACAGGAAGGCCATCTTGAGCCAGTCGGCCAGGGCGCGAGAGGGACTGGTTGCGGCAAGAGACGGGACCAGCAGAACGACGCACATCGCCGCCAGGATTCGTCCGAGCGTAAGTTCGGCATGAGTCAGGGCCGGCCTGGTCCAGACTAATGCCGCGAGGAGCGCCGCAAAAAGTATTGCAGGACGCAGAAATCGAATGGCGAGGTCCGTGTCCGCCTGGTAAATAAACCAGTAGACGCCCAGAAGCAGCGGCACTAAGAGCGCAAGCCCGCGGGAAAGTATTGCGGCTCCGGGCCTGCTGTAAGAATAAGAGAGTGCGGGCGACATATCAGACCGTCGCTGCCTGATGCAGCGTCGCAACGGGTGCGTTCGCCGGCGATGGGTGGCTCCCGAAGTACCGCTTGAGGCGCAGAAAGCGGGATTCGAGCAGGTTCCAGCTCAGAAGTGCCGCCCCGCAGCTGACGGCAGTCGTGCATGCGAAGACAATCAAAGCACCGGCGAACTCAGGCACGCCCGGAGCCTTACGTTGCATGAGCGCTTTGAATGCTGCGGCAAGCGGCGCCTGAAAAACATAGATCGCATAGCTGTACTTACCGAACCACCGCAGCACTGAGTTGGAAAAATACCGGTTCAGGGGCCCGTCGCGTGTGACAAGCATGTAGATGAGAGTGGCGAACAGAAGCCCGAGGGACGAGTACCCCAGAACCTCCATCTCCGGCGCCTCATAAGGCAGCCAGTGCCGCGTAACAAGAATGACAGCAAGACAAAGCAGCGCGGCCGCTAACAGGCTCCTTACTCCGATCACTAACCGGCTCGCGAGCTCTGATTCGCGCACCAGAACCGCCACGCCGGCGCCGAAAAGGAGTGTGTCGGCGCGGGTGAAGGTCAGTTCTCTGACAGCCCACGGGGTCAAACAGCACTGCAACAAAGCGAGGCGCAGCAGCGGACTCAGGATGCATACCGCGGCGCAGATTCGGAGCAGAGTCTTATTGCCCGAAAAGAACACAACGAATGGCCACACCCAGTAGAACTGCTCCTCGACTGCCAGACTCCAGAAATGACCGAAGCCCGGAAGCTGATGCGGCCCTTTGGACTGCAGAAAGTTTTGCAGATAAGTCCATAGCCACAGCTGATTGTGGAATAGTTCCGAATAAGCGGCCGGCAGCCATCTGGATGCGACCAGCGGCGGCAGCACGAAGACGGCAATCAGAACCGAGTAATAGAGAGGAAAGATGCGCAGAGTCCGGCGGGCGTAGAAATTTCTGAAGTAGCCGGACTCCTGGCGCGAATCAATCAGGATGCCCGTGATCAAGAACCCCGAAAGCACAAAGAACAGATCCACGCCGGCCCAGGTCGAGTTCATCACGGCTGACCACAGGGTCGGAAGTATGGCGGGCCGGTCGGCTATCAGAAGCGTGTGATAAGCGATTACGCTGAGGATTGCAACTCCGCGCACGCCGTCGAGGCTTTTCAGTCGCCCTCCCGAACTGGCCGGCATGATTAAACGTCCTCCCTGTTGTTCACGGAATTCAGAGCTTCCGTCATACTTTCCGCCAAGGCCTGAACGTGAGTCGTAAGGCAGGAAATGTGGTTGCCGGGGATGACGCGCGCTACAACATCCGGGCTTAAACGCCTCCATGGTCGCCAGTCGAATTCGACCGCGCGGCTGCTGCCCGCGGCGGTAAGGCATACAATGCGTGCCTGCGTGCGTGAGGGGATATAGTTCGCCATGAGTCGCTGGTAGACCAGCCGGGTTTGCTTCGGTTCCTCAGCCCACGTCGCCGGATCGTCTTCAGAGGCGCTGTTCAGGCCAAGCCGCTCACAGACCCATCGGAAAGCCCTCCAGAGCTGGAACATGATGGCCGCGCGGATGACGCGCCCCGACCTCCGGCCCGGGATTACCGCAACCAGTGCTTCAAGACCGCGCGCAATGCTGCGGAACGCAGGCCGCGCGTTCAGAGAGATGGGCTCGATCAGAACGATCACTTCCACTTCGCGCCCGATCGCCGACAGCTGACGCGCCAGTTCCAGCGCCATCAGGCCGCCATTGCAATGGCCCCCGAGCCGGAACGCTCCGGCAGGCTGCGCGGCAAGGATGGCCGGAATATACCCGGCTGCCAGTTCCTCAATCGTCGGAACGCTGCGGCCGTCGGATAGATTGTAGTTGTTCAACAGCCAGAAGCTGTGATCCCCGCCGGAGAATTCCGCCAGTTGGTATGCATAGCGGCCGCCGAACATATAGTCTCCGTGGCAATAGAAAAACGGTGCGCCGGTGCGCCGGTCAATCCGCACCGTGAGCGCTTCATCGGGGAGCGGTTCGGCTCCGTCTGCAGCCCTCGCAAAGGCCCGGATAGTGGCAGGCACCGGAAGTGTTCCGCCCCGCAGGAACTTGCGCGTGACTCGTTCTGCATCCAGCAGCATCTGAGCAACCAGCAGCGAATCTCCGCCCGCGGCGAAAAAGTCATCGTCGATGCCGATATCCTGACGCTGCAGCAGACGCTGCCAGATCGCCAGCAGCTGCGTCTCGGATTCTTTTTCCGCCGCTGCCGGAGTTCGGTTTGCAAAACGCTGGCAGGACGCACGCAGTTCCTTCCGCAGAGTCTTTCCAGTTGGCCCTTTGGGAAGCGACGCCACGAAAAAGATGCTCCGTGGAATCATCTGCGGCGGCAACCGGGTATTGAGAAAACTCTGCAGCTCCGACGCTCCGGGATTCGCGCCGGACTGAAGGACAACAGCGGCTGCTACGTCTTCGCCCAGGCGCGGATGCGGAACCGCAAACGCTGCAGCTTCCTGAACCCCGGGGTGCAGGCGCAGCGCCCGCTCAACGAAGTCGGGTGAAATCTTTTCGCCGCCCCGGTTGATGACTTCCTTCAGGCGTCCGGCGATAGTCAGGTATCCGTCGCGATCGGTGGAGCCGAGGTCTCCGGTGTGAAACCAGCCCGCGGAAAAGGCGTCGCGATTCAGCGCGTCATCATTGATGTATTGGGTCAGAACGGCCGGGCCGCGCACCACGACCTCACCTGTTTCGTCCGCGGCGCAAAGCCTGCCGTCCGAAGCCATGATTGCGACTTCGTCCGGAAAGGCGTATCCGACGGTGCCCGGTCTGCGCTCTTCCGGCCGTATCGAGTTGCCGGTCAGCAGGCCGATCTCGGTCATGCCCCATGCGTCCAGAACCGGAATCCCCAGCGCGCCCTCCACGCCGGTACGAACCGGTTCGGGCAGGCTCGCCGACCCGGAAATGAGAAACCGCAGGTTGTGACGCAACGCCGAATTGGTCCGCACGCGGTCAAGAACAGCCTGCAGGAAGGTCGGGCCTGCCGGGAACCATGTCGGCTGCAAGTCAGTGAGCCATGACTCGAGGCTATCGAGGACCGGCGCCTCGGGGATAGCAATGCTTCCGCCCAGAAGCAGCGGCACAACACAAGCCGACTTGATTCCCTGCGCATAGTAAAGAGGAAGAAGACAGGCGCAGCGGTCGAGATGAGAAAGCTCGAAGCAATGCTCCATGCGGTGCGCCATTGCGATGAGATTACGGTGGCTGACCGGGACCAGTTTGGGAGGACCAATGGTCCCGGAGGTTTGCAGAATCAGCGCGGCATCACCCGGAGACACATCGGCAGCCACCACTCCTGTTTCGCTGCCGCTGATAATGGCCTCCGCGAGGGAGGCTTCGGCTCTGGTCACCCGAAGAACGGTGAATTCCCGGTCCAAATTCTCCAGCCATGCGGGAGGCTCCAGCCACGAGGGCAAGACGATGGCTGCAAGGTTGAGCCTGGCATTCAATTGCTCAAACTGGACTGCGGTGATTGCGGGATTACAGGGCACTGCCACCGCATTTGCGGCAACAGAAACCCCGGTCAGGGCGAGTTCCGGGCCGCTGGGGAGGAGAATCGCCACGCGGCTGGAACGCTGCAGCCCCGCCCGCTGAAGCGCCGTACCGGTTCGTTCGATGTGCTGCACGAGCTCCGCATAGGAACAGGGCGGAAAACCCGCCGCCACAACCGCGGTGTGCTGCGGCCGGATCGCGGCATGCCATCGAATCAGACTGCCGATTGTCTGGCAATCAGCAGGAAGAGCTGAAGCAGTAGACAGCGGAATGGCGATTGTTTGAGCCATGCTTAAGAGCCGTATCAGCGTGGGGGCAGGAAATTCAGGACTGCTTCCTGTGAGTCCACCATGCCGGCCTCTGAGCGTCCCTTGTGGGCCGCCTCTTCGAGGACATCCGTATAGACCGCCCGCGTGCGTTCGATCATCCTGGTCAGCGAGAAGCTCGTTTCGTAGCGCCGCCGCCCGCACCATCCAAGACGCGCCCGTCTGCCGGGATCGGCGAGAAGTTCACGAAGCGCCTCTACCATCGGTGACACGGCGAACGGCGGAACCAGCAATCCTGTCTCGCCATGAACCACCAGTTCGGAGATTCCCCCGACATTCGACGCGATCACGGGCAAACCCGCGCGCATCGCCTCCAGAATGCTGATTGGCAGATTATCGAGTTTAGAAGCCAGAACGAAAATGTCGGCTCGACTGAGGAGATGGCTCACATCATCGCGATCCCCGGGAAATTCCACCCGGTCCGCAATCCCGAGCTCTGCTGCCAACCGCTCCGTGGCAGCGCGCGTCGGGCCGCCGCCGACAAGCTGCAGACGGGCGGGAACTTTCAGTTCCGCGAACGCGCGCACGATGGTTTCGTGATCCTTCAATGATGTGAATCGCGCCACCATCACGACGACCGGAACCCGGTTTCCACCGTGACGAACGCGCTGCGGTGAATCGCCGATTCCGTTGTGGATCGCCACCATGCGCGAAGGCGGGCCGATTCGATAGCGCTGGCCCACTTCTGAACCGGAATGCGAGACGGTGATGGTGCGCTCGCTCCAGCGCGCCGCGGCACGTTCGAGAGCCGGACCGAAGAGTCGCCACGAGTGGGGCAGTTCCGGCCCGAAGTGCCACATATGGACTGTGTAGATGGAAGGAATGCCTCGCAGGTGAGCCGCCATCCGGCCTATAAATCCTGCTTTCCAGGTGTGCGCGTGAATCAGGTCCGGCTGCTCCGCGCGAAGCAGATCCAGAGTTTCAGACAATGCCCGCGCGTCCGACCATGGTCTGATTTCTCTCTCCAGGTGGGGGATCACATGAACGGGAACGGATTCGGCGCGGCATGCATCCGTGAGGAAGCCCTCTTCACCGACTGCCACAGATAAATCGAACTCGTGGCGGAATCCGCGCACAAGATCAAGAACATGAGACTGCGCGCCACCATGTTCAGCACGCGTAATCATGTACATCACGCGTTGCCTTTTCTTGTGAGCGAGGTCGTGCATCCAGATGGCCTTGAACTCCGTGAGCTACGATGTGCAGGAGATGGCGAATGAGCCCCGGGAGGGACAGGAGAACGAGCGCGCAGAAGACCGGCCCGTGGATCTGAGCGACTTCACGCATGGCGCGCAGTCGGTCAAAGCAACATGCGGCTGTCTTGCTGTGGCGCTGTTTCTGGCTGCCCTGGTGTATTTCGCACGCCACTTCCTGTTCCGCTGATGCACCTCAGTATGCCCCTTCGCGAAGAAGCACAGTCTTCACTGTTCTGCCGATGATATAGAGGTCGAGCCAGACGGACCAGTTCGTCACATAATATTCATCGAACTGAACTCGCTCTCCATAGCTCGTGTTGTTCCTGCCGGACACCTGCCACATGCCGCTGATTCCGGGCCGCACGCTCTGGTAGGAATCGAAAGAATCGCCGTACCGCACGATCTCGGCGTCGACGATCGGGCGCGGCCCGATAAGACTCATCTCGCCTTTCAGAACATTCCAGAGCTGGGGCAGTTCATCGAGGCTGGTCTTGCGGAGAAAACGGCCGACTGTGGTCACGCGCGGATCGTTCTTCAACTTATGATCCTTTTCCCACTCGCTGCGAAGCGCCGGATTCGTCTCGAGGTGATGCGCGAGGACATGGTCCGCATTCGCGCACATCGAGCGGAATTTCCAGGCCATAAACCGCGTGTTGTGGCGGCCGATGCGCTTTTGGCCATAAACGACCGGCCCCGGCGATGTGATT
>Ga0182030_10017892_pt1 | contig 13641 bp, 10 predicted proteins | sample 812S3MmetaG_FD_121299 | JGI IMG/M metagenome (GOLD analysis project Ga0182030, IMG submission 121299) | Permafrost microbial communities from Stordalen Mire, Sweden - 812S3M metaG (Illumina Assembly) | ecosystem: Environmental > Terrestrial > Soil > Wetlands > Permafrost | place: Sweden... | reverse complement strand
GTGGGTGCGCCAGCGAGTGCCAGCGCCCGAGGCCCTGCTGGAACGCGACGGCGCCCCCGCTGTCGGGCGAGAAGGGGCTGCACCACGGTCTGGCCAACGCGCTGTGCTTGCCCGCGGTCGTCGACCTCAACGAGTCCGTGGTGCCGGGCAAGCTCGACCGCATCCGCGGCCTCCTCGACGCAAAGGCGAAGACGTGCAGCGACGCGCTCCGTGCGCTCCGCAAGCGCCTCGGACTGCCGGAAGGGCTCCGCGCCGAAGGGGTGAGCGAGGCAGACATCCCGAAGCTCGCCGACAAGGCGTTCGAGGACGCGTGCCACAGGTGCAACCCGCGCCCGGTCACGCGGGACGACCTGGCTGCCCTCTACCGCGCCTCGCTCTGAGGGGACGGGTCTCAGAGCGCGTCAGGCTCGTCGGCCGGCGTCGTCGAGCTCGTCGCGTCGTAGAAGTACCGCAACGAGAAGACGCCCAGCGTCTCCGAATGCGCGCTGATGAGATCGTGCCGCACCCCCAGCTCGACGCCCCAGCGTGGGTCGACGTAGCCCAGGCCCAGCGACGGCGAATTGATCTGCGTCCCGGCGTCGAAGCGCCAGCCGGCGCGGACGGCGTAATGGTCTGCCAGGAAGAGCTCGCCGCCGGCCATGAGGCGCCCGCGCGGGCTGTCGTAGGTGGTGAAGTCGACGAGGCCATCGACCTCGATGGCGAAGATCGGCGTGAGGTAGCCGATGCCGCCGGCCATCGTCGTGGGCGCGAGCGATACCCCCGGGTTGGTCAGGTTGTGGCCCACGAGGCCGAGCCGGAAGTCGCCGAGCAGGGCGGTCGCGCCGACGTCGAACGTGAGCGCGTTGTAGAGCGCGCCGGTGGAGGTGCCGTCGGAGGCCAGGCTCGGCCCGAACGGCCCGGCGGATACGGCCTGGTCGACGTGCAGCCACCGTCCCGTCACCCCGACCGCGAAGTGGTCGCCCAGGGGGAGAGCCAGGCCCCCGCGCACGTCCGTCCAGATGCGGTGCATCCCCGAGGCGTCGAACTCGTTCCACGTCGCGGCGACCCCGCCGGATATCTTGCTGCTGTTGACGACGGAGTCGACGATCGCGAGGCCGAAGCTCTCGCGCTGCGCCTCGGGCGAATACGCTGCCTGGGCCTCGAGGTGGTAGACGCGCGCCAGGGCCATGTTCGCCGGGTTGAGGTAAAGGCCGTTCGTGGACACCCCCAGGGCGTTCAGCGCTCCCCCCATCCCCGTGGAGCGGGCGCTCTCCACCTCGCCGAGGTCGTAGGCCTGCTCGGGCGACGTCGTCATGGTGTCCGCACGGGCCACGGCGGGGGTGCACAGGCTGCCAAGGACGAGGCCGATAGAGGCCACGCCGAGGGAAGACAGCCTGCTCGACCTGCTCACGCGGCGGACCCTAACAGCGACCGGGAAGGGCGACGAGTTTTCCGCCGGACACGCGTCTGACACGATGCGTTCACGAGAAAGAAGCCGGATCGTCGACTCTTGACACCGGGATTCAGCCAAAAAGCCACCTGGTGAAACACCCCGTCGTTCGTCGGGAGACGGATTCGAAAGCCATGACGCTGACTTCGCCACCGAGGGTCGCCTACACCAAGTGCCGTAGGCTGCGCGAACGGCATTTCGCGGGTGGAGTACAAGAAAAAAAGGGTAGACATTGCCGGCACTTAAACACAAACGAAACGAAGAGCATGGACGTCCGACAAGAGTGGGTGATAGCTCCATCCCGTTCGCGTCGGACTGCTCCGCGCCGCTCCCGAGCCCCCGCGTCTACATGTGGGTCTCCCGGGAGGGGACGGACTGCTCGACCCCGCCTCCCGAGGCAGGGAAGTCTTCAAGAGAACTCACGATCGCATCGACCTCATGGTCGGTCCGATCGATCGCACGAAGGTCCCCGATGCCAAACCTACTCTGGGAGACCGAGTGTCTCCCATTTGGCGAGTCCCTTGGGGGTTGCGTCCCCGCAAGCGTGGAAGAAGACGCCACACGACTCTTCTCCACAGCCTGTGGATAACTTGTGGTGACCGTCACAGTTCGTGGCGGTTCAGCCTGGCAGTACGGATAGAAGGTTTCGACGTCGCTGTTCCCGGGGAAGTACGACCGGGATTTCAGGGCTCCACATCGGGTCGTGCCTCCGCGCGCGGCTCGCGGGGCTGCGTTGCCTTTCGCGGGAGCATGGTCGGAGAGGACTGGGGTGGTGGGGCTCGTGAGTGTCAACGTCGGACTGTCTTCGAGGGAAGTGGTGCAAGCGCGGATGCAGAGCCATGAGCAGGGCGGCGTGCCCGGAACGCCACCGATTGCACAGGAGCCGGTCGTGCCGAGCGAAGCGCAGCATGCGTGGGCCGAGGCCATTGGGTTCACGCGCGAGAAGTCGCCCGCGAGCTTCGACCAGTGGTTCTCGGGCGTACAGTTCGACGGCCTGACGGACGGCGTGCTGAGCCTTCGCGCCCGCGACGAGTTCGTTCGCCGCTGGGTGGAGGACTATTTCCTCCCGACGGTGACCGATCGTCTCCGCGAGCACACGGGGCTCAGCATCCAGGTGCGCTGGATCATCGACGGCGCGCTCGATCACCCCGTCGCGGATCGCCCGACGCCGTTCGCGCCCGTGCGCCCGCGCCCCCTCTCGGTGCGTCCCGGGGCTCCAGAAGAGAACGACCGCGGCGCTTGCGGCAGCGACACACGAGGCCGCGTCCAGGATGGGGAGTCAGGCGTGCACCCCGTCGTCCCGGACGTGGCGCGCATCTCCATGGTTGCCCAGCCCATCGAGGGGCTCAACCAGAAGTACACGTTCGCCAATTTCGTCGTCGGGCCGTCCAACCAGCTCGCGCACGCCGCGTCGATGGCGGCCGCGGGCGTCGGCGGACGTCGTCACAACCCGCTCTTCATCTGCGGCGGGACGGGCCTGGGCAAGACCCACCTCGTGCACGCCCTCGCGTACCGCGTGCGCGAAGAGCGACCCGGCGCGCGAATCGTCTACATCAGCGCCGAGCGCTTCGTGAACGAGTTCGTGCAGGCTCTGCAGGACCAGCGGATGCACGACTTCCGCAGCCGTTACCGCGAGAAGTGCGACCTGCTCCTGGTCGACGACATTCACTTCCTCGCCGGGAAGACGCAGACCCAGGAAGAGTTCTTTCACGCGTTCAACGCGCTCCACCAGTCGAGCAAACAGATCGTCGTCACCAGCGACAAGTACCCGCAGCAGCTCGACAAGATGGAAGAGCGCCTCGTGTCGCGCTTCCAGTGGGGCCTCGTGGCCGACATCCAAGCGCCGGAGCTCGAGACCCGCGTCGCCATCGTCCGCAAGAAGGCGCAGCTCGAGCACATCGATCTCGCCGACGAGGTGTGCCTCTTCATCGCGCAGATGGTCCGCAGCAACGTCCGCGAGCTCGAGGGGACGCTCATCCGCCTCGCGGCCAAGGCGTCGCTGCTCGCTCGGCCCATCGACCTGCCGTTCGCGCGCACCGAGATCGCCGCGACGACGACCGCGCGCCCGAACGAGGCAAGCGTCGAGGACATCCAGCGCGTCGTATGCCACCACTTCAAGCTCCGCTCGGCCGACCTTCTGTCGAAGGACCGGCACAAGAGCATCGCCTTCGCGCGTCACGTGGCGATGTACCTCTGCAAGCATCGCCTCAAGTGCAGCTTCCCCGAGCTCGGGCGTGCGTTCGGCAACCGCGATCACACGACCGTCATCAGCGCCGTTCGCAAGGTCGAGGCGCTCCGCTCCAGCGATCCCGAGGTGCGAGCCCATCTCGAGGCCCTCGAGCGCAAGCTCGGCGCCGTGGAGTAGGCCCGGGGGATTCGGCCCGTCGCCGATTCCCTAGATCGTCAGGCGCCAGGTCGTTCCCCCGCCCCCGGGGACGTCCTGGAGCTCGACGCCCATCGCGGTGAGCTCGGCGCGCATGGCGTCGGCCTTCGCGAAGTCCTTCGCCGTGCGCGCGTCGATGCGCGCCTTCACCTTCGCCTCGATGGCCGCCGCGTCGAGGCCGCGGATCCTCAGCCGCCGGGCGCGCGTGCGGGCGAAGAACTCGTCCGCCGTGGCCTGCATCAGGCCCAGCGGGGCGCAGCACGCGTCGAGCGCCGCGACCGTCGCCGCCGCCAGCGCGCGCGATACCGCCTGCGCCGCCGGGTCCTTCTTCTGCCGCGGGACCTGCATCACGATCTCGTTGCCGACCCTGGCCAGCTCGGCCACGACGCTCAGCGCCACGGACGTGTTGAGGTCGTTGTCGAGCGCCGTCAGCACTCGGTTCGCCGCCTGACGCACCACCACGGCGTTCGCGGCCGGACCATCGTGGTTCGGCGCCGCGCCCTCGGCCGTCGCCAGCAGCGCCTCGCGCGTCACGTAGAGGTACTCGACCCGCCGCTCGGCCTCGTCGATCCCCGGGAAGACGACTCGGCCGTCGGGGAGCTTGTCGAGGTCGAAGCTCACCGGCCCCCGGTAGTGCGCACCGCACAGGAAGTAGCGCAGCGCCTCGCCGTCGTTGCGGTCGAGGACCTGCGCGATGGTCACGAAGTTGCCGAGAGACTTGCTCATCTTCTCGGAGTCGACCTCGAGGAACCCCGCGTGCATCCAGATGCGTGCGAACGGCTCGCCCCACGCCGCCTCGCTCTGCGCGATCTCGTTCTCGTGGTGCGGGAAGACGAGGTCCATGCCGCCGCCGTGGATGTCGAAGTGCGGCGTGAGCGTCTTGGCTGCCATCGCCGAGCACTCGATGTGCCAGCCGGGGCGGCCCCTGCCCCACGGGCTATCCCAGCCGAGCATCTCCGGTCCCGACGCCTTCCACAGCGCGAAGTCGAGCGGATCGCGCTTCACCTCGCCCACCTCGACGCGCGCGCCCGACAGCAGATCGTCGACCTTCCGGTGCGACAGCTTTCCGTAGCCCGGGAAGGCGCGGACCGCGAAGTACACATCCGTCCCCGTCTCCGTCGGCGCCGGGTACGCGGCGCCCTTCGCGACGAGCTCGGCCACGAGCGCCACGATCTCCGGGATGGTCTCGCTGACGCGCGGCTCGATGTCGGGATCCATGCACCCGGCCCCGTGGAGCTCATCGGCGTTCACGAGCGACATCCGCTTCGAGAGCTCGAGAGGCGCCTCCCCCCGCTCGGCTGCGCGCTTGAGGATCTTGTCGTCCACGTCCGTCACGTTGCGCACGTACGTCACCCGCAGGCCCCTGGCGCGCAGGAACCGCACCAGGACGTCGAACGCCACGAACGTCCGCGCGTGCCCGGCGTGGGCGTGGTCGTACGTCGTCAGCCCGCAGACGTACACGCGCACGTGCCCTGGCTCGAGGGGCTGCAACGGCTCCACCCGCTGCGTCATCGTGTTGTAGAGGCGTACGGACGCGGTCGACATGCTCTGGCGGATTCTTCTAGCACAGAGGTGTTATGCCTTCGGACAGGCATGGTTCGCTGCCTAGCCCTTCTCTTGGTCGTTCTCCCCCTTGGCGCGGTCGCGGCCTGTGGCCACGGCGATTCGTTCGAGGGAGGCGTCCTCCACAAGGGCGACCTCGCCGTCCACGTCGGGCCCATCCCCCCCCAGTGGCACCGCGTCCGCATCGCGGGCGCCGACCTCGCCTATCGGGACGAGGCCCGCGAAGGCTCGACCATGTTCGACGTCCGCTGCGGTCGCGGCTCCGACGCCCCGCTCACCGTCCTCACCGAGCACCTCATCATGGGGACCACCGCGCGCGACTTCGTCAGCCAGGAGACGCTCCCCCTCGACGACCGCGAGGCGCTCCACACGCTCATGCGCGCCAAGCTCGACGGCGTCCCCATGCAGTACGACATCTACGTCATGAAGAAGGACGGCTGCGTCTACGACCTCGTCTACGTCGCGCCGCCCGCCCGGTTCACCGCAGGCGCCGCCGACTTCGAGCACTTCGCCCTCGGGCTGCGCGCGTCCTCGCCGCCCGTCGTCGTCGGAGGCGGAAGCGCCGGCGCCGCGAGCGACCCATGACGGTCAGCGACGACAACCCCCCCGAGTCCATCCCGCCGCCGAGCGCGCGCCCCTCCCTCATTCCGCCACCGCCCCCCGAGCCCAAGCTCCTCGAGGTGTGGCACGGCCGCGGCGTGCTCTTCGTCGAGCACCTGGGGGACATCGCGACGCTGAGCATCGGCGCCTTCCGCTCCATCACGAAGCGCCCCCTCGAGATCAGCTCGACCATCTACCAGATCGACTCCCTCGGCGTGCGCTCGCTCGGCATCGTCGCGGTCACCTCCATCTTCATCGGGATGGTCATGACCATCCAGTTCGCCTTCGGCCTCCAGCGCTTCGGCGGCGTCGAGTACATCCCGCGCGTCATCGTCCTCTCCTTCCTTCGCGAGCTCGGGCCCACGCTCACCGCCATCATCGTCGGGGGCCGCATCGGCAGCGGCATGGCCGCCGAGGTGGGCGCCATGAACGTCACCGAGCAGGTCGACGCCATCCGCGCGCTCGGCGGGGACCCGGCGAAGAAGCTCGTCCTGCCGCGCGTCGCCGCCGCGATGATCGTCATGCCCCTCCTCAGCGTGTTCGCCGACGCCCTCGGCACGCTCGGGGCGCTCTTCGTGTGCTCGCTCGAGTACGACATCCGCCCGCGGCTCTTCATGCAGTCGGCCATGGAGACCGTGCTCCTCAGCGACCTCTTCTCGGGCCTCGCGAAGACCCCCATCTTCGGCTTCATCATCGCCATCGTCGGCTGCCACTTCGGCCTGACGACGCGCGGCGGCACCGAGGGCGTGGGACAGAGTACGACCCGCACCGTCGTCGTCGTGTCGATCGCCATCCTCGTCGCCGACTTCTTCCTCACGCGGATCTTCGTGGCCATCCTGCCTGCCTGAGGCCATGATTGGGGCGCCATGCCGGACGGCGATACCCCCCCCGTCTTCACGCTCGAGGCCGTCAACGCGCTCCTGCCGCGCCTGCGCGCGTTCATGGACCAGCAGATGGCGCGCCGCACGGAGATCGAGCTCCGCCTCGAGAAGCTCGCCACGCTCCTCGGCACCACACCCGACACCATCCAGGTCGACGACGGCGATCCGGGCCCCGTGCGCGACCTCAAGCAGGACCTCGCCGACCACGTGACCCGCTACCAGGCCGCCTGGACCGAGCTCGAAGAGATGGGCGCCGTCCTCAAGGACCCGCGCGCCGGTCTCGTCGACTTCTACGGCCAGGTCGACGGCGAGCGCGTGTGGCTCTGCTGGAAGTACGGCGAGGACGCCGTCACCCATTACCACGGCCTCCACGAAGGCTTCTCCGGGCGCAAGGCGATCGAGCCCGCGATGCGCAACCGGCACCTCAACTAGGTCCCCATGAACAACCCCGCGAGCCTGCGAGCGGATTGTCTGAGCCAGGCTCCCGGAGGGAGGCCGGCTTGAACCGCGAGGCGGCGGCGCGCGCGATCGAGGCGTTCCTCCGCGCCCTCGGGCGCGACCCCGCGGACGAGCCGGAGCTCGTGGGGACGGGAGACCGCGTGGCGCGCGCGTGGGCCGAGGAGCTCCTCGAAGGGTACGCGGTCGACGTCGACGCGCTCCTGGCCGGGAACGTCCTCGCGGGCACGTCGCAGCTCGTCGTCGTGCGCGACCTTCCCGTCGCCACCATGTGCCCGCACCACCTCATGCCCTCGACAGGCGCGGCGACCGTGGCGTTCGCCCCCGGGGAGCGCCTCGTCGGTCTGGGGACCGTCGCGCGCGTCGTCGACGCCTTCGCGCGGCGGCTCGTGTTGCAGGAGCAGCTCGGCGAGCACGTCGTCGGCGCGTTGCAGAGGCACCTCCGGCCGCGCTGGGCGGCGTGCCGCATCGTCCTCTCGCACGCGTGCATGACGGCGCGAGGCGAGCGGACGCACGGGGCGCGCGTCGAGACCGTCGCGACGAGCGGGGACGCCGCCGAGGTCGCGATGATCTATGCCGCGCTGGGGGTCGGGCGATGACGGGCACGGTTCCCGAGGAGGCGCTCGAGGCGCTTCCGCTCTTTCCCCTGCCGCGCATCGCGCTCTTCCCGCGAGCCATCCTGCCGCTCCACGTGTTCGAGCCGCGCTACCGCGCGATGCTGGCGCACGTCCTCGCAACCCACCGATGCATGGCGATGGCCATGGTGGTCGGCGAGGACGACGATCCCCCGAGCCTCGCGTGCGTCGCCGGTGTGGGCGAGGTCGTGCAGCACGAGGCGCTCCCCGACGGCCGCGCGCACATCCTCCTCCGCGGTCTCGCGCGCGTCGTCATCGACGAGCTCCCCTTCGTCTCGCCCTACCGGCGCGCGCGGGCCCGCGTCCTCGTCGAGCGGCCGACCCCCGTGTCCGACGTCGAGCGCGCGGCCCTCCAGGCGGCCGCCTCGGGCTTCGTGGCCGAGGTCCGCCGTCGCGACCTCGACGTCGAGCTCGCGCTCCCCGAGGGCCTCGACGTCGGCGGGATCGCCGATCTCTGCGCCCAGCACATCGTCCTCGACGCCGACATCCGCCAGGAGGCCCTCGAGGAGCTCGACGTCGCGTCGCGCGTCCGCCTCGTCACCGGCGAGCTCGTGTCGCAGACGGCGCGGCTGACGAGCGCCCGAGGGGGAATGAATTGAAACTCGTTGGCCGCGTGCCACGCGCGAGCCTGGAAGGGGGCGAGATGGTGCAGCTCGAGTGGCCGCCGTTCCACGTCCTCGTCGCGCTGGTCGACGGCGTCCCTTACGCCATCGAGGACGCCTGCAACCACGCGGGAGCCAGCCTGACCGAGGGCACGCGCCACGGGGCGTGCGTGAACTGCCCCATGCACGGCTATGTCTTCGAGCTCACGACGGGCCGGCTCGTCGAGCCCCGCGGTCTCTGCGACGACCAGCGCCGCTACGTGGCCGACCTGGAGGGCGACGACGTCGTCGTGTGGGACCCGGGGCCCCCGGTGGACATCGTGGGGCTGTGACTCGGCTGGGAAGCGGACGAGATGCCTTCTCCCGCTCACTCCACTTCGCTGACGTCGCTCGGCCCGAGTGTCCGGTAGTTCGCGTCGATGTCCGTCATGACTTCCTCGAACCAGTCGTCGAGCTGCGCCATGGGGTGGCCGCTCACCGAGCGGGGCGAGTTCAGATAGAACGTCCCCCGGATGCACTCGGGCTGGTTGGTCACGGGGTCGATGCGGCACCGGCCGTCGACGTAGACGACGATCATCTTCGCCAGGCGCGTCGACGCCGAGCGCTGCGCGTCGTTCATGTAGTTGTCGGTGATCGCCGCGGTCGCCTCGAGGTCCCGCGGGTCCTGCCCGTAGCCGTGGAGCACGAAGAGCACCGGGTAGCGCTCGCCGCGCACGCGATTGGCCTCCAGCGCGTAGCCCGGCGGGAGCGTGACCGCGACCGGACCCACGCGCTGCGTCTTCGGCCCCGTGAAGTACTTCTCGCAGTGACCGAGCAGCTCGCACGCCGTGCCGAGCTCGTTCACCGTCGTCGTCTCCCCGTTGAAGGCCGGGTCCGTCGGATCGCTCACGAGCGAGTCGGCGAGCGTCTTGTCGACGTCCGACCACACCCGCGCGGCCGAGTAGAAGCCCGTGACCAGGCGGTAGAGGATCTGGCTTCCCGTGCCGACGTGCTGGCCGTCGCCGTTGGCGATCATCTGGTCGGTCGCGTCGACGTAGCCGTAGCGCATGTGCACCGCGGCGGCGACGTCGGCCCACAAGACGTTCACGGCGAGGAAGTTGTTCGGCTGCGTGGGGTCCGCGCCCGGGAGGTTCTCGAAGTTGTTGTAGAACGCGCTCGACTTGACCTGCGTCCCGTCGGCGTTCTTCTGCGACGAGACCGCCCCGATGAAGTGGTTGGCGACCGCCCCGAAGTTCGACATGTCCCGCACCCCGCCGTCGGCCCACATGCCGATCCGCGAGAGCGCCGGCGCGTCGATCGGGCCGCTCGGAGGCGTCGACCGGCCGTGGAGGATGGAGTGCGGGTCGGCCGCGAAGAGCCGCTGCGCGCCCGCCGACAGCGTGAACTTGCCGTCGCCTTCGCCGAGGTCGTAGCCCCCGTTCGACTGCTGCGGCGTGTTCGGCACGCCGTCGAGCCCGACGTCCTGGAACGGCTCGCCCAGCTCGTAGGTGTGGTCGTTCTCGGTCCCGTTCGGGTTCAGCTGGAAGTCGTAGTCGTCCTGGTCCGGATCGGGGTTCGCGATCGGGTCGTAGCCGGGCTCCTGCGCGTCGGCGACGCCGTCGGTCCCCGTGTCCTGGAAGGGCTCCTCGCCCTGGCGGATGACCGGCTCGCCCAGGTCGCGGATGCCGTTGCCGTTGAGGTCGACGGCCAGCGTGAAGTTGCTCGGCGTGGCGCTGCCCGCCGCCACCGGCGCCCACGTGTCGACGTACGGGCTCGTCCCGTTCTGACCCCCGTCGCAGAAGCTGATGACCGGGAGCGAGCCGTCGGGGTTGTAGGTGGCGTCGTAGAAGCCCGTCTTCGCGATCCACGCGTTCGCGGGGTCGCAGCGCGACGTCAGACACGCCGTCTGCGTCGCGTTCTGCTGCGTCTCGGTCGTCGCCTCGGTCGCCTGCATCGCCGCGGAGTCGTCCTGGTCGGGCGAGATGGGGTCGATGGTGATGCTGCAGTTGGTCCCCGGCACCGTGCCCATGACGAACGGATCGGTCGACTTGGGGCCGACCACCATGAAGGGGATCGCCGGGTCCGCGTTCTGCCCGTTGGGGTCCCCGCCCATGATGAGGAAGTCCTCGAGGATCTGCGTCCAGCCCCCGCGCGAGAACGTGCCGCCCGTACCGGCGCCCGGCTGGAAGAACCAGTGATCGAAGTCCTCCGTGTGGGCGTACGTCTCGTAGAGCGGGTAGAGGTTGGGCGCGTACTTGGTGCAGTTCGGGTTCGAGACGGGGCAGAAGCCGCCGAACTTGAACTGCTCGAAGTACCAGGTGATCCACGTGAGATCACTGGGGCCGCCCAGCGGTCCCAGCATGTCGAACTGGTCGTGGTGAGCCATCCCGAACGTGGCCGAGCCGCCCCCGCCCATCGAGATGCCAATCACGGCGCGGTGCGTGAGGTGCCGCTGGAACGACACCGTCCCCGCCGTCGGGCTCACCGCCGCCTGGTACGTGCCGAACCACGGCGACTCGAAGTGGAGAGCCCAGTTGCCGTCCGCGAGCTTGGTGAAGGTCGGGTTCGCGATGGTGATGGTGCGCGGCGTCTTCGCCATGGGGCCCGTGTAGAGCACCACGACGTGCCGCATTCGCGCCCCGACGGGCATCGCCGCCGGGTTGATGGGCACGTAGAAGTCGAGCTCGCGCTTGAGCGAGTGCGTGTTCCAGGTGGGGATGTCGGTCGACGCGCAGCTCGCGCTCCCGGCCGTCGTCGGCGTACACGGCGTGAACGACACCGCCGGCCCGAGCGGCAGGAGACCCCCGGGCGCCGTCGGCGTCATGTCTCCGCCGCAGCCGACCGTCGCGCTGAACGTCGGAATCGCCAGCTCGTCGGTCCGCGTGAACGCCCCCGGCGGCACCGAGAGCGACGCGTCCGCGACGCTGGCCGATCCGGAGAGCGACGTCGACGATCCAGACAGCGACCCGGACCCCTGGTCGCCCGTGCTGCACGTCGGGGCACTCGCATCGGGCCTCACCTCGATGGGCAAGTTGCCTGTGAATGGCGCGGTGTCGGTCGGGCGCTGGATGCTGACGGCCAGCGTCGTCGACCCGGCAGCTCCGGCGGTGACCATGAAGTCGAACGTCGGATGACGGAGGTCGAGGCCGGCCGAGTCGGGGGTCGTCGCCACGGTGGTGTCGGCGACGGCGAACGTCGCTGTGACCGGGGAGCACAGGTCGGGGTCGACGACCAAGCGGACGGGACGCGATTGCCCCGGGGCCAGCACGACCGACAGGGGGTCGAAGTGCACCAGCACCGTCGGAGCGGTCGTGGGGTCGCACACCTCCCCCGGGAGCAGCGTGGTGGTCGAAGACGCCGGCGTCGACGGGGCCGGGGACGACGTGCACCCCCAGCCCACGAAGAGCGCGAGCGCGGCCAAGCCGAGGCGCGTCGTACGCTTCATGAAGTGGCGGACACTGTAGCGTCGCGCCGCAGGCCCGGCGTCTCATCTGCGACGCGGAAATAAAAGTGCCCGCGCAGAGGGGCCGGGGGGGCAGCCGCACTCCACACGGGCATCCGGCCCGAGTGCAGACCGCGTGCCACGACGCGGTGCGCGGAAAAGACGCCTCATCGTGCAGTCGAGCCGCTCTCGGCCGTGCAACATTGAAAGGCGCGAGGGCTCGCCGTTGCACGACGGCATGCCGGCCGAGACCGACTTACCGGACGGAGCATCGAAGCGAGTAGCGCATCCGCGCCGAGAAGAGGGCGACGTCGATCGCACGCGGATCGCGTGGGAGCGACGCCAGTGTGCGCGGCGTCCGGACGATGGCCTCGGGCACGACACCCGAGTACGGCTCGACCGAGCCGACGACGCGCTCGACGCACGCGCGTTCGCGAGACAGACGCATCCGCGCCATCGGGGACTGGACCCCGGCCTGCCACGTCGGTCCCGCATGGATCCTCACCGGGCCCAGATAGGGGAGGTCGACCTGCCATCCCGGATCGTCGCCCTTGCAGGGGGCGACTGCCCGATCGGACAGGTCCGCCGGCGCGAGCAGCTCGGGCTCCCCGACGGCCCCCGACTCGAGGTCCAGGGCCACGATCCACCGCGTGACCCCCGGGTGCTCGCCGTCGGGCGCACCGTCGACGACGAGGCCCGCCGCGTGGCCGTCCATGCGTCGCGCGAGGCGGAGCGCGGGGCGCGAATCGATGGCGGCGCGCGGCACCCGGGTGAGCTCGCGCGCCTGACCGCCGTCGACGAGCCACACGACGGTCGCCGCCAGCTCCCCGGCGGCCTGCACCGTGGCGAGGACCCAGCGGCCGCCGATGCGCGCCGCCGCTTCGACCTCGGGGAACGGATCGCCGCCCGGGCGGTGCACCTCGAGCGGCGGCCGGTCGGTCTCCAGCACCACCACGTCGGTCGACACGGGCGACGCGAGGCGGCGGACGACGAGGAGCGCGTGGTCGGCGTCGTCGCCCGAGGCCAGCGTCCAGCCGTTGGCGCCGCCGGTGTTCATCTGGAGCCCGCGGCGCGCTGCGTCGACGCTCGTCCACGGCGCCGGGGCGGTCGCGGTCGAGCGCACCTCGGGCCAGCCGCCGTACGGCCAGAGCCAGCGCACGTCCCATCGCCCGAGCTGGTCCCAGTCGCCGCTCTTCGGACCCCAGGCGTAGACCGCCGCGAGCGTCGAGCTGCGGAGCGTGCGCTCCACCGACGACGTGAGCTCGAGCGAGACGCCGGAGTCGTCCGACCCCATCGCCGGCGCGGGGTGCGCGAGGAACGGGGGGAGCTCCGTGAGGCCTGGGGCGGGCGCCGCGTTCGCCCCCGACGGACCCCATCGGCTGAACGGCGCGAGCGTGAGCATCTGCGGAGGGGCCGGCCCGCGTCGCCTCGGCGCCGCGGCCTTCGGCTCGGGGGGCTTGCCGCTCACCGACTCGCACGCGAGCTCGAGCCCCGGTCCCGCGCGCGGCGCCACATAGACCGGCGCCGTCGGCGTCTTCGGCGCCACCTTCTCCGGCTCGCCCCAGCCGACGCGCATCCATCCCGCGGCGAGGCAGCCGACGGGACCGCAGGCGCGCTCGCGCGTCGCGCGCACCGGCACGATGGGCTCGGGCACGTCGAAGTCCTTCCACG
>Ga0182030_10017890_pt1 | contig 13642 bp, 11 predicted proteins | sample 812S3MmetaG_FD_121299 | JGI IMG/M metagenome (GOLD analysis project Ga0182030, IMG submission 121299) | Permafrost microbial communities from Stordalen Mire, Sweden - 812S3M metaG (Illumina Assembly) | ecosystem: Environmental > Terrestrial > Soil > Wetlands > Permafrost | place: Sweden... | reverse complement strand
TCGAAAATCCAGAGCATCAAATCCAACGCGCGTGGTTTCCGCAACTTTCGGAACTACCGGATTCGCATCCTGTTCTTCTGCGGAAAGCTCGATCTCTACCCATTATGAACCTCGAAGAATCATTAATTCAGGAAACGGCATCGGGGGCGTGGGAATTTCCGTGGATACAAATGGCACGATTGGCCCCGTGCTTTCCACCTTGCCTGTGGTCCTCAACAGCGGCGATAATGTCAACGTCGCTCTGACTTATCTTAACAAAGTGCTTACGGTCAGCCTGGTCGACCCGACGGCCGACACGCAGTTTTCGGCCTCGACCAACGTCAACATCCCGGCAGCAGTCGGAGGCAATACGGCTTATGTCGGCTTCACCGCATCGGATGGCACCCAGGCATCACAGCAGTATGTCAGCAACTTTACATTCTGGAGTTTGCCTGGCCTGGCCATCCAAACCTCGAACAACCAAGCCGTGATAAGCTGGCCGACAGCGATAGGTGCTTACGTGCTGCAACACAATTCGTCGTTACTCTCAACGAACTGGGTCAACGTGACAAATACTGGCTTAATAACAAACGGACAAAGTCAAATTACGATCGCTCCGGCAAACGCCGCCCAATTCTATCGTCTCTCCCTGCAATGAGAAATCCGGCGAATCGCGCCGGCTCCGCGATTGAAGTTACGCAGGAAGCAGCGTGTCGCCAGGATTCGCCCAAGGTGAGACTCCTGGCAGCCCCTGCCCTTGGTTCTGTTTCGAAATGAACGAGACGCGCCTTTACCGCTCACGGTGAAGTGGAACAACGAAACTGACAACTGCGGCCAGTTCGACCCGCTCTTTGGGTGATTTGCCAAAGCCGAATGGGCGGATCAGGCGCGGCGGATGGCGGCGGGAAGGTAAATATGGAAAGACGTGCCGCGGCCGGGTTCGGAATGGACATGGAGACAACCGCGAGCCTCTTTGAGCAGGCGATGCACGATGGCCAGACCCAATCCGGTGCCCTTGCCGGGGGCTTTGGTGGTGAAATAGGGCTGAAAAATTCTGGGCAAAACTTCAGGCGGAATGCCGGAACCATCGTCGCGCACGGCCAAAAGCAAAAGCGGGGGAGTATTGACAAAGCCTTGACCGTAAAGGATGCGGTCGGTGGGGCCGTCGTGCAAATTGGAGAAGTCCACCCCGGTTTCGAGAATTTGGCCGGAAATATCCACCAAATGCGGCTCGGGCGTGCATTGCAGGGCGTTGATGGAGAGGTTGAGCAAAATCTGGATCAGGTCGGTGCCATTGATTTGCAGTTCCACGTCTTTGGGCAGGGCCTGAATTTTGAGCGTGTTGGCGCCCTTGCTGGGGTGGACGTGCAAAAGTTCGCGCAGATCCTCCAAAATCTGATTGACGCGGATGCGGACGGGAGCGGCGGGCTGCTGGCGCATAAAGCTGAGGTAACGATGGGAAATCTCAATGCAGTTGCTGACCTGGCGGGTAATGCGGCGCAGGCGGTCCTGGACCATTTCCAAGTCGTCGCCTTCCAAGCGTTTGGAATCGCCCATGCGCTGATTGATGATTTGGATGAAGCCGGAAATAATAGTCAGGGGGCCGTTGATGTCATGGATAATGCTGGCGTAAATCTCGCCGCGGGTGCGGGTAATTTCCTCCTGAAGCTTTTGATCCTGCAACTCAACCTGGAGGGCGGCGAGTTTTTCATTGTTGGAACGAATTTCATCGGCGAAGGAATGCCGTTCCATGGCCGTGGAGACGGCTTTGCGCACGGTGGCGACGTCGAAAGGTTTGTTGAGATAATCACAGGCGCCAAGACGCAAGGCCTGGCGGATGGTTTCGACCGTCTCGTAAGCGGTGAGCATGATGACTTCAATGGAAGGCTGTATGGCTTTAAGCCGCTCGAGCACCTCCGTGCCGCTCATGCCGGTCATGCGAATATCCAGGATGGCGACATTGATTTTATGCTCCTGGGCCAGCTCGACCGCGCGCTGGCCTTCGGAGGCGATCAGCAGGTTGTAATCGTCCTTGAAAACGACACGCAAAGATTGTCGCGGGCCTTCCTCATCATCGACGATGAGAAGAGTTCGCCGGGGTTTTTCGACCGGAACGCTGGCCCGGTCAGAAGTGGTAGCCAAAGTTGATGGTAATGGCATGGCTCAAAAATTCATAACTGCCGTCGGCGACCGAAAAATAATTGTCGTTGTTCACATTGCGCGAGGGGCCCCAGCCCAACTGGTAGGCCACGTCCCAGCTAAAGTGATCGTACTTCTTGCCGACGCCAACGCTAAAGATATGCCGGTCTGAATCAGGCACAAGCGGATTAAATGTGTTGTTGGGCACGGAATTCATGCTGTACATGTAGCCGCCGCTAACCCGCCAGCCATCGCCCAAATACCGCGTCGCCCCAAAATCAAACATCCAGCTTGGATGCCAGTCGAAGGCCAACGACTCCGGCTGAGGATCGACCGTGACGACCTGAAGACAATTCCAATCGGACCAGGTCGCATCGGTTTCAAAATTCCAATTGGTGGTCGGTCGATAGGAATAACCGGCCGCAACCGATTGCGGATAATGGAAATTGGCGGTGGAAGGGATACTGGCCGTAAAAGGAGGAACGAGCGCGGTGGCATGTCCGGTATAATTCATATCGGTCGCGCTGCGGTAGGTGACGCCAAAGGAATGCTGTTCCCACGGATGCCACAGAATGCCGGCATTAAATCCAGCATCCGTATCACGGCCGCGGAAGTGATCGACGAAGGGGTTACCGAGAAAGCCTTCATTCAATTTAATGTCTGCCTCGGAGTAATTGAGCGTCGGGCCGGCGGCGATGGAAAGGGTGGGCAGGATTTGATACGCGACGACGGGATTAAGGGTGTAGTAGTCGATTTCACCTGTTTGACCCGCGAAAGACAAGGGCGAGTTGTCCGGCCACTCCACGCGCAAACCGTAGGGAGAATAAGTGCCCAGGCCGAAGGTCAGATTATACTTGGGCAGACTCCACGTGGAAAAAACCTGGGGCAAAACGGCTAATTCGGTTTTGCTGTCAATTGAACCGAATTGGCCCTTGTAACTGGAACCATAGACAATCCCGTAAGCTCCGAGGGAAATGTTGGCGCCGTCCAATTGCGAGATGCCGGCGGGATTGTAAAAGATGGCAGCGGGATCATCGGCGGTGGCGACAAACGCGTTGCCACGCGCCGTGGCGAAGGCGTCCTGATCCGGCGTAGCGGTGCCCAAGGCGAAGAGCGAATTGGGACAGGCGATCAGGCCGATAAACGACACCAGGGACAGAAGCCCCGCGATTTGGGATCTATGTTTTGTTTTCAAGTCGAGTATTTTGTTGGCAATGCTTTGTTAGTTGAAGACTTGTGACAAAGAAAAGACCATTCGACAAGGCAAATCTGTCCGCAAAATTTCTATTGCGGGAGGTTGTCCGTGCGCTCATCTGATTGTGTCTCAAAAATATCACGTCCATCCTATTATCGGCCTATTGGCCGGGAACCTTGAGAACAAATAACGCGATGCGGGCCGGAGCGCCCGTATCCCACAATCAACTGCAATAATGATCAGCCGAGAATCCGTTTGCCTTCGGTCAGGAAAATACCCTGGAAATTCATCTCCAGAGCCTGAGCGTTGGTGGCTTTGGCCAGGGCATCGGTTTGCGACACTTTGCCATCCTTGACCAATTGGAACAAGTGCTGGTTGAAGTTGAGCATGCCTTCCTCGCCGCCGGTTTCAATGGCGGCGCCGAGTTTTTCCAGGCGGTTTTCCTCGATCAATTTACGGACAGTGCCGGAATTGATCAGGATTTCCTGCGCGGGCGTCATGCCGCCGGCAACGGTGGGCACCATGCGCTGGCAGATGACGGCTTGCAACGTGCCGGCAATTTGGCGGCGGATCTGATCGCGTTCGTCCGGTTTGAAGAAATCCAGAATGCGCCCGACGGATTGGGCGGCGTTGGTGGTGTGGACGGTGGACAAGACTAAGTGGCCCGTGTCCGCCGCGCTCATGGCGGCGGAAAAACTGGTGGAGTCGCGCATTTCACCGATCATGATCACATCCGGGTCCTGGCGCAGAACATATTTAAGACCTTCGGCAAAGGAGGCGGTATCGAGGCCAATTTCGCGCTGTTCGAGGACGGATTGGTTGTCTTCAAAAACATACTCAATGGGATCTTCGAGGGTGATGATGTGCTTGCGGCTGTTAGCGTTGATATGCTCGACCATGGCGGCGAGGGTGGTGGACTTGCCGCAGCCAGTGGTACCCGCCAGCAGGACGATGCCGCGCGGAGATTGGGCGATCTGTTTGAGAACAGGCAGCAGTCCCAATTCCTCGAAAGTCGGCACCTGCGTTTTGACATAGCGCATGGCCAAACAGGGCTGGCCGCGTTGATAGAAGCAATTGGTGCGGAAACGCCCGGCGTTGGGCAGATAATAGGAAAAGTCACACTCGTGGAAGCGGTTGGCCCTTTCCTTGAAATGCTTGGGCACGATGTTCTCCAACACCGTCTCCATCCATTCCACAGTGGGTAGTGGCCCCTCGACGACCACCAGTTTGCGGTTGATGCGGAAAATGATCGGACCGCCCACTTTAAGGTGGATGTCCGAGGCCCCGCCTTCGACGGCGGTGGCCAAAATACGACGAAAAGTATCCATGCCCCCAGTTTAGCACCCAACCGCCGAAAAAATCCAGTCAGGAATAACCGAGCAGGCGAGCCTGTGAGAGGCGGGACACATGAGTGAACAGCATGGAAATCAAATAACCTTCATGGCGATCGCCTGAACAGGCCACCACCACGCCGGTGAAATTGACTTTTCTGGCTGGGTTGGGCCCCTGCAATGTGACGGTCATTTCCGTCCAAGCGGGGATGGATTCGTTGTTGCGGAATTCGATTCCGTTCTTTCGAACATGCACTTCGTCAGAGGGCAGAGTGAGGCATTGAGTAGGTCGTGAGGTCATGCCGAGAGGCACGGAATCTATTTTTCTTGCGCTCATAATAAAACAATCTAGCACCGATTGAAATGCCGTCAAATGGAGAAAGTAGTTTTCTTTATGCGCAGTGATTCGCAACGGCTGTCCATCTAATTAAGTCTTCAGGGGCGCTAAAAAACGCAAAAATGCGCCCGGGCCAAATCAGGCCCGGCTCATACATATTTCAACCTGATGCCGCCTTGATCCATATCGTGCAAAGGCGCATCTTTCGCTCCTTCGACAGTCCACTGACACGTCTTTTTGCTCCGCGCCTCCAAAATCATCGTGTCCAAAGAATAGATCCATCCCGCCAGAATTTGTGCGGGCGGGTCGTCCTTGCGGCTGCGCTGAATCTCGGCCAAAATCCACTCGTGATGTTGTTGAATGCTGGTCCGGAGGGCACCACAATGCTTTAAGATAGTGCGTGCGTTATCCCCTCCCGAACAACTGGTGAACCGGGAAAACCACAGGCTTGCCTCCGGCGAAACGGGGCAAATTCGCGCCGCCAGAAAGAGCAACTGCGCCCACGTCGGCAGCAACTGCCCGTCAAAGCGAATCACCTTCAGATTTTCCCGCGACCTGGCATTCATGTGTTTATCGATCATTCAGGACCTACAGCTCTGATATCGGAAGAAAGACGTTGGAAGTTAAGCAAAAATCGTTTTGACGTTCGGTTTTCCGATGCCATACCAATGGGCCACCACCCGGCGTGGCGAGATCGGGTTCTTTGCTTTTGCTTTCTTGCGCCATATTGCGGGCTAGGGACGGTCGAAAGCCGGCGGAAGTTCTTTAAGAAGCGATTGCTATTTCACACCCGCCTGGGCTGCCGCGGCTGGGTCAATTCGTCGAAGGGCACTTGCAGCCGCATGGGCCACCAACCTGTTGGTGCCGCGAGCGCTGGAGATCAAGTCTGGCACGGCGGACGCCGCTTCCGGCCCCATGGCGCCCAATATACCCGGCGCCTGCCAGGCAATCTGGTCATCCGGGTTTTTCAGGATGTCAATAAGAATTGGAATGATTCCCGCCTGGATGCCGGTCCGGGCATCCACCTGAGCCAGGGCGTCGGCAGCCCTCAAGCGAACTCGGACCTCCGAATCCTGCAATGCCTCGACCAGCGCCGGGGTCATCACTCGCGCCTGACCTGGATAATACCGTAGGGCGACCAGGGCATTATTCCGCACATTGGCGTCCTTGCTGGGAAGGCAACGAAGGAATTCGGGGAAAAATGGCGCTTTTTCTTTTTCAGTCATCTCCGGGAGCATGGTTTCAAAGCACGCGAGCACACAACCGCGGACGCCGTCATCCGTTTCAGTTTGGAGGCAGCGGAGGAGTTTGGGCGGGAGGGTGTGTTTCGCGTAATCCTCCCAATTCGCAAGAGGATCGACGGCGTGATAGCGGGTGGCATCTGACCGCGAAATGGAGGTTGCGGCAATCTCGCTGCAGAGGAGATCGGCCACGGACATGCGAGTGACGCGGTCGTTCGCGGGCGCTAGCAACGCCCGGGTCAGCATTCGGACGCCTTCAGGTCCCAGCGACAACCAACGTGTGGTCTGTTCGGAACCTCCGTTATAGACAATGCTCTTGATCCATGCGCTTTCTGTCTTTCCCTGGATCAAACGATCATGGTGTAAAACGACTACGGAAACGGTCGTCGTTAGAACAACGGCGGCGACCACGGCGAGAGTGGTTGACATTTTGGTCCAGGCCATAATTTTCAATGCTCCTTTTGCCAGAGTTAAAGTGGAAGCCGCGACCGCCGATCCTTTGGCGGCGGCTGCCGCGGAAATGGTCAATCCGGCCGGTGCGGCATGGACGGAGTTTGCGGTCATGGCCGTTCCCAGGGTCACTGCGGTCAGTGTCACGCCTCGTTTGAGGAAAAATTTGCGAAGTTTTTCGAGGGCGCGGGCAACCCGCTTGCGCGCGGCTTCCTCGTTCAGTGCCAGCGCTGCGCCAATTTGGGCAAGGCTTTGCTGCTCAAAAAAACGCAGGAGAACAGCCCGGCGGTCGGTTTCGTTAAGGTTTTCCAGCGCCTCGTCCAGCAGCGGGGCAACGTTTTGCCACAGAGTTTCATCCGGGGTTTCCGGATTGAGAAGGGAAGATTGCATAAAGGCCTCTTGTTCGTGCCGTTGGCGGCGGGAGGCGGCGCGTCGTTCCACCGATGCGGCGTAGCGCGTGGCCTTGAAGAGCCAGCCGATGAGAAAGGTCTTCGGGCGCAACCTCGCGGCCTTTCGAGCCAGGGCGATGAACACCGCCTGGGTGATTTCCTGGGCGAGCTGTGGGTCGCGCCCCTGGCGCAGAGCAGCCGAGTAGACAAGGTTGACGTGCCGCGCCACCAGCGCCTCGAAAGCCGCTTCTGATTGGCGCGTGGCATATTCCCGCAGCAGGGCCATGTCATCCATTGTGTCCATTCACTTGCTCACATCCGCTCAAGCTTAAACCGGACGAATTATTTTTGATAACCGTTATTTCCGCCTCGCGAGCCGGCATCAAGAGATAAGAAATTCATTGGAAAATTAGTGTCGTATATAGCAAAGGCTGGACTGGATGATCAGAATTCATCGGTTGTGGCTGCGGCGCGACCAAGCCGCCGAAACCGATAGGGAAGAAAGCCGCGAAGAGGCCCACTTCTTAGGCGTTGACGGCGGCCGGGCGACCTCTACAATCGACCCCGATTTCAAACGCGAATATTATGGCTAAAATAACGTCTGCCGCCGTTACCAATATCACGTCAGTCCTGCACGAGAACCGGGTCTTCCCGCCTCCCAAAACCTTTGCCTCCAAGGCCCGCGTCAAATCTATGGCCCAATATCGCGCGCTTTACAACGAATCCATCCGGGAGCCGGAAAAATTCTGGGGCCGCGCCGCCAAAGAGGAATTGGTCTGGTTCAAGCCGTGGAAGAAAGTTTTGCAATGGAAATTGCCCAATGCCAAATGGTTCGTGGGCGGCCAGTTGAATGTCAGCTACAATTGTCTGGACCGGCATCTGGGCACGCCCCTGGCCAACAAAGCCGCGCTGATTTGGGAGGGCGAACCGGCCGGCGCCGGCCTTCCCGGCGAGGAGCGCACTTACACTTACAAACAGTTGCACCGCGAAGTGTGTATCTTTGCCAACGTGCTTAAGCGCAATGGCCTCAAGCAAGGCGATCGCGTCATTATCTATTTGCCCATGGTGCCGGAGGCGGCCATTGCCATGCTGGCGTGTTCCCGCATCGGAGTCATTCACTCGGTCGTTTTTGCCGGGTTCAGCGCCCAATCCGTTGCCGACCGTATTTTCGATTGCCAGGCCAGGCTGGTGATCACGGCCGACGGCGGCTACCGCCGCGGCAGCGTCGTGCCGCTCAAAAAAAGCGTCGATGAAGCGCTGACGCTCAAGAACGCCGCCGGCCATCTGCTCGCCAAAACCATCGAGAAAGTCATCGTCCTGCGCCGCACCAACCACGACGTTCACATCGAGCCCGGGCGCGATGTCTGGTGGCATCGGGAATCGGAGTATGTCACGGCGGATTGTCCGGCGGAAAAAATGGACAGTGAATCGCCGCTTTTTATACTGTACACAAGCGGTTCAACTGGAAAACCCAAAGGCATTCTGCACAGCACCGGCGGCTACTTGCTCGGCGCAAAAATGACCTCCAAATATATCTTCGACTTGCAGCCGGAGGATGTTTACTGGTGTACGGCTGATATCGGCTGGGTCACCGGGCACAGCTATGTCGTTTACGGCCCGCTGGCCAACGGCGCGACCAGCCTGATGTACGAGGGCGCGCCCAACCACCCCGAGCCGGATCGCTTCTGGCGGCTCATCGCCAAACATGGCGTGACCATCCTTTACACCGCCCCGACGGCCATCCGCGCCTTTATGAAATGGGGCGTGGAATGGCCGAACAAACATGACCTCACCTCCCTTCGATTGCTGGGCACTGTGGGCGAACCGATCAATCCCGAGGCCTGGATTTGGTATCACGAAGTTATCGGCCAAAAGCGGTGCCCGATTGTGGATACCTGGTGGCAAACAGAGACCGGCAGCATCATGATTACGCCCTTGCCCGGCGCCACGCCCACCAAACCGGGCACGGCCACGCTGCCATTTTTCGGCATCGTGCCGGAAGTGGTCGATGACAATGGAAATCCCGTGCCTAAAGACTCGGGCGGAAAACTCGTCATCCGCAAACCGTGGCCCAGCATGTTGCGCGGCATTTGGGGCGATCCGGAGCGCTTTATGCAGACTTATTGGAGCGAGATCAAGGGTTGCTATTTTACCGGCGACGGGTGCCGGCAGGATAAGGACGGATATTTCTGGATCGTGGGACGGATTGATGACGTTCTCAATGTTGCCGGGCACCGCATCGGCACGGCGGAAGTGGAAAGCGCCTTGGTCAGCAACCATTGGGTGGCGGAAGCGGCTGTGGTCGGCAGGCCCGACGAAATGAAAGGCCAGGCGCTCGTTGCCTTTGTCACCTTGAAAAGCGGCGTCCTTCCCGCCGCCTCCATCCGCGATGAATTGCGGGCCCATGTGGCCCGGGAAATCGGGGCGGTGGCAAAGCCGGATGACATCCGTTTCGCCGAAGCGCTGCCCAAGACGCGTTCCGGCAAAATCATGCGCCGCCTGCTAAAACAAATTGCGGTCGGCGACGAAGTCAAGGGAGACACGACAACTTTGGAGGACATAAACGTTCTGGCCAAACTGGCCGCCGCTGAGGAATAGTCTGGAATGTCTATTGACGAAGGACGAAGGACCAGGGGATGTTCAAAGCCCAAACGCTTCGCAGTCCCTTGCGTCCCTTTGGCCATTCTGTTCGCGGCAGTTTTCCTCATTTCAATTGCCATCCAGGCTCAAACCACCAACCATGCTTTTATGCCTGACCCGGCGCGCCTGAAAGTGATCGATCAAATCCTCCGTCAAGTCCCCCTGATTGACGGCCACAATGATTTGCCCTGGCAATTTCGCGAACAATGCCAGAATAACCTGGATGGCATCGATCTTTCCCGCGACAACAGCCACCACGTTCCTGCCCTGCCCACGGACATTCCACGGATGCGCGCCGGCAGGTTGGGCGGCCAATTTTGGTCGGTTTACGTGCCCTCGACCCCGACCAATTCGGACTCCGTCGTGGCCGTCCTGGAACAAATCGACCTGGTCCATCGCATGATTGCGCGCTATCCCAACGACTTGGAATTGGCGCTGACAGCCAACGACATTGTGCGGATTCATCGCAAGGGGAAAATTGCTTCGCTCATCGGCATGGAAGGCGGGCATTCGATTGGCAATTCGCTGGGAGTACTGCGCATGACCTACGCCCTGGGCGCGCGCTACATGACCCTGACCCACATGCAGAATAATGACTGGGCCGATTCCGCCACGGACAAGCCGCAGCACAACGGCCTGACCCCGTTTGGCGAGGAGGTCGTGCGCGAGATGAACCGGTTGGGGATGTTGGTGGATTTGTCCCATGTCTCCGCCAGCACGATGCGGGCTGCGCTTGGCATCTCGCAGGCCCCCGTGATTTTCTCCCACTCTTCGGCCCGCGCCCTTTGCCATCATGTCCGCGATGTGCCGGACGACATCCTGCAATTGGTTTCCAGCAACGGCGGATTGGTCATGGTCACATTCGTCCCAGAATACTTGACAGAAATAGACCGGGCCGACGAAACGCTGGTCAACAACGAAAAGCGCCGCTTGAAAGCCATGTACCCACAGGACGACGCCAAATATAAGGCAGGGCTGGCCGCCTGGCGGGTGGCTCATCCCGACCCGCGCCACGCCACCTTGCTGGATGTCGCTGATCACATCGATCATATCCGCCAGGTCGCAGGCATCGATCATGTCGGCATCGGCTCCGATTACGGCGGTTTCTCCAATCCGCCGCCGGGATTGGAAGATGTTTCCTGCTACCCGTCATTGCTGGCCGAGCTCTTGAAGCGCGGCTACTCGAAGGATGACATTAAAAAAGTGGCGGGACTGAATCTGCTGCGTGTCCTGCGCGGGGCGGAGAAGGTCGCGGCCAAACTCTCGCCCCATGAATGAAGACCTGCGCAAAGCTGCGGCGGCCCTGGGTTTGGCCCACTACAAGCGGCACATTTTCCTTTGCGCTGATCAGAGTGAACCCAAATGCTGCGCCAGGGAGAAAGGGCTGGAGTCTTGGGAATTTTTAAAGAAGCGGCTCAAGGAATTGAATCTGGCCGGCCCCGAACCGCTGGTCTACCGCACCAAAGCCAACTGCCTGCGAGTCTGTTTGCAAGGCCCCATTGCGGTCGTATATCCGGAAGGCGTTTGGTATCATTCCTGTTCACCCGCAGTCCTGGAGCGCATCATCCAGGAACACTTGCTGGGCGGCCGGATCGTGGCCGACTTCACCTTCGCCATTAGTCAAGTCTAAAATTTTTCGTCCACTTCCACTCCCACCAGGCAGACGTCGTCGGCGAACTCTTCGCTGGCGGAGAATTCCTGGATTTCCTGGAGGAGGGCGTCGAACAAATCGGCGCAATGCAGGCGGGAATGTTTTTTGACCGTTTGAAGAAGAAGATCCTGGCTGAATTGCTGGTTGCCCGGCCCCTCCACCTCGTAAAGCCCGTCGGTGAACAGCATGACGGCATCGCCTGCCGCGAGTGGAAAGGAGACCGTGGGATAAGTCGAGTCGGCAAACAGCCCCAAAGCCGGCCGCGCTTTGCCGTCGGGATATTTGAGCACTTCCACTTGGTCGGAGGGGCGGTGGATCAGAAACGGCTTGGGATGGCCGGCATTGGCAAAAATGATCTCGCGTTTCTCCAGGTCCACCGTCATGTAAAAAGCGGTGGTGAAGAGCGGCGTGCCGGTCTGCTGCAAAATGGCGCGCAGATCACAGTTGATTCTTGTCAACAATTGGCCCGGGTCCATGGCCACGGGCCGCAATTCCTCCACCAGCGCCCGCACCATGGCCGTGACCAGGGCGGAACGGATGCCGTGGCCCATCACGTCGCATATAAACAGCCCCGCCTTGCTCTCCGAGAGCCGCAGGACATTGAAGAAATCGCCCCCGACCTGGCCGGTGGGGTGATAGCGATGGCAGAAGTGGAGCAGGCTGGATTCAGGCGCAACGCCGGGCGGGAAGGCGGGATATTGCTGGGGAAGAATGGCCTGCTGAATTTCGCGCGCCATTTTGAGATCATCCTCCAGAATCTCGTTCTTTTTGCGCAGTTCGGCCTGGCTGCGGGCCAGTTCGGCGTTGACCAGGCGCTCGCGCTCTTCGGCTTGTTTGCGAATGGTGACATCGCGAAAAATGCTCAATACCAGGCAGCGCCCCTCCTCCAATTCGATGAAAGAATTGGACAGTTCAACATCCACCGTCCGACCGGAGCGAAAGGTGACCTGCCGTTCGAGCTGGCTGCCGATCTTCCGCTCGGCGAAACGCTGCTGGTACTTTTGCATCATGTCGGCCAAATCTTCCGACTGCGAATAAATGACGGTGTAGGAACGCCCCACCAATTCATCCGGGCGCATGCCGACGATCTGGCAAAAGGAAGGATTGACAGCCAGGATAATCCCCAATTCATCCGTCAGCCTCATGCCGTCGGACGAATTTTGCCAGACGGAGCGAAAACGGGTTTCGGAGAAGCGCAGCTTTTCTTCCGCTTCCTTGCGCGCCGTGATGTCCTCGACCGTGCCTTCGTAGTAGATAACCTCGTTTTTGGCATCGCGCACGACCCGGGCGTTTTCAGAAATCCAGATGACCGAACCGTCCTTGCGATAGACCTGGGATTCAAAGTCTTTGATGACACCCTGCTCATGCATCAGGCGGACAAATTCGGCGCGCCGGGAGGAATCCACATATAAAAGACGGCCAATGTCGCTGATGTGGGCCATCAATTCCTCTTCATTGGCATAGCCATAAATGCGGGCCAGCGCGGGATTAACGTTTAAATAGCGTCCCTCCGGCGTGGTTTGGAAAATGCCCGAAACAGAATTTTCAAAAATGCTGCGGAATTTCTCCTCGGCTTTGATCACCGCCTTCCTGGCGTCAGTGCGTTCGATGGCGTAGAGAATGGCGCGGGTGATCAACTGGCTGTCCACCCGGCCTTTGACCAGGTAATCCTCCGCCCCGGCGTGAACGGCGTTAACCGCCAGAATTTCATCGTCCATGCCGCTGAGGATGATGATCGGCACATCGTGGGCGTGGCTTTTCAGGCGGGTGAAGGTTTCCAGTCCGTTGCTGTCCGGCAGCGTTAGATCCAGCAGAACGAGATCAATGTCCCCCGCGTGCAAGCGCTCGATGCTGGTGGCCAGGTTGTGGGCGGTCTCGAGGTGAAAATGAGTCCCCGCCACCTTTTGCAGCACAGCGCGCAACAAAAAGACGTCATCGGTATTGTCCTCAACCACCAAGATTTTGATCGTCTTAATATCCATGTCGTCATGCGTCCGGAACGCTCATAGTTACTCCTACCATCGTGTGACGATTGTGTGAAGCCTTCTTTTGCCGCTGCCATGACAACTGGCGCAAATCCGAGTTTGTTCCCTCGTGCTCAAGCGGCTGGGAAGGAGCCTCGCCCGATGCGCACGGTGGGGCAAGGCTCGGAAGCGGAGACTTAAATATCGGTAGAGTAGGCGGGGAGGTCGGATTGAGAGGCACAAGGCCAATGACCGACTCTCGCCCGCCCCTCATCGAACCGAACGGACGGATTTCCCATATTCGGCTCTCCGAACTCATTCATCGG
>Ga0182030_10017888_pt1 | contig 13643 bp, 13 predicted proteins | sample 812S3MmetaG_FD_121299 | JGI IMG/M metagenome (GOLD analysis project Ga0182030, IMG submission 121299) | Permafrost microbial communities from Stordalen Mire, Sweden - 812S3M metaG (Illumina Assembly) | ecosystem: Environmental > Terrestrial > Soil > Wetlands > Permafrost | place: Sweden... | reverse complement strand
ATCAGCGGAACGACGGGGCTCAACATCGCCCTGACAAAGCAAGCGAAACGCTTTCAAATAGCTCTCCGGAAGTAAATGCAGGCAATCTCCGTGCTGCTCAGAAGGCTAATCCAAATCGGACCGATACCGTAAGCCCTGATGGCAAGTCACGATTTAGTCTTACAGATGAACAAAAGCCATCCGAGAAACAAGCACGCGCAGTACAGGAAAAGGCATACAGGGAAGCAGGTCTTGGCGATCCACACAAGCCAATAGGAAAGCCAAACGAGGCAGGCATAGATCCACAAAAGATTGCAGAGCACGCTTCAAAGGCGTTGAACAAGATTCTGGAATCCGGCAAATCAGCAGTGAGTGAAGGCGCAAAGCTCTGGCAGGGCGCTCATAACGGCATGCATGAGTTTGTAGATGAGTCTGTGCAGAGTGTATCGGTAGCCAGAGATTATTATGGTAATGCGCTTGCAGGCAAGGTGAATCTTGGTGCTGACACAAAAGAATTTGCCAGCGCAATTTCTAAGGGTGTCTCCCAGACCTTGGGAACGGCTGGTGATTACTACTTTCGGCAGGTTCCGAAAGGGGAGGCTAATTTAGGTAACGACATTGGGCAAGCTAGCAAAGCTGCATCAGATCACTGGAATGGGCTTAGTACAGAGCAAAAGGGGCAATTCATTGGCAAGGAAGTTGTTCCGCTCTTAGTTCCTGGGGCTGTCGGCATGGTGGCCAAAGAAGTTCAAGGCGCAAACCTTGTAGCTAAGGCTGGTGAAGCCATAACAGCATTCTCAAGCTCAGAGAAAATGGCAGCTATAGAACAGAAAATCACGCAGCTACAAGCCCATGTCCAAAAGTTTAGTGAACTTGCAAAGCCGTTGCAGCCCGCATATGCAACAGTTACAGATGTACCAGGGCGCCCACATGTTCCAATTGAAACGCCAAAAATGGATGATGGCATTTTGATGAAGCACGGCGACAAAGGGCTTCCTCAGGGCGTCAAGCCAAGTGATAAGGTCACTTTGTCTGAAAGATTTGGAGTGGAAGGGAATGTCATTCCGGAAATAAAAGTACCTGAAGAAGTATATAAAGCTGCTGAGAAACAAGGCTTCAGTCGTGCCTTGGTGGACGAAAAACTTGAAAAATTAGGTTCTGCACTTGCTCGTACTCATCAAAGGTTGGGCGACTATGATCCCAAAATTCATGGTACGGAACGGCAATATGGAACTGCGATGCATGAATTGTTGCGGCAAAACATTGGAAAAGATGCGCTGCTGCACACTGAGGAGAGTTTCCTAAAGGGACAGCCAGCCAGCTGGGGCAAGCTGGGCTCATCTCGTCCAGACGTAATCATGGGTGATAAGAACAATCCTTTTGCTTCAATTTGTCTCAAGACACTTGATGCAGTACCGTCAGCACAGCAGGAGCGGGGCTGGGTCCGTAATGTTCCTCGGTTGGCTGATGGGGCTGTGGTAGCCAGACTTTATCTAAAACTTGAATCTACAAAGAGATAAGAAATTATGACAAACGATCAAGAACAAGAAGATTTGCAAGTGTTCGAAATGGAAATAAAGTTGCCGAGAATAATCACTGGGCCAATCCAGCTTGAGGATGGGGCCAAGCTTCAAGTCGGTGACCAAGTAAAGCACAGCACTTTTGGGATTGGTACAGTGGTTCGATTCTCATTTTCAGAGAAGTTAGGAAATCTTGTCTATGTAGATTTTGAATCTGGCAAAGATGAGATTGTAGGCGCCTCCTACGTGACAAAGATACAAACCTGAGCGACCGGATTTTCGTTTTTTTCAAATTACTCGCTAGAGATAATTGGTAAATCTGATGCCATATGAATTATTGACTGGAAAGAAGGGATTGTCTTGCTCCCTGACTATCACTCCGAAATCCAACCGGCCACACCGCCCTTTCGATCACAACCCTATTTATAATTATGTGCGGTCAAGAGAGCTTGAAGGTACGCTTGCACAGGGACCGAAACCAGGCGTCTGGTTCATTAATGCCTATCGGGCAAGGGCAGGCTGGGGAAATGTGCCTGTTAGTCGTTTTCCTTATGATGCTAGTGGGGTGCCTTGGCCACCTGTCGAGCCACCAGGACTGGACCAGATTGCTAAATTCAACAGAATACTTTTTTATCAAAGACTATTTTGTCTCGATGAAATCAAAATTCTGTTATGCAACATGGAATCCGTGCAAATTTCAGTTCCAATTACCAAACAATGGTACAGTGCGCCATCTGGGCTAATTGCCATGCCTAAACATCCTTCCGAGTTTATTGACATGCATGCTGTTCAACCCGTGGGATACGACGATTCCACACAACTCTTGTTGATCAGAAATAGTTGGGGGACAAAGTGGGGTGAAAACGGATACGGCTACTTGCCTTACGACTATCTCGATTCCCATATACAAGAGGTCTGGCATCATAGTGGATATACAAGTTTGGAGCCAAATAGAAAAACTCGAGAATCGGAAGACGTTTCACTGCTCACATGGACGAACGAACAACCGTTGCTAGGGCGGCGTATCCATTGTTTCGAAATTCACGACAATGTGGTTCGAGAAAGAGCAGCATGGACATTTATCATAGAATCTGAAGACGGGCTTCGTGTTGAGGATCTATTTGTCCGTCCTGCCTTTCGCAATAGAAAGTTTGGAATTACCTTAGGAACAAATGCCTTAAGTCTTGCAGAATATTTAGATAGACCAATCGATTTCTTGATTTCCCGCGGCGATACAGAGCCTCCTTCTGCTAACTTCAAGGCTTTGAATGCCTTCTGCCAAAAGCTGCAACTGAAAGTGCGGAGCGTCACCGTTCCTGGGCTCAAATACGTGGCAGAACCCGGTCAACCAACTACCGTAATGAAATTAGATCAACAGCCTATGAAGCCTCCAATGGCTTTTCTGCCTCCGGAATATTGCTAGTATCATTCACACAGACAAGAGAACCATGAGCGAAGCAAATTTCGAAAGACTCAAAGAGCATATCCTGTCACTGTCGGTTTCAGGAGTGTTTCTAACCGCTAAATCAGAATGGCATCTAGTCGCCATCGAAATAAGCGACGAGTTCGACAACTGCCCATGCGGACAGGAGATCAAAGAACACTGCTATATTCGCAATAAATTGAACGGAAATGAGACGTATGTTGGTAATGTGTGCATAAACAATTTCCTTGAAATTGATACAGGCAACCTGTTCGACGGGCTCAAGCGCATCACCAAGGATATCGATGCGAATCCGAATGAGGACTTAATCGAACACGCTTACAGGATGGGCTATTTACATGATGAAAAGGAATACAAATTTTTTCATTCGATCAAACGCAAGCGCAAGTTATCCGAAAAACAATTACAGTGGAAGAGGTTCATAAATAAACGCATTGTGTCGCAAACGAAAGTCCAAAAGCGGACGGACCGGTAGCGCACGAATTGCAAGTCATAACATTGCCGAAAATAGCCATTTTCGGTAATGTTATACTCTTAAGATAACCGCAAACCCGGATTTTTCCATATGCCACCACGCAAGCCCCACTCATCTTTTTCGGCAAAGTCTAAGAAAAAGACGGACGCTCCACCCGTCAAACCAAAAAATTCTGATGTGCGCACTCGCGAATATCTTACTTCTGCTGAAATGAAAAAACTCAAGGAAGCTGCACGCAACACCGGACGCAATGGCTTCCGCGACTGGCTGCTCATTTCAATGATGTACGCACACGCTCTACGCGTCACCGAAGCTTGCGACCTTCGCTGTAGCCAGGTCGACTTCGACCACGCAAAATTGCACGTCAACAGGCTCAAGAACGGCGACCCATCTGTTCATCCTCTTGAAGGTGAAGAAATTCGATCATTGCGCAAGCTCAAACGAGAAACTCCGGATTCAGACTTTGTTTTCAACTCTGAACGCCAGGGTCCCCTTACTGCGCGCACGGCCCATCACATTGTCAGCCGTGCAGGCGCGCTTGCCGGCATCAAATTCCCTGTTCACCCCCACATGCTTCGCCATGCGCGCGGATACCGGCTAGCTGCAGACGGCAACGACACCAGAGCGATCCAGGGCTACCTCGGGCATAAGAATATACAGCATACGGTGCTTTATACAAAACTTGATCCGCGACGCTACAAAGGATTCGGCCGAGATTGATCTGATTGCCCCGCTGATTACTTCACAGAGTAATCAACTGCCTTTTTGTAATCGTCTTCCAAAATATTGGTTGTACCGTGTGCCTCTAATAAAGACGTACCGGTAATTGCGCTGAATTCACTTCCCGGGGCCATCAATTTGCATAAGTCGAATCCTTTGTCGTCCAGCAGGTCAATACGAAGTCCCTGTGAAGGGATGAGGGTGTTACCTCTAACCAGGACATTTACTTTGTATTTCAGTGTTCCAGATAAGTGCTGCGGTTTATTGCCATATGCAAAGCCACCACCACCAAAAACTTCGAATCTAGTTTCAAGCTGCACGAGAGCGCCGGATGGTCGCATCTTTGGTTTCCACTTTATGAATGGATATTCGTAAGTCTCAAATTCGCCCTTCGGCGGAGGCCCGGACCGTGCGGGAGGCTCGGTGTCCGGTTCAGCTGCTTGTTTGCCAACCTGGTTGGGCATCGCCATCGGCATCGGCCTCGCCATCGCTGGCGCCGCGGACATCGGCATCGGCGTGAGCCGCGCTGGTCCTGTGCTGCTATCCCAACGAAACGATCCATCGTCGTTGACAATGAAGTACTTAGGCGCTGAGCCGCCCAATTGCCGACCAATGTATATGTAATATCCCGGCGGTAGTTTCGGTTGACTGTGCCGTTGTGCTTGAACTTGAGCCGAGAGGCTGAAGAGGACAATGGCAACGATTATAGGCAGAATGGCTCGCATGAGCAATTTCCCCTTGCAATTAATGAACGAAATATACTCCCTTGACAGTCAACTTGCCCAAGTTCCTGGACCTTTCTATCACAGGGTAGAATTAGTTCGATGACAAATCACTGCTTTATTCTCTGCCTTTCTTTATCGCCAACGAACGGCTGGCTATCTACGCTTGAAACAGCACCCTGAATATTGTGCTTGTTGTCGATGAAAAAAGAAACTTGCTGGCGACAGGAGCCGGTAGGAAATGCTAATTGAGCTTTGCCGTCAAGCGAACCGTAAGCTTCCAGGATCGCTGCATCAAACTCCGTATTGTGCCCTTGAACCAGACTGACTGTTAATCGGCGATTAGACCAAACTGTAATCAAGATGCTATTAGATCCAGACGGGTTATGATGTTTCTCCAGAGCATCAACAAGTCGTGGCTCGCTCAGTTTAGCGATACCGGCATACCATCGATCCCAAGAAATAGTGCTGTCCATACTGCCGCTGCGACCAATGATCCTAGCATCAGTGTCCAGTGTAGCCGGCCGTCTGAAGACTGCTTCCAACTCCGATTTGCCTGCAGCTATTGCTGCGTCCATATACGGTTTCGAGCGTGCTAGCTGTGCTTTAACTTCTGTGTCTATGTCTGGCACCGTTTGCTGTTTTGCGCGCAGCAGCTCAGCATTAACCAGTGAATGTATACCGACTGTTTGCGCAGATGACTGTTCTTTTGCCCGTGCTAATTCGGCATCGATTTCTCTTCCGGCATACGGCGCTGTTGGCTGCAAAATTCTGCCATTTAGTTGTGACCTCGGCCGCGCTAGTCCTGCCTTCAGTGCCCGAGCCGATTCTGGATCAACAGGTATGTACTCAGGAACTTCAGGTTTCCTGCCTGCAGGCACAGCCATTCTTGCTAGAACCGGTACCATTGTGTTGAAATTCGGTGGCATTCTGTCCAGATTCGGCAGCATTCTGTTGAAATCTGCCATTGGCGGCATTGCTGCAAATGCGTTTCCTCTGAGCACCGGCTTCTGGCGAGCTAACTCTGCTGCCATTTCTGCGCTTGCTCTTCTGGGATCCATCAGTTGTTGTCGGCGCGATGCTTCAGCTGCAAATTCTCGGGATGCATTGGGATCAATTTGCGGTTTCATCATCGTAAGATCGGCACTAAGCGAGCCGCCTTTCTTTTGCACTGCTGTGACAGGGCTCGCTTCTTCTGCGGCTCCGGCACGCAAAACTTTCGTATTTGCTTGCCCTGCAACTGGCTCGATAGCAGCGAAGTCAGCCTTCAGCTTGAAGCCGGGCTCAGCTGCTTGCCCCTGGGATTTTGCTTCAGGCTCTTGTGCTACAGCCGCTTGCAGCGCTGTAAACGTATAAGCAAGAAAGAGAATCTTCCTAAGCATTGGTCCTGTGCACTACCGTATACTCTGCCTTATTTCATTATTCACCAAAAAAAGCCAAGTCAAGCCCCATTTAATCTTTGCTTGCTCGTGCTACTTTGCAGAAACGAAGTGCAGCAAACCCGAGAAAGAGATTCACCCGGCTTTTGTAGTTCCGCCGGCTGTGCTCAGAAAGCTGTTGACGTTGACGCTTTAGCCACGTGCAATATTGCTCATAGCGTGCGGGTTTTTAGGGGTGGAGCTTGAGATGGGCACTGATCTTGCACTATTTTTGGGGGATCACTGAGGCGGCACTAGAAAAAAGCTCCGAAAAAAGGTGAAAAAGGTTGAAGGAGAGTTGGGCGCTTGAACGTGATATTCACGATTCAAGCGCCCAGCCCTGGGGAATCTCAGCAGATCATTCGACGCGAAAGATTGTTGGTGGTCAGACAGACGTTCCAGCCAACTTCGAAAGCTTGTGAAGTGTGTAGAACGCGGAAATAATTCCGGCAAACGCCCAGGTGACGCCATGGTAGTTGGTCAGGTAGAACAGAGCGAGAAAGGTGGCGGTTACGCCAGTTCCTGCAAGAGCAAGCGCGAAACCGGCGAGGGACTTGATGTTGTTGTTGTTCATGCGAGCACCTTTTTGTTTTGCGGCAGATTGGGGCAAGTCGATGAAAGTGGATCAGGACGCCTGGGCGTGAAATTCCACGACTCAGGCGTCCTCTTCATGGGCAGGTTTGGTGATACCACTGATGGTGTGCGCCAAACCTGGTGTTGCAGGTCTTACTTCTTCTCGAGGTCGCGCATCAGGTACTGCGGAATTAGGTTTGCGACCCGGTTCCAGGCAGTGGGCTGATACTTATCCGCAGGCACGATCTTTGAGCTGCCGTCACCAGCAAGTTCAAGAACCCAGGTGTGATCCTTGACCAGCTCGGGCGCATTGCCGTCGGTGACGTAGGTGGTGCCGACCGTCTTGAAGACAGTGTAGATCGTCTTCAGGATGTCCGAGTCCAGCGCGGCAGCGTTGATGAGGCAGAACATTGGCTTCTTGTTGATGATGCGAGCCAGGCTGAGGCGCTGCTGCTGAGACGGGCGCAGAATCTGTCCCCAGTTTTGCACCGTGTCAAAACCAAGGTTGCGCTTGTCGGCTGCCACCAAATCACCCAGGTCAACCAGGTTGAGAATTTCGGTGAGCCGCGCGTCGGTCGCTTCGGTCTTGTCGCTTGCCGGATAGCTCATGGCCAGACGCAGTGTCATCGGCTGGGCGAACGGATCTTCGCCGATGATCATGATGTCTTTGTCCAGCGGACGGCTGACCTTACCCGTGCCAAACGGCCAGGTGCCTTCAATCGCCTTGAGCAAAGCGGTCTTGCCCGAAGACTGCGGACCGCGAATAATCAAGCTCTCGCCGGACTTGAGCTGAAGTTGCAGCTTGTCGGTGAACTTGACCTGCCCGTCGGGGGTCGTGACGCTAAGGTCCTGGCAGACGATGCTGGTGGCATCAGCCGCTTCGATGACCTGCACGAACTTGTCGGCGGGCAGCGGCACCGTCACCTTCTGGAGGAATTCCAGCAGAGCACCGAGACGATTCAGCGTCGCTGTGAAGGCGAAGAGACCGCCGAGCTGACCGACCAGCACAGACATGCCGTTGAACATGGCGCTAAAAGCACCCTGCGCTTTGGTGATCGTGCCGAAGTCGAGCGACTGGTCGTGCAGGTAGATCGCGCCCATGATGCCAATCGGGATGAGCGGCGCCAGCGGGTTGTAGAGCGAGGTGAAGAGCTGCATGTTGCGGTTGACGCGCATGATGCTCATCAGCGTGTCGATCACGGTTTGCAGGCGTTCAGTAGCCAGCCCGAGGACAACGTCTTGAGCGCGGTTGCTCACGATGACCTCTGCCGAGTTGCGCGCTTCGGTGAGACCGCTGCGCAGATTGCCTTCGCTCTCCTGCTGCTTGCGCGTCAGTTCGACGAGCTTGCGACCGAGCAGGTAGACCACCGCCGAGCCGAACAGGGCGTAAGCGATGTTGGCGCCGGTGAGCATGGGCGACAGTAACCAGAGGACGTGACCCATCGTGAAGATGGTGACGATGGCGTCGAAGAAGGTGAAGAACAGACCGACGAAAGTGTTGGCCGCCGAGTCCGTTTCGGAGGTCATGCGTGATTCGGGGTTGTCGATTTTCTCAGAGCCAGGGTTGATGTCCTGTTTCTGATTCAGGCGCAGCGCCGCAAGTCCGCGGAAATAGCCGCCGAAGAATTCCAGCGAGAGAAACTGTCGCCAGGTCAGCGCCAGGGTCGTTTTCAGCACGTTGCCGATCACGTCTGTGGGCATGAGCAAAACGATGAGCCCGACGTTGAGCAGGAAGTAGTTCCAGAAATCGTGGGCGTGACCGTCCTTCAGCGCACTCATGACGTTGCCGTTGGTGTCGTTGATGTAGACGGTCAGAATGATCTTGCCGATGACGCAGAGAATGGCGCCGCCGAGCAAGAGCAGAGCCTTATTGCGATGCGACGACTTCCAGAAGGGCAAGCCGACCGCGATGAGGTTTTTGAACGAAAAGCCGTTCAAGCCGGAAAACCAGCTTTTGAGCGTCGATGTGTTCAGGGTCATGACAGTTATCCGTGTTGGAAGAAACGCCGTGAAACGAGCGAGTCTTCTGGTTGGCAATGTGCTGCTGAGGCAGCGTGAATAACCAAGGACACGGATAACTGTCATGACTCCGATCTTCAACCAGTAGCTGGGGGCTCACTGGCAAAGGAGTAATGGCGAATTATCCGTGTCTTGTTCGAGATGAACTTTCTGAGTTCTACTCGAATTTTAGGGTGGGTAGGGCTGGTGGGGCCGTATCGAGATTGGTGACAGCCGACATGGCTAAACCAGCGCAGCTCTTTTTGTCGAGCTGGTGAAGTGACGTAGTCTTCGATGGCGAGTCGATGTGCGTAGCCTGGCGCTCGAAGGAAACTTACGTAGACAGCGAGCCGTCGCGCGTAAAGCAGCAGTGGACTCTCCAAGTGGAATTTAGAGGCCGCGGCTGTATTTCCATGTCGAGGATGGCTATCTCTGGCTCGCATCGAGCAGAGAGATTTTGCCATAAAACCTCCTTGTTCATACCGGTCGCTTCAAGCGCGATTGCTTGACTGGCGACCGGTATGCATGACCCCAAATTGCGGGAGCCGTGATGATGAGGTGGCAAGGAATCGAGTCGGTTATTCCGGCATGACACCTTGCCAGTGTTTCAAGTCAGCGTTCAGCTGTAGCGAAACTTGGGCGTAACCCAGAAGGTGCCGGCGCGGCCGCTGGTGGCTTGCCACTGCTGCGCTTCGATGTGCCAGGTGTTGACCAGGAGAGCAGCGGCGCGTTCGATGACGGCGTCTTCCGGATAGGCGTTCATGTATTCGATGCAGATCGTGTCGAGATGCGGGAAAGCGGCGCGCTGCTCTTTGTACTTTGCGACGAGTTCTGCGGCGAAGCTTTTGGCTTTCTCTTCCAGAGCAAGACGTTCGGTGAGCGTACCCATTTTGTATCCTTTGCGTTTGCGTTGACGATATGATCTTCGAGAAGCGCCTTGAGCCAGTCAAACCTACACGAAAGATTTCGCGGGGTGTTGCTGATTTAGTCTTATTGGGTTGGGGCTTTAGGGCGCCTTTTAAAAACTCGAAATAGATCATGGTTACAGCTAAATCTGACCTATCAGAGACCTAATACCAAAGTTAAAAATCGATCAAGCGCGCGCGTGGAGATAGAGGCGCCCAGGCGCAAAGCATTGCTAGTCCTGTGTTGTGTCGATTGGCGGGCCAGTAGGCAATACGCTAGCTTTGCCAATGTGTATGGGCAAGTGCCCCTGTGTTAACCAACATTGCTGGATTAGAACGACTTCGTAACGGATGTTAAGCGGCTTTCGGCGTTTTTTGTCGAGGCGAAAAGAGTCATTCGGCGTGCCATTATCCGTGATACCATTGCAAATTGACGCGGCCGGCAAAACTCGCGTAAGCTCGTGCTGCGGGGATTAACAGTATGCGGCAAGTAATCTTCTCTTGTGGGAGAGTACGCAATATTTAGGGTTTTCCCGCGAACTAAATCCTTCTTTCGCCTTAGAAAAAAGCATTAATTGCTTACATTGACAACGCCTGGATTAGCCTTATCCCCTCGTTGTCAATGTCAATATTTAATGCTTTTTTCTAAGGCAGCTCGAGAGCCTACCGGCATTAGTTAATTTGAGCACCACCGGCGGTGCGACGATTTGCTGATTAAGCTCTGTTTTCATAGAAGCGGGCGGGATGCCCGCGCTCTCGGGAGAGCGGCTGCAGCTCCAGTTCGAACCGGTTCCTGGCTAGTGAGCCGTGCTGTCTTAATTCACTTCCTCGCTAGACACGCGAGAGGCTTGGTCAAACTACTTCGCGTTGTCCACCCATTCGATAGATTCGGCTATGCTGCGGAAAGCGGGCAGCGTTCTCAAATAAGTTTCACGGTCGGTGGCGCGTAGATAGATCTCGTAAATTTTTCGTCCCGCGTTGTCTGCTTCAGCATAAAGGCAGGCAAAAAACGTATCTGTGTTTATGTCAGCTTTAAATTCGCCATCCACTTTCAGCACCGGGCGCCCGTTAAGCAAAAACACCTGCGCACTGCGCAGGAGAAAATCCGGATTATATCCGGTGATGTGCCGGGGAAATGCATACTGGTTGAAGCCCGCCAGATTCAGCACACGTGTAAGCGAGCGAATCTCACCAGGGCTTAACGCCACTGGCGTTGCCGTTTCTTTATTCATTTGCAGCAGCGCATGGAAGTTTTCGCCATCGAATTCGTTTTCGAGTTTGCCGCGGTAAAGTATGCCGATTTCCATCTCTTCTTCCTTACCTGGAAGAATGAGTTGGACTACCGGCAAATCCATGCGATTGGTTTGAGGCAAGCGCAATGTTTTGCGGCGCCATTCTGGCGGAGTTGTCAGTTTTTTGAAGGGACCGATGTCCGTTATGTCCATGGATCTTCGCTTGCTGTTCAGGATCTTCGCTTGCTGTTCAGGATCTTCGCTTGTAGTTCAAGCCTTAGCAGAACTCAAAGTGGCATTATAAAGCCTTTGCAAGTTAATGCGAGCCGTTCGTTGCATTCCCGGCAAAAGTTGTGGATTAAAGATCTTCACCATACCTTCGTTGTATGACAGAACGCTGATGCATTGATTGATGCCGTCCTTGTAACTCTCGGCGAGCAGACGTCTTTCGTCCACCGCAATCATCACTGGAAGCGCTCCATGCTCACTTGCGCGCAGGAGAAACTGGCCTAGTTGCTCGGCTGACTTTATGTGCACAATATAAGGCTGTTTGGAAACTTGATCGTTGCACTCGGGTGAATGTGGCACAAACGAAGCGTCGTTGACCACGACAGAAGCTCTGAAGTTGAATTCAAAACGAGCAAGCAATGCCAGTTCAAGATAGGTGAGATTTGCTCCAAGCTTAGGATCGACAAATTCGCCATCGACTGTGCGAACAATTTGCCCGCCATAATGGCGCCCGGGTCGTCCTGGTGTCTCCGAATAGGCCATAGGTTTGCTGCGTCGGCGCAAGCAATTATTGAGCATCAAGCATTGGAAAATTTTGCCTGCATAACTGCGCTGATTATCGCCCGGCTTATAGAGAATTTCGTCAATGCCAGGTTTGAGGCTGTGTTCGTCAACGACTACTGTTTTCTCGTCAAAAGTTTGCCACGCACCGTCAAGAGCGGCGCAGGCGAGCATGTCTGCCAGTTTCGCCGGGTTGCTAGTGACCAATTTTTGGGCCAAGCATAAAACATGTGAGCCTATTTTATTTCCCTGACACAATGTTTCTGGTTTAGCTGCATGTGCAAGAAAATGCGAAACAGCAAGCAAGCGACTTTGCCAGGGCAGCGATCTGTCGCTTGGCTCCTCCTGAAGCAGCCGTGCCAGGTGTCTGTATGCGTTATTGATTTCGACAATGGCATTTTGAGCATAAGCACCAAACATGCGTGTTTCAAACTGAGCCATCGCTTCAGCATTTGCCGGCCGTTGATTGGCGTCAGCTAGGCTGCAAATAGCTTCGAGCAGCAACTCGCGATGTTCTTGCACAGCTCTGGCTTGTTCGCTAAAATCAACAAAATGAGCGTAGCAAATTCCGATCGCTCGTTGCAAAATCGCCGCCGCTGGTGGCACTGGCAATCTGCGGTCTACAGAGCCGAATTTGTCTGGAATAATGTTGCTTTGCGGCTGTTGTAATTCTTCCAGCAAATAAGACATCGTCGTCAAACGCCGATTAGTGCGAATGAAGCCTGTGGTGCGACGAACTGCAGGTTTAGCTTGAACGACCCCTGAGATTGTCGAGGCTGCCGCTGCTTCTGGCACGAAGCTTGCTGAAGAAATTTGTCCGGGTAGTTGTTCTGACATAGTTCAATAATTACGCTGAGATCCAGTCTGCATAATAATCCAAAAATTCTTGCTTGCCCAGCCAGCTCTTTGTAACTTGGCAAAGCTTAAGGAATAAGGCGTTTTCCGGAATTCTTGCCAGGTAATCTTTTGGGAAGAGTACGAAGGATTGACGAACGGTTAATATGTTTTCATGATCTCAAGATCTGGATCCGGCAGCGCTTTCAAGCAGCATCTCAGAGAGGACTATTCGCCGTTACGGCCTAAGCTTGGGGTATATCCAGCTTACAACAGCCAGGATGAGCGATTCTTATGCCGCCTGGGTGCTGTTTATTGGCACTTTGCCGCACTCGCCATCCTGGAAGGTAAATCGAAAGAGGCATTGGAAAGCTACGAAAAAGCCGCTGGGTTTTTCGAGAAAGTCGATGTTCGTTTTTCAGATAGACAATACGTGAGTATGTTGGAAGAGTGGTTGGACTGCGCGGAGTCTCAGCACGACAAAGAGATGAGTGATAAGGCGCGAAAGTTATTGGCTCTTGTGCCTGAGAAAGTTCGGCACAGCAAGCGAGGGTGAAGCGTTTTGTTTAGTAGTTGAGTACTAAAACTTCGCTGATGCGCCCGCGTCCCTCTGCTTTGCAGTTGATAGCGCGAATGGCATAAACCGTTTCTATTCTGAATTCACTATATAGCTCGCGTACGAACTCGCAGTCAGAATTGCTCAGCATGACTTTGCAGCCCCGCTTGTGCAGCTGCAAAAATGTGTCTGCCAGCTGTTCTTGATCGTCTGCGCTGAAACAGTTTTTGGTGTAAGAAGTGAAATTCGACGTGCTCGTGAGTGGATGATAAGGTGGATCGAAGTAAACGAAATCGCCCTTTTGCGCGTGTTTTAAAACGTTATCAAACGGACTGCATTCTAGCTTCGCGCCTTGCAGAGTGTCGTGACAAGCTTTCAAATTCGCTTCATTGCATGTTGCCGGATTTTTGTAAAATCCATACGGCACATTGAATCGTCCCTTGCTGTTGACGCGGTAAAGTCCATTGAAGCAAGTCTT
>Ga0182030_10017887_pt1 | contig 13643 bp, 13 predicted proteins | sample 812S3MmetaG_FD_121299 | JGI IMG/M metagenome (GOLD analysis project Ga0182030, IMG submission 121299) | Permafrost microbial communities from Stordalen Mire, Sweden - 812S3M metaG (Illumina Assembly) | ecosystem: Environmental > Terrestrial > Soil > Wetlands > Permafrost | place: Sweden... | reverse complement strand
CTGGATCTGGCCAACCATCATCAAATGCACTGTTGCGATTTAGAGCATTGTCGGTTGCGAGATGTACTGGATCAGTACCTGCAGGAGCAGAACCTACAGAACTATCATCGTACCAGGTTTGATAACCGTTGTTCTGATACTCAATCCAAGCACTGGCTGACGAACCAGGTCCAACAGTAGGATACCCCGATTGAGAATAATATGTGTCGGTATAAGGCACAAACCATAAATTAAAATAGTATACAAAGTTACGACTACCAGAATAGTATTCCTTTGAACTACCAGGATAAACATGTGGTGTATAACAATAAAGTGAGGCAGTTGAAGCGTCCGGAAGAGTAAAGTTTGCATAACCGTTACCATAGTCATCATAGAATGTAACATTATTGCCTGGAACAAGAGCAGCACTATAGTATTTTGTTGGCCCATTGCAGGGATAACTCAAAGAAGAGTTCCACCATGTATTGTTACCAGTTAATCTTTCGTAATCGAATTTAAACTGCCAAGTTGCATTGTCTACCTGAGAGAAAAAACCCGTATCACCACCACATGATAAATAGCCCATGGCACAATTTAACTGAGAGGATGTTGGATTGGGTGTAGTTACCAACGACTGCTCTTTCTGCATAGTTGCAAGAATTACTTCGGGGTTAATACCATATGCCTGTGAGGCATTATATATAATAGTAGCCGCTGGTTCAGTTGAGCCGCAAGAATAGTAGTTTGTATCATACGAATAATTTGAATCTGACGGAGATCCACAATCCTCCACGGCACTAAAAGTTGCTAGCCCACTTCCTTCATTCTGTAAAAAAGTTTGTATCTGAGCCGCACTCATTGTGCCTGATGAGATAAAAACAGAGTCATCCATAAGATAATTGGTGTAATTAAATGTTGCTGCTATAGCACTGGCTGGCTGCGGCTTGAATAGAAAAGATAAACCTAACAATGTAAGTACTGAGATCATGCCAAGTGTAATATATCTATTCTTCAACATAAGCATTTAAAAGTTTACTGGTATTTCTACCAAATTAGTTTCTGATCCATTAGGGTTTGAACTATAGACATCAAGCCTACCACTGTTTGCTGTGGGCTGAAAATTAATGTCAGCAGAATAATTTCCGTTGGCTACATTGATAGTGCCTTGGGAAATAACACCGACTTGATTATCTATAAGTGTATATTGAACTTGGTCGACTGTTGCTGAGCCTTCTAGTACTGCACCTGATTGAATAGTAGAACTACCTACAGGTTCTTTTACTGTTATGTCTCCGGACTGAGAAACAGACCACTGGTTCTGGCTGGTTGTTACAGGAGTTGATACGGAATCATTGTTGGTTGATGTTTCTTGAGTGACACCATTATCAGATGATGGCTTTTTCGCTCCAGTACCGACAGTACTAATTGAAGTTGGAGACATTGAAGTGCTTTTTACTACTGTATCTATATGTGTTATAAGTTTACTATGGAAAATATGCCCTGGATTAAGCCAAAATAAAAATAGAGCCACAACTACTAAACCTGTGAGTGAACTAAGCAGGCGAAATCTGTGAGATCGTTTATTTTTTTTCATAACTATAGTTTTTTATTTATTTTTACTGCCCCTTCATTATAACATTTTGGTCAATCTACGTATACAAGGGTCAGATAATTATAGCCTCACTTTAATGTGGTTAGATGCAATAGATGATACAATATTGCTTGTTTTATGAGCTCTCGAAAAACTATGCGTAATTATATATTGTCTCCAAAAGACAGCATTAAAACTCTATTTGCATTGAATAAAATTAGATTTCTAACAGTTGGTAGCGTCGGATTTGTTGTAAACTACCTAATCCTTACGGTATTTTACGGTATTTTTCACCTACCAATTCTTTTTGCACAAATTATTGGTGCAGAAACAGCACTACTTGCAACTTTTGTAGGCAATAATTTTTGGGCGTTTAATAACCATAGACATATATCTGTTAGAAAGAAATTGATTAGGTTTCATTTAAGTGCTGGTCTCGGTTTAATAGTCAATTCAGGCTTAGTAGTAATTCTTGTGCATTTTGCACACCTATATTATGGAGTAGCGCTTGTAATAGGCTCGTGTGTGGCGCTTATATGTAATTACACATTATATAAGCACTTTGTGTTTAAAACTAAGTCCTTAAACGAATAAGAATATAGTCCTAAGCAACTTCAGTTATCTGTTACAATTAAATGAATGAAAAGAATTTACATTGAAGGTCTTGGACTAGTTGAAGGCCATTTCAGTGGCGTTGGACAATATATTTTAGGAATTCTTCGTGGTATGGATGAATTAATTGATGAGGCAAAATATAAAGGTGAACCATTTCCGGAAATAAAAGTAATTATTCCCTACAATACTCGGACAAGGTTCAAATCATTCAAGTTTAAACACATAACCTATAAAGCCTTTCCATTATCATTCAAAATCATGGGTGGTCTCTGGTATAGAGGTAAATTACCCCCAATTGATCTATGGTGCGGTCGAGGAAACTATATATTCACCCGTTTTGTTGATATGCCACTTCTGTACAATAAGTGCGCTACTGTAATATATGACTTATCATATGAACTATATAGACAATATTCAGATGAGAGGAATGCATCGTTTTTGTCAAAACGCGTTAAGGAATCTCTTGCGACTACGGATAAGGTAATAACAATTTCCAAGAATGCAAAAAAGGATATTGTAGATTTTTATAAACTAAAAGATGCTGATGTAACTGTCATAACCCCTGCTACTGATCCTAGATTATTTTACAGACGGAGTACTAAGGAAATCTCTGAAGTAAAACGAAAATACAATATTGAAGGTGATTACATTTTAGCACTATCAAATCTAGAACCACGTAAAAATGTCGATACCTTAGTTAGAGTCTTTTGCAAATTGCCAAAAGAGACTATTTCTAATACATCTCTTTTACTTGTAGGTGTGAGCGGTTGGAAAACAGAGCAATTATTTCAAGAGATAGTTGAAAAAGTTGACGAAGGATTTAACATTATTAGGCCTTCAAAATATGTTCTAGATAAAGACAAGCCAGCTATAATTTCGGGTGCCAAAATGTTAGTTTACCCAAGCCACTATGAAGGATTTGGAATGCCGCCACTAGAGGCACTCGCCTGTGGAGTCCCCGTTATTACATCAGATAATTCGTCACTTCCAGAGGTAGTAGGTGATGCCGGTGTAATGGTACCTAGTAATAATGATGAAAAACTCTTAGACGCCATTGAGAGATATTTGCGTGATTATACTAATATACAAGATAAAGTAATTCAAACAGGACCAGAAAGAGCAGCACTTTTTAGCTGGAAAGAAAGTGCTAAAAAAATGATCCAGGTTGCCCAGGATTTAGACTCATGAGAATAGGTATTGATCTTTCACCACTTCAGGGACCACATAGAATGAGAGGTATTGGTTTTACCCTACTCAACTACATCAATTCTTTGCAGGCAACCGAAAAAAAAGATAATCATTATATATTCTTCACTCTACCAGATGTGGACGTTATGTTTAAAAATCCGTTAGAGTTAATAGACGTGAATGATCTAAGTTACGAAATTAGAGTTATTAAATCAAAAAAACGAGCTCTTGGTAAATTGCCTCGTCAACTACATCAAATCGTCGGTATTTTAAATTCAATTCTCGATTTAAGAGATTACTACCTAGGTGATTCTCGAATCTCCAAATTAAAAGATATAGATATATTTATGCAGTTTGACCAATCTCAATCTTTACCCAAGAAATGGGGTATGAAAACAGTCCTTATATTGTATGACATTATTCCTTATGTACTGGAGTGGGATTATCTTATATCTTTTAAAACGGCAAAACATTCTAATCATTCGTTTAAGGGTTCCGTTAAACTTCAACTACAAAGATATCTCTATATGAAAAAGCTACGCATTAATGTTAAACATGCAAAATATCTAGTAGCAATATCTGAAGCCACTAAACAAGATTTTATTCGCTATACAAGGGTTAAACCTAAAAAAATAAAAGTTGTTCCTCTAGGGATTACATTGCCTACAGTAGGTGATAGGAACCCACCCATTAAGATACTGCAGTACTTAAGAAATTCTTGGGGATATATAAAAAGGCCGATTAATTTTGATGAACCTTATCTATTATTCGTTGGTGGAACTGACTCACGACGTAAACTAGAGGATTTGATTGCAGCCTTTAATCTTATAAGAGCCCGCGGTCATAAAATTAAATTAGTACTCGTAGGGGATATCATGTTAGGTCCTGAAGCAATTACCAACCAAGTACTTAGAAAGGCATTGAAGAGTTCATCTTATTTGGATGACATAGTGTTTATGGGGTTTGTTGATGACGCAATACGTAATTGGTTATATAAAAATGCTCTGGTTTTTGTTTTCCCTAGTGTTTATGAAGGCTTCGGTTTGCCAGTTTTAGAGGCTATGAGCTACGGAACTTTAGTTTTATCACGCAATAATCAAGCAACTATGGAAGTAGCTGAAAATACTATACTTTATGTAGATGATTTCATGGAAATGGCTGATAAAATTATTTCAGTTATAAAAGACCCTAACGGTCATAAATCTCTTACAGAAAAGGCATTGAAGCAGGTAAAAAGATTCACATGGGATAAAACTGCAGAGGGTATTTCAGCAATCTATCATTAGGAATGCTCTTTGATTAAGACGTGTACCTATAAGAGTTATACGCTATAATACTGGTTAAATGTCTACGAAAAGATTAAAACAATCCATTGTCTCATTGCCTGTTATCGGATATGTTATCCGGCTAATCAGTGATAGTGCTAGATTGCCAAAAATTTATGACAAATTACACACCAATTTAACTGAGATTGATGGCAAATATACTGAACTTAAAATAATTTTGAAAGAAATTAGTAAAGCTTCTGAAACGACTAACAAACAATTAATAGAAACTACTAAAAGCCTAAGTTCGGTCCAACTCGCCCAAGACAACCTGCAAGGCTTATTTGATTTACTTGAAAAAAGTTTAGTTACTAAGTCTAAGTTCAATACCGTAAAGCAATCGTCGATGACTGATTTGTTTGCAAATGATCATATAATGGATAGCTTTTATACGGATTTTGAAGACAATTTTCGTGGTTCTGAAAAGACAATCCTAGAACGTCTAGAGGTATATTTACCATATTTTAAAAACTCAAAAATCAACTTCAGCAAAAATCAAGTTTTGGATATTGGAAGTGGTAGAGGTGAGTTTCTGCAATTGCTAAAGGCTAATAAGATAGAGGCAATTGGACTAGATATAAATCTTGATATGGTAGAACGTTCTAAAAGCAAGTCGCTTCAAGCGATCCAGGGTGATGGCCTTACCCATTTACTGGACGTAAAATCGCAGACCTACGGAGCAATTACAGGATTTCATATAGTAGAACATATACCATTTAACGTATTAATGCGTATTTTTAAAAGTGCTCATCGTGCATTAATATCAGGCGGATTCGTTATATTTGAAACTCCAAACCCAGAAAACATAATTGTGGCTAGTAGTGGCTTTTATACTGATCCATCACATTTAAATCCCATCCCTCCAGATTTATTGGCATTTGCTCTTAAAACCTCGGGATTTATTGATGTGGAGATAAAGCGGCTACATCCTGTTGATGTCACACCAAAAGAGATCGCTGGAGTGCCAGAAGAAATAAGTGGTCGTTTCTATGGTCCGCGTGATTACGCAGTAATAGCTTATAAATAGCTTCAATCCTCAATGGATACTTGAAAACCAGGATCAATAGCATACGGCAGATGTCTATCCTTATGAACAACCAAGTGGACAGCACTATCCCACCAATCTGCCACAGTGATCTCATCAGAGTATTGAAGTGCTGTATCAATGTTATATTCACCGTCACTAAGTATATTTGGGATTTGCCAGTTTAATTTCAATTTATTACCCTTTTTCAAGTCCGGTAAAGTTAGTTTTTCTTTTTTAGTGTTAGTCCCAGTTATTTCAAGTCCGGCCATATCTCTAATTCGAAAGCCAACAACTGGCTGTTGGAAATCTTTATTACAATTTATTACCATCTTTATGTCTATATTTTGGGCAACTATTTTTACATCAATACTCTCAAGAGTAATTGCTTTATCTCCCCATCGATCTTGTGTACGTTCTTCTTCGCTAGATTCAATACTTTCTTCCATAAATAACCGAGTATATTGCTGGGCTATTTTATCTGTAGAACCTATATCAACCACTTTGCTATCGTTTATGAGCATGGCTCTATCACAATATTCTCGAACTGCCCCCATATCATGACTAACAAAAATCACTGTTTTTTTATTTTGTTTGAGTTTTTTGAAATATTTGAAACATTTTCGCTGAAAATCCGCATCACCAACTGCCAATACTTCATCAATAAGTAATATATCGGCATTAGCTCTAACGGCCATTGAAAATGCCAGTCTAACCTGCATGCCAGAAGAGTAGTTTTTCAATTTTTGATCCATGAATCGTCTGAGCTCTGCGAAATCAACGATCTCTTCATACATAGCATCTACTTCTTTAGCCGAAAACCCTAGAACAGCACCATTTAGATAGACATTATCCCGACCAGAAAGTTCCGGATTGAAACCAACACCAAGTTCTATAAAAGGCACTAGTTTGCCGCTGGTGGTCACTTTGCCCTTAGTTGGCTGATAAATACCGGCTAAGATTTTTAGCAAGGTGCTCTTACCACTACCATTTCTACCAACTATGCCAAAAAACTCGCCTTTCTTTATTGCAAAAGATATATCCTTAAGAGCATGCTGAGTTTCTTTTTTCTTAGTGGCTTTACTAAACATGCTTGTAAAGACTCCCTTAACGCTGCCGTTTTTTTCGTGTGGCAAAATAAAGTCTTTATAGACATTCTCAACTCTAATTACTATATCGTTGTCCATATTAGACTTCCTCCGCGAAATGCTTAGAGCGTCGTCTAAAGTAGGTGCTGGTAACGGCTGTTAGTATAAGTGTTATGCCTATTGGAATAGCCCAAATCCATCGATCACCATTATATACAGTTGAGATTGTCTCGGTAGAATGAGTGATCAGAACATACCTAGAATCTTGAATAACCTGTGCAAAAGGATTTAGAATTAAAATCTTGGCATAGAAATGGGGGATCCTAGTAAGTGGATATAGTATCGGCGTGGCATAAAATGCAGCCTGAATGACAACCTCCCAGATATATGAGATATCACGATATCTAACAAACGCGGTACTCAAGAAGAAAGCTACCGTTATAGCTATGAGAATAAGCTCAAAGAGAAGCGGTATCAATAATAATGCTTGCCAAGAAACTGAAACATGGCCTGCAATCATAAAAATAGCTACAACAACTGCAGTTAATGATAAGTTAATTAAAGCACCGGTTAAAACAGCTAATATAATGATGTATTTGGGAAAGTTAATTTTTCGGATTAGGTCTCCCTTGCCAACAATGGCGGTAACACTACCTATGGTCACCTCAACAAAGAAATTCCAATACAAAAGACCTAGTAGCAAATATACTGGGTAATGTGGAACTCCCGTACCCACCTTTAAAAACTTAGTAAAAACAAAATATAAAATTACAAAAAGTAGTAACGGCCTAAGCAGCGACCAGACATAACCTAAGAACGAATTTTGGTATCTAATTTTAAAATCTGTGCGAATTAGCTCACGAAGTAAAATAACTGAATAACGATAGCGCTGTTTTAGTCTATGCATTGATTATCATTTTACCTTAAAGTAAAGAAGTTAAACAGCTAATTATTTTGTTTTTGCTTCAATCTCTAAATCTGATTTAACCATCATTTTAACCAACTGCTCAAAGTCAACTTTTCGTTTCCAGCCTAGTTCACGCTCAGCCTTTGATGAGTCACCAAGTAAAACATTAACCTCCGCAGGACGCATAAAGTCAAGGTTTTGCTTAACATATGGCTTCCAGTCACTAATTCCTATTTCTTTGAATGCATGCGTCAGAAAGTCTTCAATTGAATAGGTTTTTCCAGTAGCTAATACGAATTCACCAGGCTTATCCTGCTGTAACATTCTCCACATACCCTCAACATAATCCCCAGCGAATCCCCAGTCTCTCTTTGCATCTAGATTTCCAAGCTCAATATGATCTTGTTTACCAAGGCTAATCCTAGCTACTGCATTGCTAATCTTTCGAGTGACGAACTCCATACCACGTTTTGGGCTCTCGTGATTGAATAATATGCCACATGAGGCGAATATACCGTAACTTTCACGATAGTTAATGGTAATCCAGTGTCCATAAAGCTTGGCCACGCCATATGGGCTTCTTGGATGAAATGGTGATTTTTCATTATATCCAGCTTTTGGCATATTATCACCCATCCCGCCGTACATCTCAGAAGTTGATGCTTGATAGAATCTAACAGACTTACTGCCACCAGTAAGACGAATTGCCTCAAGCATATTGAGCACCCCCTTACCGGTGACATCTATGGTTAGTTGAGGATTTTTAAACGAGTAGCCAACATGACTTACAGCGCCAAGATTATAGACTTCGTCTGGTGCGGAAACTTCGATAGCACGACTAAGTGAAGATTGGTCAGTTAGATCGGCTTCAATTATATTTACATAAGGAAGCGAGGCTTTAACTTCTTCAGTTTTTGGATTTGATTGCCCTCTCATAACTCCGAAAATCTTATAGCCTTTTTGATTTAAAAGTTCAGATAAATAAAATCCGTCTTGTCCAGCAATACCAGTAATTAATGCGCTTTTAGCCATTTATTCTCCCTTATTATTTTACAAATACAGTAGCTAGATTATAGCAAAGTAAACAGTCTATTAGAACTGATGATTGGCTAAAATAATAATCTATGCGGCGACTGTTTGTTGATTTTGGTCTGTAGGTTTAGGCATAGAAGGCATTAGATGAAGTTCGCCCAGGGTTTTACCTAGTTCTTTAGCCAAGCCCACTCTATATAAATAAAGAGCGTCAAAGTATTTCTTAACTTCTTCGGGGCTGTGTGTAGTATTGTTTGCTTCTAAAAACTGGTTGTATGATTCGAGTTGTTCTGCCATTTTTTGTGTTCCTTGATTACTCTATTAATACTCTAAAAATATATTTAATGCAATGTTTTTACATGGGAGGCATAAGCAATATATCCGCTCTTTCATTCTTGGATAATCTGGGTCCAGATGGCTTGTTCAGTAGAGGTTTTGAGTAGCTCCATATTGGTTACTAAGAATCTAGCATGTGCAGTCAGATAAAAGTTATTTAGATACTTTTTAATAAATCGCTGAAGCCTTCGTTGTAAGACTGGTGTCTCGGCGACTAATCGAATGGTTGGCGACTTTCTGTTAGTCGCCTCTTCCCATAATTCATCATCTACAAATTCGACATATTGTTTAATGCGTTTGCGGTAGACAAAGAAAGGAACGATTTCCTCACAGTATTCCAAGAAGTGTTCGCTACGCTCTTTAATGCTCTTAGTATCAGCGCCGATTCTTAGATATGCATCAGGTCTTGGATCTGGAAAATAATCATAATCAATTAGATCGTTCTTGGTAAAATATTCTAAGTTACTGCCGTGTAGCCTTTTCAGACTACAGCTAATATCTCCTAATCCTATGCAATGATTAATAAATCTTGCTGAAGCTGTTTTATCTTTGTAGATATTATGGAAGACTTTGGGATTGAAAGTATAGTCTTTGGCTTGTTTTAATACACTCATACCCTTAGGTAGTAAATAATAAGATGCGTATTTGCCGGTTAATCTATCATGGTTGCTAAAGTTTCGGCCGATATAACCACGTTTAAGCAATAAATTTAGTCGTTGTTGAACTTGTTGAATTTGTTTTTTGGAAAGAACTTGCTGTAGTTGAGCAGTAGTTACGAATCGATATGCAAATATCCGGATTAATATCTTGATTTGTTGCTGAGTTATAACTGTTGATCTTGAAATTAAACTACTACTAGCTTGCTTGTTAGTTGTTTTTGACGTTGTTTTGTTCATGATGATACCTGGATTTAGAAGGCCACCACCACTTTCTATTGATTTGCACTATATACCTCTTGGAATAAATATTAAAATAATATATGTCTCTATATTTATATAAATATTAAAAGGCGATAAAATATTCAAGGTTTTTATCTGTTTTTATGAATATTAATTAATGCATAGAGTGAATCATTTGAGCCGTCCATAAACATATCAAATAGTTGAAGTGTTAGAATATTATAGATGAGTAAAATTGTAATTGATGCACGTGAGCTGAAAACGAGTACCGGAAGATACATAGAACGGCTCCTTCACTATCTACAAGAGCTAGATAATGAGAATAGTTATACTGTATTATTGAAGCCTAAAGATTTTGACGAGTGGCAACCAACCAATAGAAAATTTCACAAACTAGCTTGTCCATATAAAGAATTTAGCTTTAATGAGCAGTTAGGCTTTTTAGCTCAGATCCATGAGACAAAACCAGACTTAGTGCATTTTGGGATGACTCAACAGCCAATCTTATATTTTGGACATGTGGTTACTACTATCCATGATTTAACTACAGCTAGATTTGGGAACCCTTCTAAAAATAAACTTATTTTTACCATAAAACAGCTGGTTTATAGAGTTGTTATAAAAATTGTTGCCACAAAATCTAAAATTATAATTACACCCTCTGAATATGTAAAAAACGACTTAGCTAAATTTGCTGATATTAATAGTCGAAAAATAGTTGTTACTTACGAGGGTTCGGACAAGATTGTAGAAAAATCGGTACCAATGATTGAATTGAAAGATAAAAAGTTCATCCTATTTGTTGGCAGACCTAATCCGCACAAAAACTTATACCGATTAATCACCTCGTTTGTAGAACTCAAAAAAGACAATCCAGATCTTGTTTTAGTGCTAGCTGGTAAAAAAGATGCAAATTATAAAAAAATAGCCAAATGGGTTGAGGATAAAGCTATTGATGATGTAGTGTTCACTGGCTTTGTAACTGATGGTCAGCTCAAATGGATGTATGAAAACACTCAGGCGTACATTTTCCCAAGTCTCAGTGAAGGTTTCGGCCTACCTGGGCTAGAAGCCATGCGACACGGTGCACCTGTTGTCAGTAGTGACGCAACCTGTCTTCCAGAAATATACGGCGATGCTGCCATTTATTTTAATCCTATGGACGTTGAAGATATGGCCCTAAAGATTAATTCAGTGCTGAAAAGTCCGGTTAAAGCAAAAAACCTGATCGCAAAAGGCTTTGAACAAGTTAAAATTTACTCGTGGAAGAAAATGGCACAAGAAACACTCGATATTTACAAATCAATACTAGATTGATCTCAGTCTCTATTGGCAGATTAGTGTGCCAGAACATTCAGTAGCTCCCAACCTATTGGATGCCCATGGAATCGCTTCCTTAAGTAGCTCACTAAATATATTAAAAGTATGACTGCCGTTAACGGTTTCGTGAACTACATCAAGTCCGTCTTGTTTTGAAGCATTATATAAAAGAGTGGTTCCAGTCGTAACGTCGGGCGTATCACTTCCTCCATTGCCAAAGAATCCACCAAGACCTTTATATTTTTTAGTGGCTAACAAGTAGAGTGGTTGATGCTGATTATATGCAGTTTCCGAACCATTAAATAGATTCTTTATAGTGTATTCAAGTGAGCCCACCAAAGACGGACCCACATCCCCACCAATATCAATAAAATAGTGATATATATTTGGATTAGTAAGAGTTAACATTACTGCACATGTACCACCCATACTTATACCTCCAATAGCCCAATTATCTGGATTATCTGATACGTTAAAGTGGCTCTTAATGTAGTTTGGCACATCTACTGCGAGATAGGTTTCAACATTACCCCGTGAACTATTTACACACTCAGTGTCGGTATATTTTACTCCATCGTCATCAGCAATATAGACTAGCGGCGTAATTCCGTGATGCAATTTAGCAAATTTAGTTATGATGGTACCAAAATCTGCACCACCTATCACGTCGGATGGAAATCCGGGGAAACCTGGTAATAATACTAATACTGGTAATTTAACTAGGGAGGTTTGGTTGAAGGCAATTGATGGTACATAAATATAGCCACTTCGGGTTGCAAACCCAGAAACTTTACCTGGAATATTAAGGCTATATAAAACTCCCTGATTCGTAACTGGATTTTTATTATATATGGAGGCTTCTATAGTATTCGTATTTCCCAGCGACCCGATATTACTATATTGAAAAGTTATTTTATTCTCTTGACTTAGTACTGCTGTCCTTGATGCACCTACACCAAATATAGTATCTATAGTTGGATAATAATGATAATAACTATTGGTCATTATCAGCACGAAAGCTAGCGCAACTACTATATTAATTGATGCTAGAGATATTATATAAACGGTTCTTGCCACATGAGCTTCAACCTTTTTCTTTCGTCCTCTTTTTGGCTTTGTCTTCTTTCTTACATAAAGATTTGTGCCGAAAATACCCGGTAATATTAATATGCTAAATGTAAATGGGAAAATCATTAACCAAAACTTTCCGGGTAGCTCATTAGCAGACTGGGTTATGTTTGCTGTAAGGTAGACCAAAATTAAAGATAGGATAATTCCAAGAACTATCATTGAAGTTAAAACTATAAGCCTCAACTTCACATCAATCTTTGAACATAAGTAGATAGTGAGTCCGACTACTAGACCAAAGGCTATCAAAACTAGTGCTTGGCCAAATAAAGATATGTTCATGAATTATTTTGTCGTTTTTTTGTTAATTGATTTAAACAAATTATAGCAGGTCATTTTAAATATTCCGAAAATAACATGTTTTTATTTTTTCTTAGGCTTAGTAGCTTTTTCCGGTTCTTCTGGTAGCTTTAGAACCACATGTCTATCTCTACCCTCTCCTTCTGAGTCCGTAGATAGTCCCGCCTCAGAAGCGACTTTGTGGACAATACGACGATCTGCTGAGTTCATTGGACGAAGCACCATTGGCTCTTTAGAGTTTTTTACAATCTCAACCCACTCTGCAACTCTATAGCTTAATACCTCAGCCTTGGCTTTTTTATACTCAGCTACATCAATATTAACTCGACTAATTTCATAATTACCGTTTCTAAGCGCACTGCCAACAAGATACTGCAGAGCTCTCAATGTCTCGCCTCTTTGACCAATGAGAAATCCATTTAAATGTGAGGATGGAATTGATAGTTCAATTACGTCATCATCGGCAGAAACTCCAACTTCAGTATTAAATCCAAAAAACGATAATACATCTTCTAGATATTTTTTAGAGTAGGCAATAGATTCTTCCATTACTTGCCACCTTTTTTGATTATCCTAACACCATCTGGTCTTTTCGCAGGTTTTTTAGATATAACCTCGGCTTCAACAACTTGCCTTCCTGAATTTTTGGTCGGTTTATCGGCAATAACTTCCATCTCTTCTTCATCTTGTCGCAGGATATAACCTTGTTGGAGAAAAGCGATTAATCCCCCAGCAAACCAATAAAGACTTAGCGCCGAAGGTAGACTCACAGTAAACAGAAAAATCATCACCGGAATAAAGTACTTAGTGGTTCTAGTTACTGCAGCACTAACTTCAGACTGATCAGCCTTAGCACCGGTTCCTGCATCTTTTAGGATGTTCTTAAGGCTTCTGGCTTCTTTATCACTCGG